>Ga0075439_15457_pt1 | contig 28057 bp, 20 predicted proteins | sample MintriSingleCell_FD_74264 | JGI IMG/M metagenome (GOLD analysis project Ga0075439, IMG submission 74264) | Marine eukaryotic communities from Monterey Bay, USA to study complex ecological interactions - Minidiscus trioculatus JGI Plate_4_G5... | ecosystem: Environmental > Aquatic > Marine >... | reverse complement strand
AAACAAGCACTATAGTAGCAAGCCTACATCTCTGAGGTACCACTTGATGGCCAAATGTTCTGATACCTGCTTAAGACATTACACTTGCCTGAAAGCTGGTAAAATTGATTAGATAATTACAATACAAATATTCGACAACAGTCTTATTTTAGTGTTGTTGTGCTGTGCATACTGAACACATAAAACATTCAATGTTATCAATGTAATCAGATGAATTAAATTCAAATAATTCTGTCAGTAGTTCCATGACATCCCTTGCGGTAAGATCACTGCGTTGCTTTAATTGGTGATTCACATATACACGGCCTACACCATTGTTCAAAATTCTCTTGATTCTATCTTGTACTTCTTCTATATCACAAAAGGCAATGCCAGAATCTAATTGGCTCTTTATCTTCCTGTTGGTAAATAATGTTACATTTGTTCTCTTGTCATTTCGATCAACCGAGACAAAATAATCTTCTTTCATTTCACAACCTAAACTTTTCAATCTGCTGTATGTTTCCAGTTCAACAATTCTTCTCCTTCCCAAGAAATGTTCCGATGAATATCTCTGCTTATCCAAGAGACGATTGATAACCGTGCTATCATTAGGATTCCCTCCATTTGCAATTAAGCACTCCAATCTCTCAAAATGATAATCATACATTTGCATAGCCGAGCATTCCCTCGTTACATAGTCAGGAGGGCACATCAAGCAATCAGTTTCACAGTCCCAGTTATTATCAATCTCATTTACTATAGCATCAGTCATAGTAGATTGGCATTTCTCCTCATCTCGGAATCGTATAATCTTTGCCATGTTTGAATAACTAATGCATGGTATAAATTCGTCATTACTTTCCAACAGTTGTAGGGGAGGTAATGAGTTGCATAACATATCACATACTTGACATACATCATCGCGATAACTATTGATTTTGGGTAAATTCTTCCATGCACATCCATTAACACCTACATTATTGTTTGGTAATAGGTTGTAAAAATCAACTTCTTCGGATAACTTGCCAGTTTTATATGCCTGGCAAACAGATGCCATGAAATCTCTCCATTTAACAGTAGACTGCGGGTGATCATATACTTCTTCTCTACTAATATCATAGTGCTCAACAATGGAATCATTATAACAACTAACAAGAATGCACTGTTTCAAATTGGGAAGATTTGATAGAAAAGGCACGGCATTCTCCAAAGCAACAACATCGAGGTGAAAGTCTGTAATACCATGTTCTGTTTTTCTAATAATATGTATATACACTCTTTCAACACTACTAAACCTTTTAATTGCAGCAGGAATAATATCCATACTCTCCCCAGAACTTACATATAAAACCTTAATCTGTTTGGGTACATCATATAGGAAGGATTTGTTTATTGCCGTACATGTTATTATCTCGTTTAAAGTTGCAAATTGCAATACATGAGCCCAAAGTTCAGCTGGTAATCCAATAGATGAACTTCATCGGTAGATGATAGTTTTGCAATGGAATTGTTCAAGCGTTGTTTCTTACTACTCATTTTGATATTATTTGCACGTGATATGCACACCTATTTCTAGCCCCCTTTATCTAATAAATCTAGAATAAATGCTATAATTATGTCATTTTTTTTGCGAAGGTGCACACACCCTCCATTTTCTTTCTGATAGGCATATCGTAACTAACTTATCACTCAATACATACTAAGAGGTCTCACGTGATAATTATCCATGCTATTCCAGTTTTTATCAGTACTATTACTCATCGGTAGTGATGCCGCCGCCACCGAAGTAGTTAATCGCAAGAGATCCAACTTATTGCAACACAAATCAACAAACACAAACCAAAAACATGATGAGAGATATGCAGCCTACATGGGCCTAGCTAAAGAAGACAATATCATTATTAATCGACAATTGCAAAACTCAATGTCAATGTCAATGCCTATTGAAGTCGATAAGGTCAACAAGGATATGCATAAATACGCATATTATGTGGTTAGTAATGATGATAAGTGTAAGGATTTAGTATTGACCAAACCTTACATATCTGATGTTGAATATGAGGTACCGGTATTAACAGACATCACGAATGCATCGTGTGAGGCTCTAGTTGCATGTTTAATTGATAAATCCAGTCCAGAATGTGCTGCTGTTTCGGGTCAAGACGCGAAAATGGCCACAGCTTCAATCCATGTATTCGATATTTATAATAATGTATACGAATGTGACGACACAAATCCAGCGCATAATGAAGAAACTTGTAATTTGCTATATCCAACAGATTGTAATGAAAGTAGTATCTTTCCAGGCTGTTACTTCCGCTGGATTAGTTCTAATATAGTTGATGATGCATTGAATTCAAAGTGTGAAGTCGAAGTTGAGGAGGAAACAGAGGAAGAAGATAGAAAGTTAGAAGAGGCAGTAGAAGTGGCAAGTGTTGATGACTACGCTTACCTCACCTACAGCAGTGATGACAAGTGTACCGAATTATCAATTGCATTACCAGTTCTATCAGATGTTCCATTCCAAATGCCAATGTTAATGGATTCAAACGCCCAATGTGATGCACTTGTAAGTTGCTACATTGATCCTGATAGTCGTGATTGTATCGAAGTGGGAGGAACCGATATTGAGATGGTAAACAATATAGTGACAGTTAAAGATGATGGCGTGTACGAGTGTGATGATTCGAATGAAGCAAACAACGAGGCTAAGTGTGAATTAAAGAAGCCTACCGACTGCTTTGCATCGAGTGCTTTGCCGGGTTGCTATGCACGTTATATCACCTTAGCCAAGATGGATGATGCTCTTAATTCAAATTGTGGGGTAACTTCATGGACTGAGGAGGAAGTTGATGGTCCTCAGCATTCAGATGTGATGTGGAATGATAAAAATGAAGTCGATTGGAAGGAGGATGTGGATTCTGGTAGTGCTGATGTCATCGATGACACTTCTTCGGGATATATCAGACTTTCATATGTATCACTATGTGTTGTGGGTCTAGCAACTTTACTGATCTGAGCTATTAGTCGATGAAGTTGAAAAACCAAGGTAGTTTGATTATAATAAACAATATATGTTTCCACTAGATTACAATTATATAATGATACTTTCTTCTTTGATATGGTCGACTGAGATAAACCACCCGTTCACACATTGTCACTTTCACTCTTCTTTATTGGGCTTTGTTTTCTACTACTTGAACTCCCACGAAGAGATATAGAGAGCATGAGAGTTAAACACTCCGAGGAGTTCGTCCTACTTGCAACCTATTGCAACCCTTGTTTATATTTGTACAATTGACTTGCCACCGTACTGCCATAACTTCAGAAACAGCATTAGTTGAGTTAGTAGTTAGTATACTAATAGACTACTACATAGAATGCTATAAACAATAAACCATCCACAAAGATATCACAAACCTATACGTACATACAACACAAGAGTAGATTTTGCTACTCATTATGTCGCAAAAGATACCAAATCACTGTACCACCACCATTTGATTAAAAAGGCTAGGGGGCATATATATATATAGAGCGGAGTCTAATCGGAGGATAGAACATCCTCATTCTGTTTGTTTATACCGTAATATGTTTTGAACCTCTCATTATATGTCTTGCTCCATGATCATGGAGCAAATAATTTATAATTCTAATTCAGTGATGGTATCTTTTTGACACCACTCGGGGCGTTATTGGATAATATGGGGGATGAACATATCGATATGGATTAGTGTAGAAGTGTAGGCGATGTGTACGCTATAAAGCAGTAATATGAGTAGATTCTTGTTGCAAAGTCCTGCATCTAAACTTTTGCTATCCTCCACAACAAAGAAGTCAACAAGTTGTACTATCATAAGATGTGCATTATTCTCAACAACAAGAGATGATGCAATTGGACGTTTCGGAAAGTATAAACAGCATTATGATGATTCTTTGACTAATAGTGGACGTGAATATTGGCTTAATGCAGCGTCTGAATTAGATTGGTACAAGTTTCCAACTCTTGAGAATACATTAGCAACTCATCCAAAATCAGAATATATGCATAAATGGTTTACTGATGGTATGATAAACACAAGTTACAATTGTCTTGATAGGCATGTATTGGATGGAAGAGGAGATCAAAAAGCGTTGATATATGATTCACCTATATTGCAAAAGCAAAAACATTATACATATTCAGAGCTATTAGATGAAGTATCACAATTTGCTTCTGCACTTTCAGATATGGGTGTATCGAAGGGCGATTGTGTTGTGATATACATGCCAATGATACCAGAAGCAGTAATTGCCATGTTGGCAACTGCTCGTATTGGTGCTATACATTCAGTAGTATTTGGTGGATTTGCTTCTAAAGAATTGGCTAGTCGTATTGATGATTCAAAACCCAAAGTTATAATATCGGCAAGTTGTGGAGTATTACCAGGCAAGAAGAGCGTGCCTTACAAACCGCTGCTAGATGAGGCATTAGACATTGCAAAGTGGAAAGATATTAACAAGTGTGTGATTGTTCAAAGAGAAGAAGTATTAGAATGTTCCATAAAGAAAGGACAGGACGTGTGCTATAAAGATTTGATGAATAGTGTTAATGAAAAGAAGGATGCAGTTCCTCTACCATCTACTCATCCTCACTACATTCTATACACATCTGGGACAACAGGTATGCCCAAAGTAAGTAAATATACGTGGTTTTATCGAATCAACAATAGACCTAATCTCATATGTTTCTCTCTCGTCATTTCAGGGAGTCGTTCATGACACAGGAGGGTATGCCACTGCATTAAAATGGAGCATGTCAAAGTTTTACAACTGTGAGCCTGGAGATGTATACTTCGCTGCTTCAGATATTGGATGGGTAGTAGGTCATAGCTATACAGTTTATGGGCCTCTACTTCATGGATGTACTACGATTCTTTATGAAGGCAAGCCGATCGGTACTCCCGACGCGGGAGCATTTTGGAGGGTGGTGGAAGAGCATGGTGTTAATGTATTGTTCAGTGCACCAACTGCCTTTAGGGCAATAAGACAGGCAGATCCAGAAGGTTTGATGACAAAGAAGTATGATTTGAGTACATTACATACAGTCTTTGCAGCTGGAGAGAGATCGGACCCAAGTACTCTTCATTGGATTGAAAACATACTAAGTGAATACAATGTACCTGCTATAGATCACTGGTGGCAGACGGAACTGGCATATCCAGGAGCTGGCAATGCTTTGGGCTTAGGTAAGATCAAGGCTAAATATGGAGCTTGTGCTGCACCAGTTCCTGGCTATGATATAAGAGCATTCGACGACGAAGGAAAGGAGGTACCACCAAACACTTTAGGCAACCTTGCAATCAAGTTACCCCTTCCTCCAGGCACCCTCCCAACACTCTACAATAATGATGAACGATATATTAGCGAGTACTTGACCAAATTTCCTGGTTACTATGATACGATGGATGCAGGAGTTATAGATAATGATGGATATATAAGTATCATGGCTAGAACTGACGATGTCATATGCACATCCGGATACCGCCTAAGCACAGGTAGTATGGAAGAGATCCTACTAGAACATGCGGCAGTGACAGATTGTGCAGTTTTTGGTGTGAAAGATGAGCTAAAAGGAGAAATACCGATAGGCTTTGTAGTAGTTTCTGAAGAGAGGGAAGACTTAATCAATGAGCTAGTTGCTCATGTAAGAGAAAAGCTAGGCTCACACTCGAATCTAAAGAAAGTTGCAATTGTCAAAGCTTTGCCAAAGACGAGATCAGGAAAGATTCTAAGAGGAACAATGAGAAAGATTGCTAATGGTGAAGAGTATACAATCACGCCAACAATAGAGGATCCGAAGGTGTTTGATGATCTCACGCCAGTGATATTAAATCTAGTGAATAATTGAAACTAAGGTAGTTAGTATGAACAATAAATGTTTACACTAGATTACAAATTATATAATGATACTTTCTTCTTTGATATGGTCGACCGAGATGAGTTAATCGTTCATACATTATCACTTTCACTCTTTTTCAGAGGGCTTTGTTTTCTTCAGCCCGGTGATACTCTCTCCCCATTATCAATCTTCTTCTTATGCCCTTTCTTTGATATATAGCCCAGATACACACCCACAAACACAAGTATCAAGCCAATCAAATGTCTCTCATTGAATGCTTTCTTGAATAGCATAAAAGATAAGCTGATTGTTAACACCTTTCTTGCATTGGTAATAAGCACAGCAATTACCCCTCCATAATCTCGGATGATTGACAAATAACATTTTAATCCAAGATATGCACATAACCCTTGTAGAAGTAATATTAATGACGCATCTCTATGTTGTATACAATATCTTGTTGCCAATATTAGCTCTCCTGAATACATCGTCCACGCCAATAGAACAATACACATTACTATATTTGATACCAATATCATTTCTGATGTTTTAACTCTATGCTTTTGTAACAATTGTTCTTGTAAATTTGGAACAATTGAATCAAATACTGTTGATATTGTCAGAAGTATCGGCCCGATAAAGGGTCCAAGCTCCTCTTTCCAAGCTGGATTGTGTTGACTATGATCTAATGGTATACTTTGTTTTGAATTGAATACATCGGCGGCAGTTAAACATGCCAATCCAAGGCCCATGACCAACGCGGCTGTGTATTGTAATGCTGTATGTTTTCTACCAGTTACGAATGCTCCCAAGGCCATAGTTGGTACTAGTTTGCAACTTTTGAAAGCAACTTTCAAAGGATAAGGACTGTAATTCAATGAAGTATTACCCAATCCATGTGCTAATGCAAGCAGTAAGCCTACCCAACCAATCCGTATCAATACCACTGCTGATAATTGCTTTCTCTTTTGTTTGCTTTTGCTTGATTTGAAGAATGATATGCACATTTCCTTATTTCCTTCAGATAATATAGAACCAATGAGCATTACTAATACCTCAACTAACGTCATGAAGAAACCATACTCATATCCATTAAAGCGAAACATTTCCTCTTGTAATGCATCATGTCCAATGTAGAATATAAAGAGACCTAATATTGGTAGAAATTGTGTGTTAATTTTTGGATATGATATACTCGTAGCTGATGACACAATTGTTCCTTTACTACTTTCTGATACCACTTCATGAGTATGTCCATTACCATTCTGATGTTCTGCAGAAATATTGCCATTCATCGAGGTTGGTACTTCTATTGCCATTGTAACTGCAATTCTGACGAATCGATGATTGAGATCGATGGCAGACTGATATTGATGATGACAACTCCAATCCAAATCAAACAGCAACTTTATTACTACAACCAACCAACTACAACACGGGATAACCAACAAGTATCTATCAATAGAAGTAGATTCTGCCAAACTCAACAAAAAGGAGATAAGGTTATGGGCGGGGGTAGAAAAGCGGAAGTGGCGACCCAACGTGCACAAATTGGCAAATCCAATCAAAGTTTAGTTCTAATAGCAACTAACCCACCTCTCAATACAGCAACGAGCAATATGTCGGATACAGACTCCTCTTCCTCATCATCCTCCTCATCGTCATCTTCTTCAGATGATGATTCCTCGGTAGGCGAGCAACTCGAGGATACCCCCGAAGATACTCAAGATGATACCTCTCATGTCAAGAAGGATAATGATAGTGTAGTTGCAACAACAAACACTGAGAAGAATAGTGGCGATGATATGGTAGATAATGATAATAATATTTATTTAGAAAATAGCGGTGGTGGCGGCGGTGATGATAGTTGCAAGGTATTCCTATCAAGGATACCACAAGCATTCGACAATGATATTGTGAAACGTATTCTTGAAGAACAATACGGTGATGGATCTGTAGTAGAAGTTAGTATAGTATATGAAAGAACTGGCGAGGATGGTGAATATGGTAATAAATCAATAGACAAGAAAGAGGACACAGCAAAGCTCGAAGAAGATACAGCAACTGAACATCGAGGATTTGGGTTTGCTACCTTTACAGATTCAGAGATATACCAAAAAGCATTAGATGCGGGTACAATTCGTGGATCAGCCAAGTCCAATTCAAAACGCAAGCATACATTATACATTAGGCCGGTAGTTCGTGAAGAAGAGGGTGCTGATAGTAATGCAGCAACAGCCAGCAGCAGTGGTGGGGGAAATAGAAACATATGTTTCCTCTGGACGAAATCGCGCTGTCCGTACGGAGATGGGTGTAAGTTTGTTCACGAAGGACCAGGAGGATTATTAACCAAAGTTAATACCAAGAAGAAACAAAAATGCTTTGCATTTAAGAAAACTGGAAAATGTAAGATGGGTGATGATTGTCCATATTCACATGATATTAAAAGTAGTATGATTGAGAATAAAGATATCTGTAAAAAAGTTGATGATGATACCAAGAAGAAGGACGACAAGAAGAAGATTGATAAGTCACAAAAGGATTGTATCAATTGGAAGAATAAGGGAAAGTGTCGTAAGGGTGATAAATGTCCGTTTAAGCATGACGAAGCTGTTAGAGATCGTGTACTTGCCAAGAAAAACAAGAATGCCGAGAATAAAAAGCAAAAGAGGGAGAATAAAGAACGTCATCCATTATCAATACGAGTGTTTGGCTTAAACTATGATACTAAAGAAGAGGATATACGTGAATTCTTTCAACATTGTGGTCCAATCATGGAGATATCCTTCCCCACATTTGAAGATTCAGGACGTTCCAAGGGATATTGTGGTGTGTTATTCCAAAGTCCAAAGGCTGTGGAGAAGGCAGTGGAATTGGATGGATCTGAGTTACATGGGAGATGGTTGCAAATCCAAGCGGGTAAAATGTTTTTAAGAAAGTGGGAAGAAGTTGAGAAGAAAAGGAAGGATGCTGAAGATGATTTGAAGAAAAAGTATAGGGAGGAGTTGGTCGGAGAATATGGGCAGAAAGTCAAGAAGAGGAAGAAGCATGGATTCAAGGATTAGAGATAGTCAGTTGGTAGGATATGCGCTTTTGTACGTTGTTATGTAATTGAAATTGTAGAATTGATACTTAATTTCTCGTTTGAGATATATTGTTTTAAAATATTTATTGTTTTACAATATTTACATCATTTACCTTACTTTCATCTATACCGAGGCTGATTGCCCATATATTCATCATTATACTCTTGGCGTGTAACTTGAGTGCACCGCCCTCCACAAGGACATTAATGCTAATCCAACAACAATCTCCAACGGTATCAATTCCTCACCGCCTACTCCAACCGGTCTATGTTGACATACTGCGAATGACAATGCAATTAATATCCGTATACTAGAAGCACTAATGAATGTTGATAATGCCAATAAACCAGCAGCTTTGGGGCCACCTTTATCACTATCTTCACCTCTACCCAACGGATCATAATGACCATCGACAGCTGAATAGAGAAATACACCATTGGCAAGTCCAGCAGTAATCCAACATATACACATTAATGATCCTTCGTCTAATGCAGAACTTATATAGGAAAGGTTCATACGATGAGTAACACCGAATGATATTGATACAGATAAGTTCATTAGTAGTAATACATCATAAAATAATACATTTGTATCATCAACTTGGATTGGTGGTCGTCCACCATTTCCTGTTAACATTGACCACAATGTACTGGGTATATTACTAATTGGTAATATTGGTGATGATGATGGTTCATCTTCTTCCACAATTTTCAGTTCTCTCAATGATAGTTCGTCTATTTCTTGTTGTTGCTGCTTATCGAAATCGGTAGGCATATCTGACATACGTAACTTAGTGCTGCTACTCCTTATTCTCAAAGCATTATCTGATATACGTCTTATATATTTACTATTACTACCAACCGAAGAGAAGGCATATGTATTGATTGTTGCAATGAGGCCAATGCAGACAAGTTGTGTTGTTACTCTCATCATGCACCGTTGTTTTTGTTTCATCATTTCTCTAATAAATAGCATTTTTTTCGAGACGGGAAGAGATAAGGCACAAGACACTACTTAGTTTATATTTAAGGTGATTAATCGGTGGTTATTGAACTCTATTATCGCCGCCACAACCCATCAAACACAAACAAACTCTTTATCAAACCACATTGTCATCTCTCAAGAGTAAATAATTCTGACTATTTGCAAAGGTATCCGGATACCACTGCTAAAAAAAAATAAAAAAGATATGAAAAGATTTGAGAAGTTGCAAGTTCTAATGATATGAATAATTATGTAACTACTATGTATTTATCTTCCTTACATCCCAACCATTGTTTGAAACAGTTCCTTCACCTTATCCTCATCCATAATCATTGGCTTATCAAAATCAAAAGGCTCTTCAGGTTCTATCGCTTCATAATCAAGACCTAAACTCAATGCCAAACCAAAGTAACATGGTCTACTATTGAGGAGCCTCCTTCTTAATTTGACAAGTGGTAAGAACTCTACAATCTTTGTCCCTGGTTTGGCAAAGATCATATTACTCAGGGCTCCACCATGAGGACCTACTATAATGTCTGCCGTTTCAATGATATGTCTATCTATCTTCCAATGGTTTTGTAGATGGGGTACCTCTACTTTGAAACCAAGACTTTTCATGATTTCTAATACTTTTGCTTCATTCTTTACACTTCTCTTTCCATTAGTACCCCGTGATAAGTAGACTACTGTGTTGTATGTTTTGATTGCACTGCTACTGCCAAGAGGTCTCATGATATCTCGTTGAGTCATTCCCATCTGCAATGGATCATTCTTATTTGTAGAATATTGTCTCCATATCGGTATGTATATGTAACACGAGCTTGCAAATGATTCAGAATATATTTCAAACCGATAATTATCCAGCGAGGGGCATACCTCTTGAATTAGATGTTGTTGAAGTATAGAGTTCACTAGTATGATAATCTCAGTATCTTGTTCTGCATTGTTTGACAAATAATCACAACTTAATGATATCTTCGGCAGGGTTTCAAATACAACATGTTGAAAAGAATCCTGATCACGTTGAAGGAATGAAAAGTATGATTTGGTATCATCACATTGTTGCTGTGTAATACTACTGTACTGTATCTTCTCCATCTGTCTGGCTAATGATTGTAATTTCTCATCAGTCGAATCGATTTCCCAATACCATTTGTTAAAATGATATGCCTTCATACCTTCATCTCCTACTACATCATCTCCCAATCTCACAGCTAATCCATTTGCATTATAGACTGTTGCACCAACTTGTGAACTTCCAACTTTGTATACTTCAAAACTACGAGCTAATGGCCATTCCGCTCCTTGGTATGTCACTGCATCAGTGAAGTTCTCTCTCTTGGAGAAGTCAACTTTCCAATTGGCTGATGTGTTATTTGTAAAGTTATCTAGTTGCTGTTGATGTTGCAGTGATGACTCTAATGAGATGAGCATATTAATGTAGAGCGGATATATAATGATCAATAATCCCACAAAGTAGAGATACAGGCGCATCATATTCCGCCTTGGTACTAGAGAGTATACCATTGACCATTGAATCTATTCGTTAATGCAACAAAAAGAAACACATAATATGATGTGCAACTTTTATTGCCAAATAATTTGACGCCTCACGAGACGTCCAATTGAAAGAGCTCTTACACTGGTGTATTATTGAGATATTCACGGTAGCAGCAATGTGTATATATCACATATTGTTACAATACTTTGCCGGGTGCTACCTTTACACAATCAAAGATAAATAATAAAGAGTAAAGAGATACGACACAAGAGTTAATTTTTTGCGATTGGCCATGATGTCTCAACCAGTAGCACCATATGTGGATGACCGGCAGTATGGTAGTAGTATATATTATCATGATAATATGTACTTTTGCTGAGGCCACTCAGCATTACCAAAGGCAATGCATGAGTGGCTTGAGTGGAAGGTGAGTGGACCTGAGTGGATGATTTCCACTTATCTAATGAACTTGAGTGGAAAAGTTTGAGTCATACTTGAGTGGAAAGACACTAACATCCTCTAACATTTCAGCGGGTCATTTGTTTGTTTTCATTGTTTACAGATTTTTACTGCCGACTGAAAATCGATACTCAGACCCCGAGATTTGCTAGATAGATTTTTACTCCCAGGCGCAATGGGTCCCTCCCCATAAGCGCAAATGTTTAAGCTGCCTAAGCATACAATTCCGGGGGGTGATTGGCAATCTAACCAGCTAAAATAAGGCTTTTGTATGCTACTATGTCGTTGCCTTTGCAACGACCCCTTTCTTATCTTCATAATATGTTATAGTGTTAGAATAGCCTCTCGTTGTTACACAACCGACGATTTGATGCTCAAAGTCATCTATCTAATCAACCCTATCAAACACGGTCATCATTCATAATAAACATAATACAATCGATTGCATTGCAGTAACTCAATAATATATGGTTAATATCCTCTGTAACAAACTCAGACAGAGAGACATATAATATCACACTCATTATAGCAACTATGTCGTCAAACAACAACGATAAGAATAAGCAAGCATTACTCTCACTAGTTCAAGAAGATACCAATGGTCATTCATTGTCAACATCATATCCCACAAGTTGGTCAAGTAATACCAATGTACCAGTCTGTAATTGGGAGGGTATAATCTGTGGTGGAAATGAAGATATAAAGGAAGTAAGTCTACCAGCTAAAGGTCTATCGGGCACCATACCAACCGAGCTTGGTATACTATCTGAATTGGAAATATTAAATCTATCAAAGAACATGTTACAAGGCTCTATACCACAAGAAATTGCCAATTTACCAAAATTAACTACATTAGATTTATCAGAAACATTTATAACAGGTACCTTACCACAATACTTTGCATCAACTCAATTATCTACATTACTATTAGCTAATAATGCAATATCTGGTAAATTCTTCATGAAGGAAAATGCACCACACTTATCATCCATCAAAGAGATACGTATGGAGAATAATTTACTAACGGGGACATTAGATGGATCGACATTGACGTTCATGTCACATTTGGAAACATTATCATTAAGTGATAATGATTTGTCTGGATTGATACCTGGTGAGGAATTAGGATCATTACCAACATTGCATTATTTGTATTTAGATGGTAATCATTTCATTGGTCCGTTGCCAAGTCAATTAGCACAAGTTGGTAAGGCTTCACTACTCGAACTATGGGTACAAGATAATGCCCTGTCGGGTACAGTCCCAGCCTCATATGTTCGATTTGATAAGATACATGATTTCTACATTGATGGGAACAAACTAACGGGCGAACTACCACCCGATCTATGCGGACCAGAGATTAATGCCGATTTCTTTACAAATGTTCCACCCGAGGCTGAACGTAATTATTGTGATGGTATTGCCTGTCCTGCCGGGAGTGTTGCATTTGAGGGTGTATTTCCATGTGAGAAGTGTCCAGGTGGTGAGGCGGCTAGGTTGAAGAATCGATATTTAGGACAGACGGGTGAATGTTCGAATTATACACAACGGGATATACTACAGATATTTCACAAGGCAACAACCAAGGGGGGACCGTGGAGGGGAGTGAGTGATTGGAATGATGAGAATAAACCTGTCTGTGAAATGACTGGTGTGACATGTGATGCATATGATCATGTTGTGGAGATTTCATTGAAGAACCGAGGGTTGGAGGGACATATACCAGATGAGATTGGTTCATTGACCTTCCTGGAAAGTTTGGATGTATCTGATAATAAGTTGATGGGATATGTACCCAGTGACTTACAATGGACGTCAATTACACGGTTGGATATATCGGGGAATAAGATTCGAGGTATGGTACCTCCACTGTTGTGTATGATGGAGGAGCTGAACGGCAATGGAGAAGAGAATGTCTTTTATTGTGATCGAATAGCATGTCCAGAAGGGACGTTCAATGACTATGGTTTTCATCATGGTTTACACGGAGAAGTATGTCAACCATGTTATGATGAGGTTCCCTTCATTGGACAAAAGACATGTCGAAATACCAAGTCCAAGTTTGGTTGGAAAGATACCGTACAAATGGCAGAGGATGCTAGTGAACAAATCGGTATTTCGCCAATGTTGGGTTTGGGTATCTTGCTTGCTGTATCACTAGTTCTCCTATTGACATGTTGGATTGTAAAGAATGCTTACTTTAATCCAAGGAAGAAATATGAAATGGGAACTACGAATGAGTATGATGTAGACTCGCCAACGTCATACAAGGATGATAAAGCCTACAGGTACAACGACGAGGAGAATGAAGACGATGACGTCAAAGATGACTACTCATTTGCAGAGTCTAATATACAATCAAGGTACAAAGACTCGTTACCAGTGTATAAGGGTAAAAGTAACTTTTCAATCACCTCTGATGATGAATATCACGACGACGAGGATGATAATATGAGCCGATCGACAACTCGGAGTGCCACCGACTTGATGAATGATCATCGAGGAGTTGCCCTCAACCGAAGAGAAAAGTTTAAGAAGGCAGTATCAGGACGTATGTCATCTGGAGACCTTGGACGACGAGCACGGGAAGCTGCATCATCTATCAATGTCAGTGTAAAGTCCCAAAGATTGAGAAGGCACTCATCAATAAGAACACCTGGAAGTAATTACTCATATGATCAAGATGATGATATGAGTCGATTGACTACTCGTACTAGTGGTAGTAGAGATGAAGATATTGATATCCCCGCAAGTTTGGAACTGACACAGACACATTCATCTACATCTCGTGATGATAAGTCATTGAGGAGCTCACATGGCGAGATGTTGGATGTGCCGATGATATGTTGATCGGGTTCTTGGTGCTTGAAGTAACCTGTGTATAAGTATTGTAACTAATTAAATCTAAAGTGTATGATATTATACACATCTCATAGAGATACTTATACAACTGTTTGACTCGGCTATCACTCGAATAAGCTTAAAACGAGAGGATTAATGGGAAAAGAGTCTCTAACTTTCATTAATAGTATTTATACCTCTCACTGGCCACAGCGGCTTTATCCCTCTGGACACTCTTAATCTCTCCCAAGTATGCTTGATATAATTGCAATGCTCTGGTGTAGTCTTCTTTGGATGCAAATCCATTCGCGTACATCTTTTGAATCATCTCCAATGATTCAGAATAACCACCCCTAACTGAAATCATGTAATGCTTCAGTGCTCTATCCATATTGCCTGCATCCAACTCTCTATTGCCTAAATTGTTTCTTGCCACCGCATCCCCTCCCATAGCTGATAGCTCATAGTAATGTATAGCCTTCTTCTTATCAATTTCTACTCCTTCACCGTATTCATGAGCACAGCCAATACTACAATAAGCTTGAGCATGTCCTAGTTCTGCTGCCCGATGCCAAAGTTCTAATGCCTTGACAAAATCTTGTGGAAATCCAAATAGTCCATCTCGATAGCAAACTCCTATAGCATACACTGCTTCGGGAGGATCACCAGCCTCCATTCGTTCCTTTAATCTTTCAACATTATCCTCATCTGAAGAAGGAAATGGAGTTCTGCAAAATGGGCACTTTTGATTATCAACTTTATTCCCTTGATCGTCATAAACAGGTGCATATCCGCATCCATTACATATAAGTTTTCCACAGCATGCATAATATGTGCGCCCCGAGTTTAATGTTGGTAATCGTTGAAAACAAATTGGACAATCTTCTGCTGGCGGAGGTTGTTTGAAAAGATTTTCATCATGTAACTGAGCTGCAATTCTGAGTTCTTCATCGCGTAACTTGGCTGCACGTTCAGCAGCACATCTGACATATTCCTCACAATCTTTCTTATGCTTCTTTTTGTGTACCTTTTTACATACGGCATTGCAATACTTTACTTGTTTACATTTGTTGCATGTGTTCATATTGTCACTGCTACCCTCTTTTCCACAGTTTGCACATACTGATATTACCGATACATCATTACCAACTTCATTGTCAGTGTTCATACTCGTTAACTTCCCTATCACATCACATACGTCATCATCATTTGATTTTGATGCAGTGTCTTTGCAATTATCGGATGTGCTCATTATAACTTATCGTACTATATCTTATGAGACTTTATGTTAGTCTTTTCTTATAACCCCTCTAGATACAATCAAATCCTCTGCTAATGACAAATCATTAACGAGATTATGATAAAGTACACTCATAATGAACTCATTGGTAATGTGAAACTTAAAAGCGGACTTTGAAGTTTTTGTTGTGGAAAAGTTATTTGTAGTGGATGCTGCTATGCACCTGTTTATGATGACCAAGGCAATGAAGTTGATGAGAAGAAGTGTCCTTTTTGCAGAACTTCAGCACCACATACACAGGAAGAAGCAATAGACAGGGCCAAGAAAAGAATCGGGGCAAGTGATGCTGTTGCAATACACAATCAGGGAAATTATTATAGCGATGGGAGATATGGTTTTCCACAAGATCATCATACTAAGGCATTAGAACTTTGGCGTAAAGCAGGAGAGCTTGGCTATGCCCAAGCATATTGTAATGTTGGCCTTGCTTATGAACATGGAAGAGGTGTAGAAATCGATAAGAAGAAAGCTGTACATTTCTTTGAGCTTGCTGCTATGGGCGGAGAGGTATCTGCAAGGTACAATCTAGGCATTAGGGATGAAATTGCAGGTAACATGGATAGAGCATTGAAGCACTATATGATCGCAGCAAGGAATGGATTATCTGATTCTTTGGAGAGGGTCAAAGAGTTATACACAGATGGGCATGCAACAAAAGAAGATTATACAAAAGCATTACAATTATATCAAGTATATTTGGGGGAGATTAAAAGTAGACAGAGGGACGAAGCTGCTGCAACTGCAGCAGATGAAGATTATCGTTACTGCTAGTGCCATCATTATCCAACTTACTAGACATAAACGGGATAGTTGCAAATAACAGCACTTGGCAGTACTTTAACTCCATGCAATTGATATCTTTATACAAATACAATATGCAGCAGCCTCATCTTGTCTCTGCTTTGTAAAATATGAAACCTAATCGGTTACATCTATTGCTATCCTATCAGTAATAACGATAATCATCATTGGCAGCCAGTGTGCCTGCTGCAGGGGGAGAACAAAGTTAAGTATCTAATAATAACGATAATCCTCACGGGCAGCAGCAGCTTCATCTCTCTGACGACTCTTTATCTCACCCAAGTATTCTTGATATAATTGTAATGCTTTCATGTAATCTTCTTTTGTGGCATCTCCATTTGTGTATAATTCTTTGATAAATTGCAATGAACCACCTTTTCCACACTTAACTGCAATCATATGATGCTTCAATGCTTTATCCATATTACCATCGTCCATTTCAAATATACCTAGATTGTGCCTCGCAGTAACGTCTCCTTTTATAGCTGCTAGTTCAGTGTAATACTTTGCCTTCTCCTCATTTCTTTTCATGCCAATACCATTATCAAAATAACAACCAATACTGCAATAAGATGCCGCATGACCAAGCTCTGCTGCCTGATGATAGAGTTCTAATGCCTTGGTATAATCTTTTGGGTATCCGTGCATCCCTTGTCTGTAATAATTTCCCCGATTGAATATTGCGTGTACATCACCAGCCTCAATTCTTTTCTTATTTCTTGCAAGTATCTCCTCTGTAGACAAAGGTGTTGGAGTTCTGCAAAAAGAACACTTTTCACTATCAACTTTATTGCCTTGGTTATCATAAATAGGTGCATATGAACATCCGCTGCATATGATCTTTCCACAACATGTATTATATACACCCATGTTTAGTATTGGCATTCGTAGAAAACAAATTGGACAATCTCCAAATTGTGACGGTGGTGTTTTGAATAGCTCTGCATCATGTTTCTCGGCAGCAAGCTTGAGTTCTTCATTACGTTTCTCAGCTGCAAGCCTGATATGTTCCTCACAATCTTTCTTATGCTTCTTTTTGTGTACCTTTTTACATACGGCATTGCAATACTTTACTTGTTTACATTTGTTGCATGTGTTCATATTGTCACTGCTACCCTCTTTTCCACAATTGGCACATACTGATATATCACCCACGCTCATATTCTGTAACTTCTCTTCTAACTCACATACACCATCATCATTTGATTTTGATGCACCGTCTTTGCAATTATCGGATGTGCTGCTCATAATTTCTCCATATCACTATACTATACACCGAAGCTATACTAGATGTATATGAACTCAAATAGAATACCCGATTATTCTGCTCTACTACTAGAGATGTCAGTAGCGCTATGTACTGCTTATTGTACTCAAGATAGGAGCTTTACTTTTCTCTCTTGCCGCTTGTTGCTTTTTGAAACTTCTTGCGATGAGGAACTTACAAATACCGCAATAAGTTTCAAAGGAGCCATTGCCATTGTTGACTTTATAAAAGGTGAAGTTTGATAGTAGTAGTGGGTCATTGATACAATTACATGTGTAGTCGAACAGCCTCTATGTATTCATATCATAGGAGAGGCACTTAATTTTTATTGTGCACTTACAAGAGACATAACAAACTTTATCATTTTCTTACGTTATGGTCGAGGTTACTGCACATCGTCTTAACCACCGCCGTGGTCGTCACCAATATCCATCTTGGGTTAGTCGACTCTTACAGACAAGAATTATATCACTAATCATATTTGTTATTACATTGATCTATATTATATGTCGATTGATTGCAATAACAAATAACATACATGCACATCAAATACAAACTAACAATAATAGTAATAGATTGGGATCTAAGAAGAGAGACGAAAGTCAAATATTGGCATCGAGAAAGTCATACCCCAAAGATGCTCAAATGGGTACTAAACAAATGGATAACATCATGTCAGTATTACCAACATCGGGTAATTTACTTGTTTGGGGTCTTGGTAATGACAGTCCATATTGGCATAACTCAACATCTGGCAAAGTTGTATTCCTTGAAGATGATGATCCTACCACAAAAGAAGGTATACTGTGGCATGATCATATCACATCTCAATATCCATACTTGAATGCATATAAAGTACATTATACAACCAAAAATGACGATAGCAACTTTGAAAAGTATATGAATGATCCATGGTCATCCGATTTAGTTATTAACAACTTTCCCAAAGAAGTTATGGAAACAAAGTGGGATGTAATACTAGTTGATGCCCCGTTAGGATGGGGTGAAGGCAATTGGGGTACTGGTCCTGGACGATATCAATCAATCTACACAACACTGCAAATTGCACGGAAACAGCTAATAGAAGGGTCTGTATCCACTGTACATGTCTTTATAGATGATTATGAACGTCGAGTCGAGAATCAATATACACAAAAAGTCTTTGGAAATAAAAAGCCATATCGTATTATTGACCGTGAGGAGGGTATATCGAATGCTAATCGACAGGCACATTTTATATTCCATAAAGATCATTGTATTATATCCAATCCGAGTAGTTGTGGTAATGAAGATAGTAGGAGAGAAGTAAAGTTTGTTGATCATAGGCAACAACAGTATGATAATGGAGTTGATGAGGAGAAGAAGTCCGAAGTAGCGGACAATGAACTAAAGAAGAAGAACAACTGGGTTATACTCCTTACAATCAATAGTGGCTTCTATGACTTCTTCTTAAATTGGCTGACACATTATAGAAAGTTGAATCTCAGTCCAAATCAAGAAGTAATTGTTGTAGCCGAAGATGATATAGTCTTTGATAGACTATTAAATGATCGTCGAATACCAACATCATTTAAAATTGAACGGAGTAAACTCAAATCATCTGATACAGAAGCATTAGATTATGAATCTGACAGTTATAAGAAAATGGTCTCAAACAGGGCTAGTATATTACTTGATAAGCTGGAAGATAGATTAGATATAGTATATAGTGATGTTGATACTGCCTGGTTGGCAAATCCACTTCCACATGTTGATGATGAGTTTAACAAGGATTCCCAAGTAGATGTCGTAGCACAGACTGACGACTTGCCACATGAAGGAACATATCCATACTATTGCACTGGCTTCATGGCAATCAAATACAATAAGCGATCCATACAATTCATGAAGGACTGGGAAGTCTCATTATTGGAAAAGCCCAAACTAAACCAACCAATCTTCAATGAGCTACTCAATGGTGGCAACTCTGACATGAAGGCACAACCGCTCCCACATGTCCAATTTCCTCACGGAAGCAGCTACTATCATGGTACAGAAAGTGATAGACAAAAGGCTGTCATCTTTCATAACAACTATGTGATTGGACACGATGTAAAGAAGAAACGCTTTCGTGATTATGGCTTATGGTTAGCGAATGACGAAGAAGAAGGTAAGACACCATCAACATTAGCAACTCTTGCCACTACTCTTCTCCCAGCCGAGGCTGGGGCACAGAAGTATCGTATCCAGTTGAATACTCTTCGTGCTTTATCTTACTTGCGGCCAGATATTGACACTGTCGTTTTCTCCAATGATAACAGTTCTTCCAGAGGTGTAGTAGTTGATGAAATGTGTAAATCTCTTGGAATACGAGTAATCAACGACTTTGAATACAATCCATACAACACTCCCTACATTCGATCTAATTTGAATACTTGGAATATGATGTCTCTATATCAAGCCCCTTCATTGGATACGTCAATGCAGATATCATCTTCAGTCCTACATTAAATGACACTCTAAATTCAATCTTACAATATCAAAGAGTACGACGTAAAGTCAAGCGGCATGTTCTTATCATCGGGCAACGAACTAATATACAAGTTAACTTTACAGACGCAGAGGATCATAATGATGAGTTGAGAGAGGAACAAGAGTATGAAAAGTTTGTGGCCAAGGCACAGAGTCACGGAGATCTCTTTGGCACAGACGCCCAAGACTTCTTTATTGTAACTCGAGGCGCATTCAATTGGAGTGACATACCGGATTTTGTGGTTGGCAGACCGGGGTATGATAATTGGCTTGTGGATTACATATATCACAAACACGAGACTCATTCATTGATTGATATTACAAACACAACATCAGCAATACATCAGACGGGAGAAGATGGCAATAAGGCTGGATTCGTTGAAAGAGAAGATAAGGACTGGAATTCCAAGCTTTTAGAAGGTTGGGAAAACTACGATCACGGCTTTACACATTGTTCTCAATACGAAACTGTTTGGATGAGCAGCGAGAAGAACCCAAAGAAGATGGCAGTCATTTTGAATGAGCGGACATCATCATGCAGTGACGGTAATGATGATGATGATAACAGTAATGATGGAAATCAAATATAACAAAGGTATGAAGCTTGCGAGGCATATTGTGAGGGGAGGTATCTTAGATCAAGGCTTATGGTTGAGAGAACCCCTCTCCTCCTTATTGGCTTAGACCTCTTTATTTATTAACTCGTCTATTCGGGTCAAAATTAACATCGGTATCTTTATCTTAGTATTGATTCCTCTAATGAGCGAGACTCTTCAACCTGAATACAATAAACGGCCAGTAATAAGAAAAGAATAACACGCGTCTCGCCAACGAGAGATGTCTCAGAAACTCAAACCTCCCCCAACAATCTACTCGTAAAAACAAAAACTCCATTGCCATATTCATTGCAATAACAATAAACAATATCATCTACTATAACACTACAACAACAACATCATCAAACATGTCTAGTTTAAATAAGGGAACTTCCCCTCTTGAGGAGGAAGAGGAAAAGATCGAGGACGGACCAGTGTCCGATTCATTGAATACCATCAATGAGGCAGTTGTTCCTTCTTCTCCGCCATCATCACCATCAGGGAAACGCATCACTTGGCCAGTCAAGACAAAGAAGACACCATCGCCTACTATGCAACAGCGCAGGCTATCAACTGTTAGTAAGATGTATGATATCGATGGTAAGTATTTGATTTATTATGATGCAATGTTGGACATATCATATGCACTTTTTTATTCTTCATCCTCTTACCACATACCCCCTTCTCACTGACTTCCTTATATAGGTGATGGTGTATTGGATGAAGCCGAGTTAGGTAAGCAGAAGTGGAACGAGTTGTATTGTGCATATGATATGGTTTTGCACATTTACTAACAAATACTAACCCCCTCCCTCCCTCTCTTCTCGGATATGCTTGTGACCATTGTGCGGAATTAACTTCTGATTCCCTTAGCAATGAGAAAGATGGATAGTCGCGGTGTCGGTCATCTATCGAATGACAAGGTGTTCCTTATCATGAAGGAGCAATTGGAGCAGCAGAATCAGTTATTCAAGCTGAAGAAAGTATTGATTGCGTAAGTTCAATGTGTGTATAGTTTAATTGTATGCGCTCTTCCTATCATAACATATATATTTGATATATTTGTATGGGCTCTTCTTAACATAAACACTTACCCCTCCTTGCCATAATATCAACAGGCTGTCAGTACTCGTAGTACTTCTGACTCTTTCAAATCTTGGGACGAGTTTTGCCGGTAAGGTTGCTGTTACTGAATAACATGTATGGTGATATCATATGTCCATTTAAAAGTATATACACACAACTCACAACTTGCTACACTTCTTACCACCAATTCATATGGCACAGCTGCGTATTTGGCAAAGGATAGTACTGTGAATGATAAGGAGGAGCTTGTAAACTCTAACACAAAGGAAACCTTAAGTACACAAACAACTTCTAAGAAATACGGTGTCGAGGCCCTCCCACAAGATGAAGACGGAGAACAGGAAGAGGGAAGGCGTCTACAATGCCTGGAAGATAATTCTGGTGATTTGGATTGTGAGTCGGTTGCTGGTGGAGATGGCTATGTAATCAATGATGATGGAAATAGGAGGAATGGTGGTGCTTGTAACTCAATTCGACGTGAATGTGAGGCAGGTAAAACTGTTGATATCTATCGTACTTTCTCTAACCAAGAAGCAGTTACCATCAACATCTGCGGCCCTTCCACCACGGTTTTTGTTAACGCTAGGAGGGGTCTAACTACCTTTAAAGCTTCTGGATTATCGAAAATATACATGGAGACTACCAAAACAGGGTGTAAGTTTAATGGGCAAGCTTTAACACAACAAGCCGGTGAGACTTGTGATACTGGCAGCGATTGTGCTAGGTAAGTACATGTTCCAATCATTATGCCTTGGGAGTTTTAACTTGATATGCTTTACTCACATACGTCTTCTTACATCTGTCTGGCCTCATACTACTCTTCTCACATAAACCGAAGAGGTCATAAGTGTTACAAAATGTCGGAGAATTCAGTCAGTAGTTGTAGGACCAAGTGTGCACGGACATTTGACAAGGTCCGTAACCAAAACAGATGTGCCGAAAACTGCTTTGGGAACACATGTGAATTGATTAATAAGAATTTGGTTCTGGCTGGAACAACAGATGATCCAACAATGTTCCCATCATTCCGCCCGACTCCTAGGCCAACCCCTAGTCCTACGCGTACTCCAAGGCCAACGAAAACACCAAAGCCAACTGTAAGTTGAACTCGATTTGATTCTTTGTATTACATGTACTCTTTCTCATATATCATCATACGTCACAACACAAATAGCGTAATCCTACTCGTAAACCAGTACCAGCTCAGACTCCAGTACCTACTCGTCAGCCCGTACCCACGCCTACTCCACGTCCAACACCGCCAATGTGTGACCGCTTAACCGATAACGATGGTATCGCCAGCACACTACAAGACTTGCTCTGGACTACAAAACCGAAGGAAGGACTGTTATTACAAACCCCAGATTATCTCGCATCAGATTGGCGTGCTATGAGCCACACAAACATGCATATGATGGCAAGTAATCCAGCCTATCCAATAACGGCTTGGAAGAAACAACCTGGCGAGTCATGTAATCAAGGATACGATTTTGGTGCCAACTACTGCCAAGATGAAGGTGGAGCCTGTCCTAATGAAGGACATCAGTGTACAGATGGAACGAATGGTCCAAATAACTGGGCACCTGATGACTGTAGCGGATATGATGCTGATCCTTTATGGGATTATGCTCCAGTGTCTCTAGTTTATGGAACAAACTATAAGCAAAATGAAGGGAGGAGTGAGTACAGTAACAATGGGGTGGTACAAGTTAAAGTGTGCTATCCCACTGACTCTAATGGTAGTGATAAACGTATATTTGACGATGGTTCTAAAGTTACTAACGGTGAGGGAGGATGTCATGCCGATGATGGCATCAATAATGACCAAGATTATGTATGTGATCAACCTAATAATGCCGGGACTTGCCTTACAGGAAGTACGAATTGCAAATGTTATTATGATGGCGTTCCTGGCTCTAAAGCAGGAGAGTGGATCTCGAAATATTCATCAATGTATTGTGGCTACGGAAATAAGCAGCCTCAAAAGAATTTTCAGGTGAGTCTTCGTCTACTTTATTGAAAGAAGTTACAACTTTGAACTTGATAGATATGAATATTCACATGTTGTTTTGATTATAGGATTTTATAGCATGCTGGTATGATGCGAATGTGGAAAAGGATATGAGTAAGTTCTTGAACTTGATTACCTTCTTATCAAACATTGTTTACTTTCCACACTCACCGTATCTATTTCTTTAGATGAATTCGTGGCACACGCTAGATCGATGTGGACAGAGAGGACAAATTGGAATGCCTTAACTGTACCAAATACTGCCGGTGGACCTTCTGAGGGTGACAAGACATACTTAGGTTGGACCGAATGTACTGGAATGGTAGAGGGCAAGCAGTTTGCAGACGCTGCTGATGCTCTTGTTATCGCCTTGCCTTCTTCCCCAACAAAACCTCAAGGACAGTCATCTCTCTGTGATCTTACTGTTCAAGCCCAAGAAAGGTTGAAGGAGACGTTGAATGGTTTTTGGGAAGCAGGTGCACCTTGGTATCGAACGAATTTACCAGTTGTTGTAATGGAACAGACTAAAGGAGGTCTAAGTCAAAATCAATGCACTACCTACTGGGGAGGTACGTCATGTGACGATGGTTACCAGAAGAACATATTCAAACAAGAATTTAAATTCGATGATGGATCTTGCCTCAAGAGAGGAAATGATGGTAATGTCTACTTTCATGGAAATGGTGGTGGTGGAAATTGTTAGTTGAGAGGTATATTAGAAGTCGAAGTCGAGAGATGATAGAGGAGAAACAAAGAGATGAAGTTAGACTGTGTGGTGAGTGTAGAAAGGTAATACCTTTATGTATGTAGCAAGTAAGTAAGCAAGCAAGCAATATACTGGACAATATATTATCTACACCACCATTGCTATGGTATAGTGATAGAAGAAGCCAGAAATCTACATTTTTTGTAGAAGGGTATCCTTTATGATACAACTGAATGGTATGTTCTTGTTTCAACAAGCCATTGAAAAGGTGTCTGAGAGGTACACCCTATACTTTCAGGGCATTATATCGATATCAAATCATGATATACTGGTTGTAAAGTTGAGTATCCTTCACCCCCATCAAATATGTTATCCTAGGATACCGCTTTTGGTCTGCACTACTACGATGCCAATAATATGAATTCGACTATGCAATTCGATTCGATACACGCATTGTTAAAAAGGTATAGGGAAGGATAATGTGCTTTGGAATTGCCTAAGAGGACATCTAGGAGGCGACTAAGCATATGATATCTCGAGGAACAAGGGAGTGATATTAAGGACAGGTACATGACCAACTTCTCGGGCAATCGGTTAACTCAATTGCCCCGCTTTCTCTCAAATTTTTTTGCCATCTGCCTGGATCTTGCATCAAAAACTATCAGCCCGAGTTGAATATCCTTTTGCAATAGCCTACATCAGTCTGATCATTCGTATTAAAGTACCCCTCGGTTCTACTGTTCATTAATGCCACTTGTGTCTTGACACATTATTGCATAAAGTAATTAGCTTGAAGGAGAAGAGAACACACTTCTTGTGTCATCTATATCGAGTTGATATCTTTGATACGATCTAATCACTAACTATTGCAAAAGACACACACATCAAAGAACAAAGAATCAAAGAAAAGCCTCTTCTCGTATAAACACATACAAGAGAGGACAACATGGTGGCAACATTACCATCAACATTAGCACTGGCGACATCACTCTCCCGTGCGTTAGCACAATCCTCCTCCTCCTCTTCAATCGAACCAACACAATTATGTCCAACATCACTATTACCACAGGAAACACTCAACACATGTTTAGAATGGGAAACTACTAAAACTACACAATATAATTGTACACATGATGATTACTTGGCCACCTTTACGCCAGGTCAATATGAAGGCGCCGTTGCCAATTATCTATCATTCAATACAGCTCAATCAACTGGTCATTTCGTTGAACGTGCTAAATTATTCGAAGATTGTACAGGTGGTAAAATTATCTTCAGTGAAGCACAAGACATAGCCGAAGATCCAATTAATGATATTGGATCAGCTTCAGCAGTTGGTACTGAATTATACGATGCGTACTTAATGATATATTCCTTCACCTCAGAAGCATCAAGTTTAGGATTATTAGAAACATTAAATGATCGTATTAGTCAAAGTAATACATTATTAAAATATGAAGATATGTTTCCAAAAGTACGTAGTATGGGTGAATATCGTAAGGATGGCAAAACGAATATTGATTTGTTAATGGCTGATGGGGATTTCTTTGTACCGATTATTCGAATTGATTTATTGGAAAGGGATGGATTACCGCTGCCTCATACTTGGGAGGATTTAGTTGAATTAGGTAAGTTTTAAAGTATTGTTCTTTTGGTTTATGGGGTTATTGATCATTGCTGCGTTGTGCATTTGAATTATTTTGTGCATATGATATGATTTTGTACTTTTATCTAACCACCCCCACCTCTCTTTAGCTAAATTCTACAACGGTACAGATTTAAATGATGACGGTGATGCTGATGATTATGGATTTTGTATCTACCCCCGAACAGGTTCAGGATTTAATGACGCCTGGATTCCAGAATTAATGTACTCAACATGGGCAACGACAGATCAAACGAAGGGCATTCAACAGGGATTCTTCTTCGATGAATCTACATTCGACGCACGGATTGGTAATGGATTTGAACATGCCATGAATATTTGGAAGGATTTATGGGCAAATTCGGCTGATGGGTGTATTACTAGTAACTTCGTGGAAGGACGGTGTGCTATTGGATTTGCACCCCCGGGTTGTTGGAAGGGATCATTTGTTAATGCCGAGCAGGGTGGTGTGGCATGGCGTAATAAGACTGATGGGAGTGTATTGAGAGATGAGAATGGGGAACCATTATGGCGTCCACGTATGAAGGATGGAAGTTATGCGGAGCCATACCGTTTAAAGCCATTTGGTAGTTTGGAGATTGTTGATCGTGAGACTGATGAGTTTGTTGAGTGTGCTCCCGACACTTGTCCCAAGGGCGAACGTATTCCCCATCCAAGTAAATTACCAGCCGATGATCGAGCAAGGATTTTAGTACCCAGCAAGCATGTGGATAAGTTGATCAATCGTGTGCCATTTTATTGGAGTGGTGGATACGGAACTGGTATTCGTAAATCGGCTGAGCCTCTTGCAAAAGATTTAATGTGGGATTTCTTTGTTTATGTTAATGTGAGTATTATATCTTTGTGTTCTGTGAATGTTGGGGTGTGGTATTTATATCCCTTATTATATAGTGTGAGGTGCTAACTAATTATTATCCACTCTTCCCCCAAAATAATATAAACACAGACCCCCATTACATCGATTGACGATGTCGTAATGCCATCATGGCTCGACTCCTGGCGTTACAGCCAGTTGGCAAGCTACGAACGTAACTTCGAGGGTGGCGGGTGGAATTATGATACCTGGAATGAACACCAGAAGGTGATGCATTGGGCTCTTGGTAATGATGTTAACTCGGCATTGACCTTACGTCTACCCGGTGTGCTCATGTATACACGTGATGTCATGCTCCCCATATTCCAAGAATATGTTGATGGTGCCATTGATATTGACGAAGCCAAGAGGAGTGCCATTCAAGGGTGGAATGATGCCACAGCTACTCAAGGCAAGTTGAATCAAGTTCAGATTTACCGTGCCTCCCTCGGTTTGGATGGTTTGTCCGAGTTTGATTTGTGTAACCTCCACCGTGAGGAGATGGACAAAATCGATAATACCGTGT
>Ga0075439_16156_pt1 | contig 28530 bp, 20 predicted proteins | sample MintriSingleCell_FD_74264 | JGI IMG/M metagenome (GOLD analysis project Ga0075439, IMG submission 74264) | Marine eukaryotic communities from Monterey Bay, USA to study complex ecological interactions - Minidiscus trioculatus JGI Plate_4_G5... | ecosystem: Environmental > Aquatic > Marine >... | reverse complement strand
TGGAATCTTAGTATCACTGATACTTTAGTGGGTTCGCTTGTCAGCTCATTAATGGATATAAACTCATTGAAGAAGTTTGGAATTCGTTGTATGGAGAGAATATATACCCAAGGTTGGCAGTCCATAGCATCTTTACTTCAGCATCAAAACTTCATGTTGACAAAGCTTGATTTCAGGGGCAGCTATGGTTTAGATGACGAGTCACTTCTCACCATTGCAAATGCACTAGTCGGTAATAGTATTCTTTGTGAACTACTATTAGACATGTGCCGTGGAATCACTGAACCAGGATGGTCGGCACTTACCAATGTTCTTTGTAATAAGTCGAGTATTGACGCAACCTATGCCTCCAACCACACTCTACAAAGGGTTGTTTCTAGAGCTAGAGAAGAATCTACATGTCCAATCTGGAGACGTATATATTCTTATAACTTTCCACAAGACTTACGATCTGCATTACAAATCAATAGGCGTGGCACTAAAGCACAGGCAGCTCGCGAGAAGATCATACGGTACCATATGTTAAAGGATGATGTTGTAAATGTTGAGCCATTTCTAGAAATAGAACTGAACGAGTTACCCTCTGCTATATCCTGGTTAGGCCGAGATGATATTGGACTCTCAGTGCTGTATAAGCTGTGTAAAAGCTTGCCTGATCTATTTGAATCCAAGATGAACGTGAAAGTAAAAGTTGAGAAGACTAAGAGGGCAAAGCGAAAGAGGATTGATTTCTTAACTCTTCTAGAAGATGTGTAGATGTTTTAGTATAGGTCTAACTTAAAGGCTCAAAATCTCGATTAGTTATAGCCTTACTCTTTCTTATCATTGAGCTATTGCATCTAGCGGCTTCTTCCCGAGGACACACGCTTCAGCCTGACAAAACATAAAGTGAACATCCCACTTTCTACTACCATATCCACCTTGATATATCAAGTCCTCTAACCATACTTGTAACTTGTCCGAGAAGATAAATGTAGTTGGACAACTCGCTGTAGAATACTTTCGATACCCCATCCACTTTCCAACAGATAAGTCTTCAATGAAGTACAGTCCACCAGGCTTTAGTGTTGGCCATAGTTTGATAAACGATGCCATGATTTGACAGTTATGATGCCCGCCGTCATCTATAATAACATCAAATTCGCCACCAGACTTCTCTATCCAACCATCTAATGTACTATTGTTCCCTTGGTCACCGACTAATGTATTGAAACCGTCCAATTTGCCCTGCTTTGTTGATATATCTACACATGTCTTGTTATACTCTGCCTCCCATAGATTGGCTTTTGGAAATAGTTTCTTCCAAAGAGCAACAGAAGCGCCTGGTTCGTAGTTCATATCACAACCCAAGCCTATCTCTAGCATCTTCATATTTGGTTTTCGTCTGTAGTATGGTAATAAAAATTGTCCATACATTGTATAGAAACTATGTGTTGTAATCTTATCAGTAATCGGTGTCAGGGCTCCGGCGGTCTCTACAAATGTTCTTTCCTCTGGAAGTAATTCTATATTCACCAGTGCACTATCAGTACTCGGAGCTGGTTTCTTACCAAGGACACACGCCTCAGCTTGACAATACATGAAATGTACATCCCACTTCTTACTACCATATCCACCCTGATATATCAAATCTTCCAACCAATCTTGTAACTTATCACTAAATGTAAATTTCTTAGCATTGCAACTTGCAGTACCGGCATGTCTAAATCCACGCCATTTACCAACTTGTAAATCTTCAATGAAGTACAATCCTCCTGGTTTAATAGTTGGCCATAGTTTGATGAAGGATGTTATTATTTGACAATTGTGATGTCCACCGTCATCTATAATCACATCAAAGTCACCACCACTTTTTGAGATCCATTTATCTAATGTTGCATTATCTCCTTGATCGCCGACTAAGGTATTAAAACCATCTAACTTGCCTTGTTTAGTTGATATTTCAACACATGTCTTGTTATATTCAGCTTCCCATAGATTGGCTTTTGGAAATAGTTTCTTCCATAATGCCACAGAAGCTCCAGGTTCATAGTTCATATCACAACCTAAACCAATCTCTAACATTTTCATATTCGGTATACGTTTATAGTATGGTAATAAAAATTGACCATACATTGGATAATACTTGTGTGTTGTAACTTTATCTGTAATTGGTTGTAACGATGTTGCAGCATGTACAAATGATGCTTCATTTGGTAAGAGTTGTGAATTCATTGATTTTTCAGCTGCATTGTGTTCAGCCTGAGATAGTAGATTTTCATCCTTTATAGCTAGATGTGAATTGATTGCACTATTACCACTAGTGCCATTCAATAATGAAGAAGATATTGTATTATGAATCTTCTCTTGCTGCTTCTTCGTTGTGTTAACATTACTGCTACTACCCCTTTGATATAAGAGATATATTGCAATGAAACATGAAGCGACTATAGCTATTCTGTTTTTGGACGCATGTCTAGGATTCTTGTTTTTCTTATTTATATATGACCAATTATTATTAGTACTAATAGGTTCCCGAGGGCGTTGTACATATATTGGTTTGTTACGTCTTGAATGTATTGTCATTTTTTGTGTGTAAGATATGTGTTGTTTTGTGAGTAGATATATATGACTCTTAGCCGTCGCCAATGAAATTAGAATATCTATATTATTGTCTGCGCATTAGCAGATATGGTATAAGGAGAGGAATAAAGAGGTGGAGTAGATATGGCTGGGCTTATCATGAATACAACAACAAATTACTCATAAAAACAATGTGATATGAAACTTCTCTCTATCGAATACATTATGAAACTTCTTGCGGAAGGGCATTTGAAGATAATTTAGTGATATAATAAATAGACTGGTCAGCAGGGCCAGAGAGGACCCATAGAGCCACGCCGATAGTGGGGTCGTCGTCAAGTATGTTGTGTATGATTTGCTGTGGGGTTTTGGTGTAAGGGCTTTGCAATCTGAGTCTATCCATTGCAAATTTTCATGTTTGAGATTTGAGAGTCGCAAAAAGAGATGATACTTACCTCAGCATTATCAAAGAGAAGCAATAGACGTCTATTATTTGCAATCTTATTTGTAATAACATATCTTCTACATGATAATATTGCTGAACATGATTTGTCAGTAGTACATCAAAATATATCATCGTCAAACAACACCACCACTACAACTCATGCATCCAACAATTACAAGTACATATATGCAACTACCAAATCAAACGCCTACACTGAACAACATACACCCTACAATACACAAAATCATTCAATACGTATCTCATTCCGATTACATAATCAATTAAATGAAGGATTACCTACTAAATTCTTATCTGTTAAACCATACATGTGTGGTTCGAACAAGGGGCCATTACCTACATCATTATCACAAACTACAATACTAAACTTTACCACTACAATATCTACCAACTTGAAGATTGTACATGTTGGTGATTCATTAAGTCAACAATTTGTACAAGGTTTTGATGCCACATTACTAGGAAGTTCATATGAATATAATCGAAATGTATTAGCTGAATATTTCTACGAAGGTAAGATATATTCACATAATTGTCTATCTGTTGCGGCACCAACACGAGGTGGTGGTGTTAGTTCCTATTGGAGAATAACAGATTTACTAAGTAACACAAACAGAAGAAAGGAAGCAAGATGTGCTAAAGAAGAATTACAATTGAAACAACGTATTGGATGGAGTAATAAACAATCTATACAGTTAGTTGAACATCGTTATACATTGGATTTAGATGAAAGTGTAGTGAAAGAGATATTAGATACAAAGATACCACAACCAATGCCTAAACCGATTGAAATGTCAGTTGGTAGTTATGATGTGGCTGTATTACGGATTCCACATGGTTGGATGGATATTGTTGATATAACAAAACAAAGAATAATTGAAGCAATCAACTTGTCACATGACAATTTAGGTATTGAAACTGTAGTCATTACTACATTACCATTGAATAACAATGTCTTAACAGTAGAAGACTGGGAAGGGATATATAAGATTAATGAGATTATTCGAGATGTTGCAATGAATTGGGAGAGTATACGACATAGCAGTGAGAAGAAGAAGAGAGGAGTAAAGTATGTATTAGTACAAGAATTTGGACAATTTACAAATGAAATATTATGGAAATCTGCACAACATCTTGGTATATACAAGAATATATCAAGTTTAGACTCTGATAAGAAGCAATCGAATGGATGGGAGTTATCAGGTACATCATTCCTACTTGATAGATTACCATTAGCAAAGAGAAAATGGCCTCCAAGTATACCAATGGTATGTGCACAACCACCGGGTGTTAATGAAAAGAGCAATGCATGTATACGGAATAAAATATCAAGTGACGGAATACATTGGTGTATTGAAACATTGGGTACTCGATACTCGGCAAGTATTGCTTGTTTGTTAGGTTGTGTGTACAATGGAGATGAGAAGGGGAAGAGAAGAATAAAGAATGATGATACAGACTTGAGACAATGCGAACGTGAATGTAATGAACAGTTCATGTCGATTAAACCGGTTGAGGAAAGTTTGATTGGTAATGGAATGACTCTTTTCTCACAATCACCAAGGCAAATGGAAAAAGAAACATCCTCTAATGTCAGAGCAGAATTGGCGATGGAAAATGGTCAGAAGCAATATATAGATACACTAAGTCTAAAGGAATGAAAGTACACTCCTAGGAAGTAGATTACCTCTTAGTCTCTAGCCTAGTTGATGTTCACATCTCTAGAAGCCGTTCACAATCTATATCACTTCCTTTTCTAGAGAACACGTCTCTTTTTCACTTGTAAAGAGCTCGCCTTACAACTATTCTGCATTGCTCTCGCCTTACTCTCGTTATCAAACAAACAGGGCATACCTTTCAGCACCGCAAACATCAGAGTATGTCCACCAACGTCATCATCCTCTTTCCCAATCCATGTCATCGCCTGAGGTAGGACATTCATATCCATGGTGACAAATTCCCTGACGTCCACATCTTCATCTTTCAAGAAATAATGCCGCTACTTGCTTCTTATCTTGATTCTCATTCAGTTGTAAAGATGATGTAATATTATGATCTGGTGACCTCCCGATATAATGAAGTATATGGTTTGATTCAAGAATTGCCTCAATACTTGACGTATTGCAAAGAGTCCTCTGAAGGGCGTCCCAGCCTCTTTTGGTAATGCCAGGGTTATCCCACATAGACAAAATACGCAACACTGAATTATGAGCCAGCGCCTCCGCAAAATCAATCATGATCTCATCAGTGAGACTACAACCGAACATTTCAATCTCTTGTAGTACTGAGACAGGACTACGAAGGCAAGCCGAGAAGCTCTGCCATCCACGAACACCAATTGACCGATTTTTATTCAAATCCAAATCAGTTATCATGGAATTGTTAACAAGTGAATTTGCAATCACAGTCATCTTCTCGTCATCTAAGTTGCATTCATTAATAGAGAGTCGTGTCAATGTTGAATTAGGGCTTTGTAAGCATACCGAGAATGCTCGCCATCCTGCTGATGTAATTGAATCACCAATATTGTTGAGAACTAAACCCTTCAGTGTTGTATTGGTGATGGCACCCCCCAGTGTTGATGCCTCTTGATCGTCGATTCCGCAGTAGCTCAAATCAAGGTAAGTCAATGATGAGATGAGGTATTGGAACCTATTAATCCAACAGCACCCATGGGTGTAGTTGAGAGGTTGAGAAACTTGATTGTATTGTTTTTCACCAAAGCGTTGCAGTATTCAATAGCCTCCTCATTATCAACACCAGTCCTACCAAAGTTTAAATACTTCAATGAAGTGTTTTTGGATATAGCGTTAGCCAAGATGTTTTGAGGACGACCAATATTATTATACGCCAGTTCTAACGTCTCCAATCTGCAGTTTGGTTTCAGAAGTATGTTTGCTAACGATACAAAACACTGTCGTCCTCCCAGTCCACAATCATGTAAGTATAGTTTGGTGAGATTTTCATACCCCTCCAAGGCTTTAATAAGCTCCCCTACAGCATGTTCCCCACCCATATCACAAACATTAAGTCTCAACACTTCCAATGAACGTTTATTACTTCTTTTTTCTAGAGCACGTGCTAGTAGACGGGTATTGTCATCACCAATTTCCGACTCATAAATATCAATACGGATAAGATTGGTGTGTATGAGAAGTGGCTGGAGACTGGAGAATAATATATTATATGATAATTCACTGTCGCGTATTCCAAAAGCTTCAATGGAACGATTATTGGCAAGTCCAGTACAGAATGACTTGATCTTTCTCACGGTGCTTTGGTCCTCAGTTTGGTCACTGATGAGTTCAACTTTCTTCAGTTGTGTATTATTTCCGAAAATATTCCCTTTTGTACTCCAATCAATACTCTGTACATATTCCCCAGTTAATTCAACTTCAAATGAAGTGATATCTGGATCATTCAACTTGATTTTTTTAAGCGTTTTCCTCTTTAGCTTCTCTGCATCGTCGTAACCATCACCAAAGTCATCAGGCCAATAATTCATTTCGTCATTTACGCTACTCTCATCATCCTCACTCACACTCTCATTGTCACTATTTTGATCATCATTATCAACATCCATACTGTTAATGACTCTGTGTTTCAAACTGCATAAAGAAATACAATCGATATTTGTTTCCAATAGGGGAACTACCCTACTTAATGTTGTTTAAATGCCGCTTCACAATAAAACAAGCAAACTACTACTTATACCAATCAATCAATTGTGCCGCTCAGCATCCAAACCGCTAAACTATTATATACCTACCCCTCTACCCTTTGTGTTGATATTTTATTGATACTCTCGCACTTACCTACCTCAAGGAAAAAAGTGTTGCCCCCCCAAAAGTTTAAGGGGGCATCACCTCTTATATAGTTGGCCGCGGCGGCCTATTAGCTTAACTCTCTTCCTTTGCCAATAACTGTGACGGCATTGGATGTTTGATAATCTAGTTGCAATATATTGGGTGGTCGTCATGTTGTGTTTGTAGAGTTATCAGGGGTATCATTTGATTGGCACTATCTACTTCTTAATATATAAAATCATGTTTCTAAAGCGAGCATATCAAACACACAACAATACTAACAGTCGGGCAAGAGTAGGATTGGTTGCAATTGTATTCATTGCAATATTCTTGATTGATAATCTATTATTCAATAATATTCACATTATCAATGGGAGTGGTATTGAGGCTTCACTGTTTCCCGCAAACAACGAGTTTATAAAAGCAAAACAAGCATCTCTCATCATATTCTATAATCTATTCATACCAACTAATGATACCGAGGGTTTACTTAATGCCATTAATGTTATTACTGATCAAATGAAACAAGTTTCTACCGCACTATATCGATTAGAAGAGAAGCAGCTCAGTAACGCACAACAAAAGAAGTCTGGTGTAGTATATTACAATCTCATTGGTAATAATGAACAATTTACAGAAATGAATACACTATGTCATTCACTCCATCCAAGATTGGTTTGTTTACAATTACAACATTATACGAATGCTACAGAATCGGTAACATTATCTAGTTTATATGATTATTGTCATACAGACATTGCCAAAGAAAATGATATGAAGCGAGTAGTATATTTACATTCGAAAGGTAGTTTTCATGATCATGGTAAACAAACACCATGGAGGAGAGCATTAACTAATGCTTCGTTACATTTAGATTGTTTATCTCCACCTAATAGTGACTGTGATGTTTGTGGTGCACAATATTACACCATGTTTGGTAGTATGTTTCCTGGCAACATGTGGACTGCTAAATGTAGTTATATACGAAAGTTATTACCGCCAACAAACAATGGAGAGTATGTACATCGTAAGAATGAAGCAATTAAACAATATCTGATACTCAAGGCTGAGAATATAGTATATAATACACTTGGATGGCATCAAGACGTTTTCTTCGGATTGGGAAGATATATCAATGAACATTGGGTTGGAAGTCATCCTGATATACAACCATGTGATATGCACAGTCCACACGTTGGGTTTTGGAATATGGTCGAAGGGCAAGTCAAAGATGATCAATATGAATGGGGTATGGGACCACGACGATTAATGATATTTGATGAACCAGAAAGTAAACCAGTGTTGAGGAGGAAGAATATAGACAAGTGGTTATCAAAGAATGATACTGAGAACTTTCGTCAGTACTATTATCTTGCTGGGAATATGATTAAATGGATTACATTATATGATACTGTGCCTAATCAAGAATCTTGGGTATGGAATCATTATCCTGCTGGAAAGATGTGGGAGGAACATGTTGCAAAGTATGGTATCAAGTCGATCGATGCATTGATTGAACAGAGTACGAAGTCAAAGTATCATTCGATTGCTGATATGAATCATATGAGCTCTTCTGTGGAAGAAGAGTTTGACAAGATATTAGCTGAATCCAATACATGGAAGTCTTAACAATGTCGAGAAGGGATTTTGTTTAGGATAGCCAAGGCCAGAAGAAGATGAAAAGGATACCAAGAAAGATTTCAATCATGGCATGTTTGATTCGCCACTGCCAAACCTCGCTCACATATACCATCAACTACAATTTCACTTATCATCATGGCAAACAACTTAAACATGTCTAATACCAACGAAGACGGTGGAGAAGATGCACCACATTGCTGGATCTGTCATGAAGAGGGTACTGATGAATCAGAAGAGCCGCTTCGACGCGATTGTTCGTGTAGAGGATCGGACTCCGGCTTTGCACATCTATCATGCCTTATTGAAAATGCCAAGCATCGGACAAAACAGTGGGATGGACGTGACTTTGATAAATTGTGGAAGCTATGGCAAGAGTGTCCTGGTTGCAAACAGCGGTACCAAAATGAGCTTAGAGTTGAGTTAGCTACTGAGTTTGTATCTTTCGTCGAGACAAACTACTCTGATAATCAGCGAATTTATGTCACAGCTTTGTATGAAAAGCTATTGTCACTTACAAATATAGTCAATCTGAACAACAGCGCTAGACAGGAGGCAAAACAAAGCGCGAACAAAATACTCTCCCTCGTTGAGCAGATGAAAGCCAAGCAAGACCCACTTCTGAATAAAGTCCAGCTCATAGAACCAAAGGTATACAACTGTCTTGGCCGTATTGCTTTGAAAGAGGCCACAAAAGATAGCTTTAAGGAAGCATTATCTCATTTTGAGAAAAACCGAGATCTCAGTATCTTATTGGGGCTCTCCATTGAAGTTGCTGTGGCAGAGTGTAATATTATTATTGCCAAGGAATTATGCGGGGAAATTATCAGCATCGAGAAGAAAGTGGATCTATCACAGAAATTGTATGATATGCGGCTCAAACTAAATGGAGAGGGGGCACTAAATACACTTGATATTGGCACTATCCTTGCAAGGGATCTGATGAAGGCAGATCGTTTGGCAGAAGCTGAGAGTTTGCTCTTAAAGTTGGCCACAGTAAGTAAACGAGTACACGGTTCAGATCATGATATGACTAAGACGATAGACTTATTACAGATAGGTTTGAGGGAACGGCAAAATACACAACGGCTGTGCTCTGTTTGTAATGTCAAAAAGAGTTCTGAGTATTTTTCCAAGAATCAACGAGGAAAGAGTGATGCAACGGTGAAGTGCAAAGATTGTTTGTATCCTGTAAAGAAGGTTAATAAGGCATCATCGGCTCAGAGAATTACACAACGGTTACCTGCACAAAGAAATGAGCTATTAACTCTGGGACTTTGATTTCTGATTGTTGTTGTACGAGAGAAAAAGAGAAGTGGACTTGACCCGATAATGTGTACCTCGGTTCAAGTAACAGTAAAATTCGTGTGGCTTGGGTGGATAGTGTATCCTATATCTTAGTGACCCGCCCCCACTTCCGCTGCAATTAAGTCTACTGTATCTATTCGTTGGCTAAATCTAAGCTTTATTTCTAATAAAGATTTCAGGTTTGTCTAACCCCCGCCCGCCAGTTGAACATATCTTATGTTCATTATTGTAAACTCATAACTATCCCAACAACTCCTCAACTTTACCCTTATTTACACTCCTCCCAAACTCTATAGCATTTAATACCACAACACCCCCTCCCAATTCAAATAATCCCCAACATGGCACAAACAAATCCCCAAACCCTTAATCCCCAAACTAATAACCCAATCCCAAACAATAACTAAATATAAACTTAAGCACCAAGAGCATCAGCCATCTTTGGTTCATTCTTCAACAATACCAAAACATCTTTCATCCTACCCGTATCAACGGCACCATCGGAACTATCCTGATTTAATTCAATCATCTTAACAACACGTTGCCATGAATTATCATTCTCAAGATCAGCCTCAATTGCCTCCAATTTATCTTGTTCGTCGGATCGGTTCTTGGCCATTCGTGCTTCACGTCGTTTTTCACGTTCTGCTTGGAATTTTTCAATGTCCTCACGTGCCTTTTCGACTGTTGAGGCCTTTGTGGCGTTTTCTTCATCTTTACGTGTTAATAAGGTTGTTTGCCATTCGTCATTCCATTTTGACATTGGTGTTGGTTCAGCTGATACTAATACATTAGTGGCGGGTGCCTCTTCTTCATCATCTGATACTGTTTCAACACCGGCGGGTGCTTCTGCAAAGGCATTATCTTCAACAGCAGCAGGTGGTGCCTCGTATGGGGCTGCAGCCAATATAATTGGTGCATTATCTTCGGCTGAACCGGCGGCGTTTACATCGCCTACGAAATCATCAACTGGGGGAGCAGCGAATGCATTATCATCTGCTGGTGGTGCCATAAAGGCCGCCATATCATCACTCTCTGCCATCTTTATATTACTAAACAATCCAACACTATCCACGATTTTGAGTTGCAATTATTGAACGGATTAATTCTACCTTTACCTAAACCTGAATCTAGGTGACACCCTTTTTCAGGACCTACAAATCTACACAAGTAAAAACGAATGAATTCTCTCTTAGCAATGCCGAGTAGCTAGTTGCAATCAGTAGTAAACCATTTATTGATACAATGGCGGAAGAAGAGGGCATAGACAACAATGATTCGTCGCCAACGACGGTAGCAGTGGATATAGAGGAGGACATTGAGGATACCAAAGTAGAATCTCCACCTCTCAACAATACAAAAAATGACGTAGTGGTAAACAATACAGATATACTTCTACCCTCTCCTGATATGAATGATACCGATCCTTTACTGGATATAGAACCTATCAATAATGATACTTCTGCTCCTACTGTTTCGCCGTCACTTAGTAGTACAGAGGATACCAATACCTCCTCTCCTACATCCTCTCCTTCTTCTACGGTGCACCAAACCACATTGCAACCAACAATCTCAACAACTACAGTACCTTCACTAGCTCCATCAATACAAAATCCAACAACACCATCTCCAACAACGGAAGATTACTATTACTACAATAACTTCTTTACTGACCGACACAACTTGATTCTAGGATGCTCTCCCAAAAATTATTTCATTGATCCAGCAAACTTACTAGGTACATCCCATTCATTATATAAACTATACTTTGACGAAATATTACCCAAGATCTTTATACCAAAAGCAAAAGAACATGATTCTCATTCTACTCCATTGGTTATGCAACATGTCGACACGGATATGTTCTTAACTGAGAATGCTGCTTTATTCCCTGGTGTTGTAACTACAAATGATGTATACAATATGATATCAATTGAAGAAATGTTTGTACCACTTGCTCATGGTGTGCACGGTGATGATGTGTTAAAATTAATTGATGAATTTGCCATTGGTAATGATACTGATACAGTCGCTGTTTCATCTACAATCAAGAATCGACAAAAGTACACGCTTTACACAATAACGAAAGATGAAGACGATTTGACAGATAGTATGGAACAATTGAATATAACAATTACTACATCATTACCAAATACATCGAAAGAATATATGGTTGATGATGTTAGTCTTCAAAGTGTATGGATTGATTTTATTATGAAACAATGGAAGTATGATGATAATGCCTGTTTGGGGCATACAGATGATAGTAGTAGCAGTGGGAAACATAATCATGATGATGGGAAGCACACTCATGACAAAACATCTACACTTCATGATCATGATGGCGGATCTACTACTACCTCCGGTGGTGAAGCAAATGTCGCTGCAAACTCTCCATCTCGAGGAAGTGTCACTCCACAACAATCCAATAACAATGACACACAACCCATTGCTGCAGGGTTGAGTGTAGTACTCTTGGTAGCAATTGCAGTGGTAGGAACACTAGCATTCTTTATCATACGTAAGTCACGGAGTCCAAATAGACAATCGTGGGAGACGTCTATATCAAGGCAGAGCGAGCTTGGGAACGGTAATAATGATTTGGAATTGCGAGCTGATGATGGTTATGAAGATGAAGAAAGGAGTGTTGATTACGCCCCACCGATGAGCTCATTTGCTTAAAGGGATGAATGTATATGAAATGTACAGATGTAACAGTATTAATTAAAGAAGATAAATCAATTTAAGTCAAAGAAGATAGATTAAAATCAACTTTAAGGTCATCTACTTCTAACTTGAACTCCATTAGACCATATACCCTGATAAAAGTCACCATTATCATAGGTCATTATCCCTTTTCCATTAGGTTGGCCGTAGTCATTAGTTTCACCGCTATATATCCCCATCTCTTGAGTGTTGGCATCCATGAATGGCATGTTCTCAACTTGATGTGTCTTACTCCGTCGTATATTGTTCTCGAAAGAGTTCTCATCCTCTGTTGACATTTTACCCAGCATGTTATTAGAAGATGATGAAGAGGATGTGCTACGAGGTGGTGGTCCGGGCACTGATCTTCTAGGTGGAACGGGGAACTCTGCTGATCTGTCATTATTGGAGGAAAGAGACTGCTGTGACTGTTCCAATGCCGCTACTTGTGCCTGAGCTTTCTCTAGTTGATGCTTTGCCTTCTGCAACTTCTTGGCTTGTAACTTTTGTTCACTCTGTTGTTTCTGCTTACTATAACTCTTTAATGCCTGTGCAAACGGTGGTGACAACGCCACAGGCATTGTTAATTCTGATACTTGGTCCTTACTTGTACTTGAATTACTATGTATATCAATCTCATTACCTGTCAATGGTCCACGATTGATTGTGGCAACATCTGAGTCTGTGTTCACTTGATCTTCTAATAACTTTGATTCACGATATACTGATAGATGATCTTTACTCTTATGTTGTGGACGGTATGATCGTACCTTGGAATGGAGTGGTGGTGCACGTCGAATAGCACGGGGTATGGTAAGTTCTGATATAAAGTCACTCTTCTTTGAGGCTGGTGAAGATTCACTATTATTAGAATGGAAGGAATCCATACGCTTGACTTTAATCTCACTAATGTGTGCCTTGACACCCTTCTTCTTTGAAGATGATATTGAGTTCGAGGACTTGTTGGATGATATACTTGTTGACTCAGGTTGTGCTGATGGTTTCTTTAATCGAATAGACGAATGCAATGGTGGTGCTACCACACTCTTATTCTTCTTCTTCTTCTTTGTCTCTTCCACCTCCTCACCAAGAGTGGAAGGTTCAAGTGTCGAAGGTTGACTATCTTCTTCCTCGTCGTCGTCGTCGTCGTCGTCGTCGTCGTTGATAATGTTGTTAATATTGTTGATATCATTAAGATCTTCACTACCAGATAGTAATGTAGCAATAGCAGCCTTTGCAACATCATCAAACTCGTCATCTTCGACTAATGGTGGATCATTTGAAGCTCTCTCCTTCTTGGCAGTTTGTGGAGAATCATCACTAGGTGGATCAGGTGCTGGAGAATCAGTAAGACTACCCCCTCTTCTATAACTACCATTCAAACTTGAGACTGGTTCAGGCATCTTACTACCATATGCTCCCCATGTTCCCGAACCAAATGTGGAATCATCTTTTGTAGTACTTGCTGAAATTGATTGACGTCGTTGTTCAGCTTGCTTCTTTCGTAATGTTTCCACCTTCTTTTTAATTGCTTGTACTTTCTTCTTTTCGACTGACATGTCTATACTGTTGTTGAACTTACTGCTGTTGTTATAACTGCTATTGTTGTTGTTGTAACTGTAATTGTTGTAATCAGCACTACCACCAAGTTTAGATACCATATCCTCTCGTAGATTATAATTATTATACCCTCCTTCTTGTTGTTGTTGTCCTACAACCTCTTCACTTAAGCTTGGCATGAATGGTACAATCTGTAATGAATCACATGATTTACTCCTCCTACTTTTTCGTCTCCTTTCCTCTTCTACTCGTTCTTTACGTTTTACCTTTTGTTTCAATCGTTTATATCGCCATGAACTATCGACCGATGCCACTGGTGATATCGGAGCCTGTATCATATGCGAGTGATTTAGTGTTAATATGTTGGATGAGTTTAATAATGATGTTTCTAACTCTTTAGCACGGGGTGGTAATGACTTGGAACGTTTCTTCATATCTGTTGGTTGTGGACTGAAGGATGATTCTGGTTCTAATTGTTTCTTTCTCATCTTGGGTGGTGTTTGTACTTGTTGGTTATTGTTGGTTGGTACCTTGAAATGTTTACGACAATGTTCATTTAATACACTTTGTGGATCCTTTTTCAGTGCCTGTCCTTTACCCATCATTGCAGTACCCTTCCGTCTTCCACTTGCAGATCGTGATCTTCGTAATTGTTGTCTTTTCTCTTCTCGTGTTGGTATTGATTTCTTTTTATCACTTTTATATATAGATTGGAGTAATACTGAAGACTTCTTTGGTTCAGAGTCTATTGCTCGTTGACGTTGGGCTATTTGTAGTTTGTTCCGATCATCATCTTCTTCACTTGCTGTGGAAGTAGATATGGCAGAACTTTTACTACCCTTATCTTCTGATGAATTGGAACTTCTTCTAGATTGCTTACTACCACTCCGCCTTTTCTTAAACATTTGCAAATCCATACTCTTATCATCTTGTGAAGAATCTTCATAATCATTTAGCCAAGTTTGTTCTAATATGTGTACATCCTCCTCATCAATGTCACTGCCTTTACTACTTTTAGAACGACGTAATATAGATGGCATGGATTTACCACGCTTACGCAATGTCTTTGCAACAGCTGTTTATGTTTGATATAGAGAGTAAAAAAGATATATGTAAGAAAAGTTTGACACATAATATGGTATGAACATATCATACACACAAAAATATAACATGTGTACTTACATCCCATCCTCTGATACGGCTGCAAACTAGGTGCTCTCCTATTATCATTCCCTCTATCCTTAGATGATTGTTTTACATACTTTTTAAACTTGTCTGTTATACCACCACCACTGCCTTTATCATTTGAATTATCATTAGCGGCAACTCGTGCTGTATGACGTTTCGGTGTTATTGATCTACCCCTTCTACTACTTATATTTGGTATATTGTGAAATCTAGACCCTTTATTATTACTACCACTGACTTTATTTGTTGATGCTGATTTGGTAGGATTGTTGTTATGGGGCGATAGTCCTCGAGTTAATCGTAGTGAGAATCCTTTTCGTGTAGTTTCCTTATTAGATGATTGTTTTGTATTGTTTCGAGATGATGATGTACTTTTATAACTGTTTGATTTAGATTGACCTGATCTTTTAGATGATGACGATCGAGACCTTTGCTGTTGTCCACCACTATTATTGTAGCTACTATTATTATTATATCGACTGTTGTTACTTGAACTTCTCCTTAATCTAGTATGATGACTGCCGCGGTCATCTGTACCGCCTACCCATCTATCACTACTGCTATGTAAACTTCTTGCCTTACTACTATTTCGATATGATGACGAGTGATGATCATCATGGGATATACTCCTTCTTCTCCTTGTTCTTTGGTTTGATGAACTTCTATGTCGTGATGAACTTCTATTATTAGATGAACTTCTATGCCGGTGTTGTTGAGAAGTGGAGCGTGATGATTCACGTCGTCTTCTCCGCTCCGAGGATTGATGACGTTCGTACGACGATGGCATTGTATTATATAAGAGATGATATTAATTATTGTGTTCCTCTTCAACGCCACAGCGAGTAGTTGCAATCAATAACATTGAGCCTCTTCCTCTTACTCCTACTACTTGAACTTTATTCTTGGGGCTTATATATTTTATATTTTTGTGTCACATCTCTTGTCAGCTAATATTATCACATTGTACATGCACATGCAAATCATATATGAAGATGCGCTTATCTAATTATTGATTATAATAAGACTAACAGTTAGTTTAAACTACTACTCATAACAGTCCTACAAGTATCACCGACAAACTAAAGAGATAACATTCTTTCCGTATTTTCACTCCTCTATTTCCATTGTTTATTAACTGATCTAACGATTGAGCAACTGCATACTCTTCTTCTTTCATTAACAGACTGCTATATTCCCAAGGATACTTGTTTCTTCTAGTTTTACTAGCCTTTCCCGATGATTTCTTGCCTGACTTATTTGAATAGAAGAGCCAGTTACTACTATTTGACTTGCCAATCTTTGAACTTTTGGAACTGTGCCATGAATAAGTTTGATGCTGTATTGACTTGGATGATTTACCTTTTGACGATTTGCTCCACCAAAAGATTGGCCTTGATGGCCGACTTCCAGACCAGTCATATTCTTGATGATGAGAAGTATGGGGTACCTGACCAGTTGTAATCTTGATCATTTGAATCCTCGGGAGGTGGATTTGAGCCTAATAAGACACTACCCCAGGGCGGAACCTCTGGTTTATGATGTGAACTACTACTTCCACTCCAATTGTAATGGCCGTTACTTACTCCTTTACTCGACTTGGTGCTACTACCTCCTCCAGCCCAGTTGTAATCATCACTGTTATCAGATGATGACGTTGGTTTGCGAGGTGGAGTCCACCCCCAATCATACATACTTATGGATTTTCCTCCTCCCCAATCATAGTATAAATCATCTACAGAGGGCTTCGAGGAAGTACCACCCCAATCATATCCATTATATTGATCAATCCGAGATGGTTTTGAAGAGGATGTACTACCGCCCCACATATTAACAGGTCGTTGTGTTGGCCGAGGAGAAGGAGGTTGAGGTTTTCCATCATTCCATTGCCATCCCCAACCATTCCATTGCCAACTTCCATTCCAGCCTGAGCCCCAGCCATCGGCTCCCCAGTCATAACCATCATAAGTATCTTCTTCTTCATCTACTACTACTGGTCTTGGAACTGGAATTGAAGCCGTTGGAAGACGAACGCCTGTTGGAGCTTCAGTTAAAGTAACTGTTGGTGATAGTGTTGGTCGAAAGCTCGGACTTAGTGTAGGAAATAGAGTAGAAGGCATCTCAGTTGGGGTGGCAGTTCTGTAACAGGTCATGATGATAAGATGAGATATGCGTAAGATACTTTTTGAACATTGACTTGCACAACTTAAAGACAAACAAACAAACAAACAAACCACTTACGGAACAACTGTAGGTATCTCAGTAGGGTCCAATGTACTATGGAATTGAAAGATGAGTATATTAGGTTGTTTGTGAGTGTCTTTCAACGAGATCACACACAGGAAGTGAGAAGCAAAAGTAAAGGCAGGCTTCACTCACGGTGTGGATGACGGTATTGCACTTGGCGTCTATCAAACAAGTCAAGTCAAGCCAAGTCAGATAAATACGATAGATCTTTACAAAGGATTACAAACAGAAACAACTCTACTTACAATTGTAGGCAGAAGCGTAGGATCTAATGTCGGTGTCTGCATTGTTATTGATTAGAGAATGAGATATTAGATATGAGCATAAATGTTAAGTACTTATTAGGTAGACGTCACTTACTGAAGTCGGAAGAGCAGTGGGGGCAAGTGTAGGCTCCAGAGTTGGTTCTAAGGTCCTGTATTTTGATAAGAAGTTGATGATAAGAAGAGTTGTTAGGAATCTAAGTATCCAACAATAAATACGAGAGGTATCTTTGCAAATAAATTCGACTCACGGAGATAATGTTGGCTCGAGTGTTGGACTGAGCGTACTGTGAGAAGCAAGAGTATTGTAAAGGAAAGTTAGTTGTTAGAGTATACTTTATTATAGATCAGTCAAGGTTGTCAGGTACCATTTCACTCACGGTGATATCGTTGGTGACAGACTTGGGCTTAAAGTTCTACAGTTGTGAGAGAGAAGAAACAGAAACAAGTGTGAGCTTGAAAAGGCAATCAAACCGCAACGCTAATAAGAGTTCAAGAATCACTTACGGAGACAGGCTTGGGCTTGAAGTCGGTGAGTATGTTGGATTATCCGAGGTGACTGTTGGGTTTACCTGAATACAAAAGATGAGAGATGAAAGAGATCAAAAGATCAAATGAAAAGAAACTCAATCTTACCGTTGGCAAGTACGTTGGCATCATAGTCGAAGGTGAACTCGATATGGAAGGTACATTTGATATTGTAGGTATCATTGTCTTTTGTTTGGTGTATAGTGGGTATGAGTATGGTATGAAAGAGGATACACGGAGATAGAAGGAGATGAGGATACCGACTTAAATCGCATAACAACATATTTTTAACTGACCGGTACAACTGTAGGGCTATACGTCGGAGTATAAGTTATAACCTGAAGAATAGATAAGAAGATGTGAGGGGAGACAGACAAAGAAGTCAAGATATCTTCATTCAAATGGAACAAACTCCTTACCGACGGTGAAGAACTAGTGCTTGGCATACTCGAAGATTCGCTTGGTACCGGCATCATTGTCGGGATAAGCTACAAGACGAGACAAGATTATGATTGACAAGAAAGACAAAGAAGACAACACATTCACTGTACTCACTGTTGGTACATATGTCGTGGGGATTGCAGTAGGCATATTGGTCGTTGATGTTGGCAATTCAGTTGGTATTGCAGTAGTTGTACAGATATTATTGGTGCAAGAACCTTATGTAGGAAAGCAAATTCATCAGTCAGAATACCACAATAAGTTAGGAGCAAGAAGGGATCTGGTCATAACTTACCACTGTCAGAACAATCTAGACTATCACAGCAAGCACTTCCATTAGGCACTGTACCAGGTATAAATGGCCCAAGAGTGCAAGTCGATAATCTGCCACATGTCCCACCAGCAGCTGGGAATGTTTCATCAGAGCACTGTGATACTGGCTGAAGGAAATCACAGCGAGCTGGGAATATACAGTCACTATCAGTAGTACATGCATTTGCTGGAGAACAATCAACTTGTCTTAGAATGGTTTGTTCTTCAGTAGCACATTGTCCTGATGATACTGATACCGCACATCTAATAGCTATAAGGAGAGAAAAGACAATTTAGAGATGTGATATGATTCGAAGTGGGGATAGATCATAAACTTACCACCAGCGTCAACATTTGTACAATCCTCACTATCACAACAGGGTCCCCCCAGTACAACACTGCCAGCTGGAATAACAGATGGGCAGGAAAAAGTCCCAGCTCCCTGTAACGATGTCAATGACGGCGGTGACGCTGGGATTTCAAGAGACGTTGGAATTCCCGTAGGGAAAAAGCTTGGTACAAATGTTGGATTACTTGTTGGGGTCTCCTGGAGTAAGAGACACATATGAGAAATGAACTATGTTGAAATTGAAATACATTTAATCAGGAGAAAGACTTACCGTTTGTGGTGAGGTAGGAGGTGGACTGGGGGGAGGCGAAGGAGGAGGACTTGGTGGCGGAGTGGGCTATATATGAATGATAAAGATGATAAGTGTCAGTTAATCTGAGCATCATGATACCCATCACATATCATAAGCCAATGGGAACTTACATTGTTTGTTGGATTTCTAGTAGGCTGTGGAGTGGGTGGCGGTGTACACAAGCTTGCTGTAGCATCATTAGAGTCTTGGCATACATTTGTCTTTATCCATTCATAAGTCATTGATACCCTAGAGAATACACCAGGTTTAGATGTAGCACATCCTTCTCCCCAACTTTTAGATAAGAACAAGAAGAGTATGTAAGTTCATATCCGACATCTGGTTTCACAAGTAGACACAGAATCTAACTGTACTTACCTCACTAAACCAACAACATTATCGAGACTTGGGCTAATCCCTCTAATGATGAGAGGTCCACCTTTTATCGAAATGAGCATAAACAAGGATGATTGAATGAGCAAACACTGTGCAATATGATATACATATAATTGAACAAATCGAATCATGCGCATGTCTGAGAGGTCACCGGAGAGAAGGATGTCAATGTTAGTAATGTACCAAAGTCAGATTCATATCTACAGAAGAAATGAGGATATTACCAGTATACCGTTTCACTATAGGAGACACAAGGTCCACATCCATGTGGTCAGTTATACAAAAACTTGCTTACCTTTCCCTTGATTGAAAGTGCATAACATATCCGAGTTTATATCACCAGGATAATCTTCACTACAATCTGAATTCGATATGACAGCTAAATCTACAATCTGAAGATCATTTGGTAATGAACTTGTTGCTGTATTTGTAATACCCCATCCCAGAGCATATGTAGTTGATCCTACTAAAGGTACTGCACTTTTATCATTTAGTATCGGTAACTGTATATTGTTCTGTACTTCCTCATTCAGAAAGATTAATCCCACGTCATAGGAGTAATTGTCAGATGTATCCTCATAATCAGGATGCTGTACTTCCTTACGAACAGTCATTATATCACCATCATTGACATTGTCACTACCGATAAGTACAGTGATATCATCAGTATTATCTTTACCCTCGAGACAATGTGCGGCTGTGAGAATTGTGTCCTTTGTAATGAGAGTACCACCACAAGTAAATTGTCCATTATATAATATTGGTACAGTGTAGGGATATCTATTGTTAGGTGCCTGTATTGTGCATGATTAGAAAAGTGATTGGTGTAAGATATGTATTGCAATGGACATAAGCAACTCAACAAATACTCACATCCGATCCGCCGATGATTCGACTCTCTTTCCAAGGTAACATTATACCATCGTCGCTTGATACAACCGTCTGTATTGCAGCAATAATAATTAGTGCATGTATCATCCACATTGCACAGGAGTAGTCTACTAAAGTACCACCTTACACATCTATCATAAGTTATAGCTGGGATGATTATGATGGTGAACTGCCAAGTGAGGCCAAGAGCTATGATAGTCGTCATCATCCTCTCCCGTACTGCCATAATATACACATCGCTCTACTACTGCGCATAGGTTTATGTTTATGTATGTGTAAGCAGTGTAGGCCGAATTGGTGTGCTGCTGATAATTGCCATCCTCGAGCATCGATTGGGTGGAAGTTGAGGCAGTAGGGTTTTGGCGGTTGTAAAATATTGTGTGACGGCCTTTTGGTATCCTTGGTATCCTTCCTTTCACAAAAGCAACTATGTAGCTTCTACCATATATGAATATGTACTTATCCAATTCACACCGTTACAAGCATACTATCCTCCTCTATAGCATCTAGGCGATGCTTATACCAAGTTTCACGCTTTAATTCCAACTATTGGCGGCGTTATTCCATCCGCCCCAAGCCAAGTCGAAATGGTGAAAAAATTGAGTCAGTGGGAGTTGCCAGGTATGATAAGCAGACAATAAGTCAACAATAGTATGAAATATATGTATATTAGTTTATCCTCACAAAAGGATTCGGCTGACCCGAAAACTTTACCCAATGAATGGTGTATACTCTCTCTTAGCTTTTAGATACTTTCTCTTCAATATGATTTGCTTGCTACTTCTTTTTTTTCTGCATATATCATCGATCTATTTCTCTGGAATATCGAATAGGATTCTAAGGTTCTTCTGATCAATTGGGCGTGGCTGTAGATCTTCATCTTCGAAATAGACTTTAGATCTACCCTGCATCATCCACGACAAGATTCCGCCTTCGTCCATTCGCACATCGCCCAATTTTCCATTGAGATAGCTCAAAGATCCCTCAAAGTCGACACACACAACTGGAGTACCGATGTTAGGTAATGCTGCAACCGCTGGTACAGTAAACTCTCGCTCTCCATCATCCTTTCTATTAGAAATATCCCACTCGTACCTATGTTTGTGTCTATTCACATCAGATAAAAAATTCTTTATCATCGGCCCCTTTACAACCAGATACTTTCCATCATCAGTATATTGAAGAGCCTGAAATGCTTTCTTTCCGCTACCTTGCAAGTCAACGAGCACATTACGAAATTTCATGTGATTGTATACTTTTTCAATTTGTTTTGTAGATGAGTGATCAGCACCGTGTACTCGTGTACTAATAGATCGCAACTCAGTTAGTACTCGCTGCGCTTCAATTGTATGTTGTGCATTCAATAAAGCATATCCAAAGTTTGTGGCAGCATTGATTGGCCCTGGTCCCAGAGCCCCCGCTTGGATCTCTTTCTTATATGCAATATACTCCTTCCGATGTGCTTCAAGTGAAAAGGTATGCTCCTGGAGACTCCTGTTTGAATTGATGAACATGTTACCCCCATCGACAAATGCTTTCCCCCTAACAATGTTTCGCTCTGCAGTATCCATACTAACTGCATCTCCCAGTTGTTTGCTAACTTGTAAATCCTTCTCAAAGTATTCCACCGCAATCTCTGCACTTTCTTTTGTTGACTCTGACAAGTACACCTCTCCAAGAGCGTTGTATGTGTATGATAGGATATGAAGAGATGGATCTGTTGGAAAAGGGATCCGATTGAACGTTGCTATCATTTTCTTGGCAATCTTTTTAGCTACCTTCCGCTGCTCTTTTGTCATGAATAACTTTGATACGAATATAACTACTATTTTCAAATTCATTGCCTCCAATTGCATCGCCGGATCTCCGGGGTATTTAGCATACATAAACTTTTCAAATTCAGTTGCCAAGTCAAATGCTAACTCATTTTGATAATACTGATTGCAATTGCAACATATCTTCCACTATGTATGGAATTGATTGATAATGAGAATATGTTTAGTTCATACCATATACAAAAGAAAAAGGCAAATAGTGCATACAAACAGAACAAATGATACTCACCGGAACATTTGGCGGTCCACTTAGTCCAACTCCAAACTCATTCTTCATGACCATACTATTAGTCTTTTGCTTGGCATATTCAACAAGGCACGATAGATGAGCGTAGCCTGAATCTGTCCCTCTACACGAGCAATCACGTCGCGGAATCTGACCATTTTCATCAGGACCATCATAAAGGCAGATCCAACATGACGGACCAGCAGCGGCAGCGACGGCATCATGCTGTGATTGCGGAGGAGGAAGATTATCTATACCATCATCGACTGATAATTTACTCATAACATTTGGGTCAACAACATCACATGCCAAATCATTTTTCTTCTGTGCACCGATAGGTTGATTATCGGCTACACAATCTTTGCAACGCCTCTCATTCTGCTTCAGTTTATATTGCTTCTTACTAAAGTTATCTTTCGATAATTCTTGATTGCAAGCAGCACACTCTTTCATCTTGATAATACCTACGATACGTCGATTTATATTGAATTGCTCAGATCTTAATAACTGGTAGAGTAATAGATAATGAATGATGATGTATTATTGCAATATCAAACACCCTGGCAACTGGCAACAACCAGACAACAACACTAACAACAACACTAACAACACAACAACTCTTCAAAAAATGAAACTGTCAAAAATGAAGGATACCGGCTGTTTACACCTAAACCTTACCTATTGCTACCAATTTGTTGTTTGCAGTAACTGATATACTGATAGTTGGATAAGTAGATAATGGCTGCTTAATTTATTGAATTGAAGAGATCGGATATGGATATGATATGATATTTGGATATGATAATGGTACATCAATAATAGTATTGTTTTAAAGTTAAGTTAGGGACAATGTTCAAAAGTAGGTCGTTATTACGAATAGTAACTGCTGGAATTGTAGTATCATTCTACATCTATTCCATCATATCACAAACTCGATATATGTCGGCTACATTATTTCAAGATTATTCTCATTATGACTCTCCTCAACAGCTAAATGAATCTCCATCACAACAACAACGACAAATAAACACCGATGCACTCCCAAAATGGTTATCAGAGTATTTTGATTGGCATATAGAAATGCGTAAAAAGTTTCCAGGTGATACAATATTAACACATCCAGATTCACCCGGTGTATTGATAAAAGCATGTGCATATAAATGTGGTGGATTACATGATAGATTAGGTGGATTAGGCTGGGACCTCTATTTAGCTAATCAAACACGACGAGTGTTTATGATACATTGGTGTATACCCGCACCTATTGAGTATTACTTGGTACCCAATTTAGTTGATTGGACATTACCATATGATCCTAATAGTAGTATCACATATGATGGATATGCAGCAAAAGACAATAGCAATGCAAACAATAACAACTCTTCTTCGTTTGCATGGGATGATCGATTGTTCTCCAATACAACTAAATCTCATATACATTGTGATAGAGCAGTGGGAGATTGGCCTGGATTGTTTGATGGTTATGTCGAATATGGTCAGGGCGAAGAGTTCTTTGAGAGTCATGTCGATATAGCATTAGACCGCGCTATACATGGAGATTATACAGCTCAACATAAAAAGATATTGAGATATAAAGTCTTGGGTGTTGATCAACGATTAGAACAACGACTATTAGAACTACATAATGAATCTGATCCAATTGCATGGAGTGATGCCTTCCCGGCCATGTTTTGGACATTGTTCAAACCTGCCAAGGGATTACAGAAGGAATTAGATGAGACATTCTTACATATGAAGATATCTACTCCATTTGATTATAATGCACCACCATTCTATGCTTTACATGCTCGTATACGTCATCCTCGTGGTCATATAGGTCAAGAGATATTGGCAAAAGTAACAGGCAATCCTGATAAGCATGGCTTACTTTGGGATGGCGAAACGAAGAGATTCGCAGTAAAAATAGCTGAACATGCTTTTCAGTGTGCACAAAAGAAACATTTACAAAAGCATCCATTACATGTACAACAATATGTCTTCTATGCCGATTCGGAAGATCTGGTTACTTATATGGGTATAGAACACGGTGCAGATGGAGTACGAGTTAGGAATATGACTGGAGTCGAAGCACTTCATATCGATAGACAACAGGGACATCCACCAGAAAGTTATTACAGTGCATTTGTTGATTTGTTTATTGCCTCACAGGCATCGTAAGTTAATATGTGCAGTCTATTTTTGGGTTTCTTTTAATGTATGATAACATTCACATCTCACATCTCTATACCTTACTACTCTCTTCTATTACACAACATATAGCTGTATCTTGTTTGGTGCAGGAAATTATGCTTTACTTGCAGCCAAAATCAATACAAAAGGAGCAAGACAATGCCTCCTTCGTCATTATGTAAGTCTCGTTAGTGTGTTATTGAAATGATTTATTCTATTTCAATATTGTCTTCTTCCACTAATCATCATACTCTTTCTCATCTCTACATATAATGTTAAGCCTGATACATCACATCCATTAGTACTCAGAAATGAATTCTTAGAATGTGACGAGCAATTGGATCTTATACCAACAATACTAGAAAGAACAAGACTTACTAATATCAAGCTAACATAACCTTATATTTATAACAATGATCACTTGCAACACGATATCAAAATTTAGCTCAAATACTCCACTCATTAGTTCAATATACTAAACTCACTCATACTTTGAACAGTAAAGGCACAGTCTATCAACCTACTATAGTGCCTGCCTGTACTATTGACATCCTCACTCTATTATATATATCAAATACTTGACAGCTGTCCCATAAATGTCACACCGGTAATCATGTGTCAAGCCCAGAGTCAAAAGCAAACAAACTCGACCTCAATGTTTTTTGGAGGCGACATCACCATGAAGCCGCTAATAATCAATATTGATATGATAGAGAGGACGATATATATAAAATGAACTAATTAATAAGATGCTGAAAGGCATAAAACACACAAAACAAATCAACAAAACATACACAAAAATGCAACATTGCAATAAACCAACAACCTCGATCAACCTTCTCCTCTCAATCCTACTCCTAATACTTCTACAGATAAACCAAACTACCGCCCAATCAGAAGATTACTTCTGCGGTCTATCATGGTCACACGCAGCCGATACCTGTCCCCACGCCTGTCCCACAGGAGACGACACAGAATGTCACGATGCATTAGAAGGTAATACAGACTATGGATGTTTCTTCTTCACTGGATGTTATGATCGTATCCAAGCAGGTGACATTACCGCCGCACCTGTAGCTGGTCCACCGCCACCACCCCCGGGTGAAGTTGGACAACCAACTCCTGCACCCAACACGGCATATCCAACAATAACACCAACATACTCATACACACTCCCCATAAAAGATTTAATATCCAATATAATATTAACATTAAAGGGAGTTAGTAACACTATTAAAAATACAGATGATATTACACAATTTATTAATATAGTACAAGATGCGCTTGTGGGTGAATTAGACGATAAGAATATTATTATAGAAACAATGAATATTGTCGGACAACAATTAGGTGCATCATTTGATTATGTAGATATAACATTAGAAATCACTGCCAAGTATACACCCAAACCAAGTTCATCCGAAGAATCACAATCAATACCAAATATATATGATATAGCGAATAATTACATTGGTGTTAAGAATGGTGGACGTATCATAATTGCTAAATTAAAAATGGCAGGATTGCAAACTGATTCAAGTTACTTTGATAAGGTTAGTGGATTGAGTGTTAGTGGTGGTAGTAGTAGTGTTGTGGGTGGTACTGATGAACCTACAATGAGGCCTGCTGGATTGCCTACTGTTGCGGTGAGTATCATATTTTAGTAGTTGGTTTGTATATATGTTCATGTTTATATATTGTGGGTAGAATTATTTATAGTTGGGGATGGGATGTGTCGTATATATTTGCTCATCAATACATATTTCTTCTCTTCTTGCTGTACTATTGGTATATATAGCCAACTGGAATAGAGGTAAGTTATAGATTTAATTTGATTTGAGGAGTGGTGATTGCAAATCATTTGCAGTTTTTTATCATACTTCTCATATGTAACTCACCCCCATCATCTCTCTTATAATATCTCATGATTCAGCCTACAGCAAAACCAACAACTGCTACACCCCAACCAACGTTACGGCCAACAAAGCCTCCTGTAAATGATCCTAGTGGTGAGTTATTCTTCTTCTATGCATTTTGCTTTGTCATATGATGTGCTCTAACCGATGCCTTAATTATCCTCATCCTCTCCTTCGATCCCCCATCCAACCATCAAATTATAGTATCACCAACATTACCACCCACCCGGCCATACATTGTATCACTTGAAACTACACCCTTGAACTTTGATGGATTAACTGCTAAATCATTTGGATATATATTTAATGTCCGGACTACCACAACCTCAACATCTCCAGTCTTAATTACCGGTTTAAACTTTTACACCATAACACCCGGTATGATTAATTATGAATTATGGTCGAAACTTGGTTCATATGTCAATTCGAAAGGTAACTATGATGATTGGGAAATGATTAGTAGTGGTACGATACAGGCAGGGTCCGGACCAAGTGGTAGTACTATAATTCCCGAGGAGGGATTTATATCCGTGGAAATACCCGCGGGTGGTGAAGAGAATGGAGGCATACGTGCATTTTACATCACATTAAACACCAATGATTTAATCTATCGTAAGGCGAAGAGTCCAGAAGAGGAAGATCGTGAGGCCGATACACAAATTCATGATTCAAATGAGGAATTGGAAATGTGGGAAGGAGAGGCGGTATTGAATTATCCATTCCCAAATCCTGATAGTCAAGCATACTTTTATAAGAGACCGATGCAATTTGTTGGTCTTATTAAGTATGATCGAGAATTAGGACGAACAATGGCTCCGAGTGTGGCTGCCCCGACGTCTTCTCCAAGTGAAGGACCGACGACTATTGAACCAACGACTTTTCCTACAATGCTTCCCACATTTGACCCGGCGAATGATGGTCCTAGTTCTTCGGGGTTTGGTTTTGGCGGTGGGGATTCCAAGCCGACAAGTCCAAGTTTTAGTTCAGGCTTTACAATTATAGGAGATGAGGATGGTTCTTTTGGAGGAGGGGATACAACATCCTCGCCTGCTGGGGATGATACATTAACCCTACCACCCTCGACATCTACGATACCCTCAATGCTACCAACATCATCCCCCATCAACTTTATCAAGGCCAATATTCTCATGACATTACGGTTTGGTGATGAATTAACCGAAGATCGGTTAATGTTGCGGAATGAAGTTGAAGCCTTTTTATTTGCAGTAACAACCTTCTTTAATGATCGCACTACTGGTACAATGAGACTCGACGGACTGGGTTTATTTAGTCAAGAATTTATATTGGTTAATAAAGCTCGTGAGAAGAAGGATGATAATGCAATCGATGAAGATGCCACCGCGGTTGCTGTTGCTATTGCTAACCAAGCAGATACAGCTCCTAAAACAAAGCAAC
>Ga0075439_12677_pt1 | contig 28551 bp, 27 predicted proteins | sample MintriSingleCell_FD_74264 | JGI IMG/M metagenome (GOLD analysis project Ga0075439, IMG submission 74264) | Marine eukaryotic communities from Monterey Bay, USA to study complex ecological interactions - Minidiscus trioculatus JGI Plate_4_G5... | ecosystem: Environmental > Aquatic > Marine >... | reverse complement strand
ATGAAGAAGGGTAAAGCAAACGTATCACCACAAATGAGACAACAATATAAGCGAGCACAAGAGATGGAAGGTTATCGACAACAGATGATTGATAGTCAGACTGCAGGGGCGGATGGATTCCCTGTGTTTAATTTATTTGTTAGGACTCCGTTGAAGAATGTAAGTTGTTGTTGTGTTGTGTGTTGTCTGTGATGTTCTGTTTGTTGATTGCAAATGTGCAGCAGAGTGAGGACATTCCTCGTATCTCATGCACTTTTCTTTGTCCGTATCTTATATCATATGCACACAACATACTTCCATCAACTCATCATATAATATATAGATGTGGTACCCCTGTGGTTCCTTCAAGGGTGACGAAAAATCAGCAGCACTATGTCAAAATTACGCCGATGACGGCTTATTAGCAGGCATATCCAAAAATCAATTAGATTCAGGTGTCGGTGGATCGTTATATCGTGATTTGGCAAGATTAGAAGAAACAATCGTTCGGGGATATCCACAGTTACGTAAAGATCGTAAGAATTTAGAATACGGGTATAAGTTAAGTTATAAGGGATTGAGTGATGAACAGGAGAAGAAGGTACATGTTGTTGAAATTAAGGAACAGAAGGGATTTTTGGATAATATTAACCCCTTCAAATAATTAATGTGGATTGGATGTATGGTAATTGAGGAATAAGATAGTGAGAATCAAGTATCAAGGGCTGAAATGTATTGTGGTTTGAGGAGGATGAGAGGATTTGTTCCCTACTGATTAGCTAAAACATATGCCTCATAACAATAAAGAACCTATAAATTCTATGTCTAATCAATGTACTTGTACTTATCATCAAATGCAGCAGCTTCATCCCTCTGTCTACTCTTCACCTCATTCAAATACTTTTGATAAGCTCGTAATGCCTTTGTATAGTCATCTTTTGTCGCACGCCCATCAAGGTTAAGGCATTCAATCTGAATCAAAGAGCCATTATCTCCGCCCCTAACGCCAATCATGTAGTGTTTTATAGCTCTATTCGTATTGCCTGCGTTTTGCTCTAATGCACCTAGAAGGAGCCTTGAGTCTATATCTCCTCCCATAGCAGCTAGTTCATAATAATGCTCAGCCTTCTTCATATCCCTATCTACCCCTTGTCCATTTACATAATTACAACCGATTTTGAAATAAGCTGCAGTATGACCAAGCTCTGCTGCCCGATGCCATAATTCTAACGCCTTTGTATCATCTTGTGGCAAGCCATACATCCCATTATGATAATAACTTCCTACAAACCGGGTTGCCACGGCATCACAAGCATCTACTCGTTTCATCGCACATTTGACTACTTCTTCGCCTGGGGTAGGTGATGGCACTCTGCAAAACGGGCAAAGGCTTGTTGCATTTGTATTCTTGTCCATAGCATATATACATCCACAACATATACGTTTTCCGCAACATGAATAAAACATGCTCCCTGTATCAAGAAATGGCAAACGTAGAAAGCAAATCGGGCAGTCGTCTTCCTTTTGTGTGGGGTATTTAAATAGTGCTATATCACGTAATTCAGCAGCATGCTTCTTACACTCTTTCTTGTGTTGTGGTCGATGAGCAATTTGACATTCTCGATTGCAGTATTTGACCAACTTACATGCTGCGCATGATTTTAGACTATCTCCCCCCTCTTTGCCACAGTTGGCACATCTATCAGGCATATCATCATCAGATATACTCATATCAACCTTACTAATACTATTTGTGATATCATCTACAGTATCAATATCAACTGCAGTATTATTATTGTTCTTGCTCATGATTGGTACTAAATTTTAATTTGTGGTTTGTATTTGTGTTATATTTGTCGATTATCTTGGTTGTATTCTGTGCAACAACAACTCTATACGAAATAATATAAAGAGCACCTGTATATCTGCACACCTATTCAACCACAGCTCTCTAATGAGTCCAAATCTGTCCAAATAAGGTTAGTAGACGGTAGATAGGAAGATGAAACTTCTACAATCAAATATCTAGCTTGAAATTTCTTAAAGAAACAAAAGAGTTCAGAGTTAGCCTTATAATGGTGCGAAGAGGTGTATTGTTGTTGATATGTAGTAGAGTTTATTCTCCTATTGGAAATAATCTCTGTATTGCTCTTTATTATCTCGAGGTTGTTGTTGGGTTCATAGTGTGGTAGTATTGAATGACGCCGACTACAAGAGCACAAACAATACCTCAACTTAAATTTCAAACAAAATTTATACCAATTATGAGCAAATGTACTAACAACGATATCAATATATCAAGTAGTACTAATGTAGTTGATGATGATATATTTGATGATATTGAGAAGCTAACTACAGCTGATGATGATCAAATTATTAGTGGAGAAGAAGAAGGTGTGAACTCCGAGAAAAAGTGCACATCATGTGAGCAAAAGTTAGAGCATATCGAAACAGATAACACCTCGAGTAATTATGATAACGTTGATCAAGATATCGATAATACCGGTAGTAATTTGGAGGTGTCTGATATATGTGCTAGTTGTGGCAAAGAGGGTGCTAGTAATACGTGCAACAAATGTAAAATGGTGAAGTACTGCAATGCGGCATGCAAAAAGAGACATCGACATAAGCATAAAAAGGATTGTGAGGAACATGTCAGACGTGTGGCTGAATTGGAAGAAGAAGAAAACAAAAGAGCTGCTGAATTGCATGAAATTGAATTATTTAAACAACCTCCACAAAAGGATGAAGAGTGTCCCATCTGCTTTCAACGATTGCCATATGTTGACACGGGGAAGAGGTATCAAGCATGTTGTGGAAAGTTGATATGCAGTGGATGCATTCATGCACCTGTATATGATAATCAAGGGAACGCTAGGGATAATAAGATTTGCCCGTTTTGTAGAATTCAGATGGCTGAGTTAGATGATGAAGATATTGTTAAAGGGGTACAGAAAAGGGTGGATGCTGGTGATGCTGAATCAATGTGCCATTTCGGAATTTTTTATTCTCATGGGATGCACGGCTTATCACGTGATTATGCAAAAGCACTGGATCTTTTCCATCGAGCGGCAGAGCTGGGTCTCGTTGGGGCTTATAATAATATTGGCAATGCATATTACGCTGGCAATGGAGTGGAAAGGGATATGAAGAAGGCGTTACATTACTGGGAGGTTGCTGCTATGAGAGGAAATGTGGACTCAAGGCACAATCTAGGTTTCATGGAGGAGAAGGCAGGCAATATGGATAGAGCTATCAGACACTATTTGATTTCAGTCAGGAGTGGTTACCATGGCTCCCTAAAGAATGTTCAACAACATTACTCAAATGGATATGCGACAAAAGATGAGTATACAGAGGCATTAAGAGCTTATCAAAACTACTTGAGTGAAGTGAAGAGTAGACAGAGGGATGAAGCTGCTGCAGCAAGAGAGGATTACAAATACATTTAATAAGATAAGAATTGTATACGAATGTAGGTATGTAATGTGTGATATTAAATTAAGCAGGAATCGTCCCACGCTCAATTTTTACACCAGGTGAATCGTCATAGCCACAATAAATATCAATACACCAACAATAGACACCATCTAGACCTGTTTTCATCACTCCCAATAGTGTGCCGTTCTTGTATACCGATAGGGTGCCTTCGTCCAAGTCAAGAAGCAAGCCTGCAATATCAAGCCGATCGCGTTCCTCAAAAGTAATGTCATCTCTACCAAGACCTTCCATTCCATCCCAACGACTAGTAAAGTTGTCATTACACATCTTCGGATTACTCTCCGAATGTCCATAATATTCAGGGTGCGGATGCCGATCCCAATCACTCCATTGACAAATGCCATCGTGTAGATTGTATGTGCACATGTTAACAACCCCATCACCCCAACTGTCATTCTTATGCCGAAATAGACGATCATGAGATCCCGTCAAGGAGAGGTTCATAATACCCTTTTGTTCACAGTTCTTAATAGGTCTCATTACCCCGACACGTACATATGATCCAAATCCCGTCGAAGTAAAGTTTGCAAAATGCTTCCCTCCTCGCATGACATGATCACTTAATGCTAAATAGTACCCTCGTTCATATGTACTTACTTCTGCCTTAGTATTTCGATGGTGGTAGATTTTAGTTTCCATAGTCCATGATGATTCTCCATATCCCACTAATTGATCAAATTCAAGTGGTTTACGAAGCATATTCAACTCATGCAATCTTTGAAGCCAAGAATATCCATCACGCAAAGGCAAGCATGAACGTTCAATTGCAGTCATCTCTTTCTCCATAGTACATCGTGCAACCTCTTCCATCAATGACCAATCACATTGTGCTACACTATGATCACTCTTCTTTTGACGTTTGGCATCCCTTCGACTTTTACGATAATCTCGATCACTTAATGCTCCTTGTTTCGAACCGAAGTGTTTGCATGATAGAGCTAGAGATACAAGATCTTCTGCCTCTGTATAGGAAGCAATACCCATAAGGATATCGATATCTAATGTTTCTAAACTCATACTAATGACTATTTCGCTGTACTAATACCTGAGTATACTTTTGTGGCAGCAGATATATGAAATATGAGAGAGAAGGTGAGAGTGAGATACATAAGTGACAACATTTTATGTGCTTTTTGCAATGACTATGGGTAATCACCATTTGCTTAGAAATCGACGGACGGTAAGCCGCGCCCTCAAAGTCAAAGACATAAATGCATTATACACTCACCTGTCACCTTCACCTGCTAATGTCGTCTACTACCCCCACAATACATATACGCTATCATCTTTTACGATTTACGTCTAGAATGAAACTTCTGCTAATCAAATATGACTTGAAACTTCTTAGAAAATGTAGTGTCCAGCGCCAGTCAATAATAATTGTTGAGTGCTATTGGTCATTGGTACTTCCTAACCAATTATCGGGCATAATCTACTGTATAATAGCTCTTTATTATCTCAAGGTTATTGTTGGGCTCATAGTAGTATTGAACGGCACCGACTTGAACAAGAGCACGTTCGATCATACAACTTAAATTTCAAACAAAATTTAGTTCCTAATCATGAGCAAATGTACTAACAACAATATCAATATATCAAGTAGTACTAATATAGTTGATGATATATCGACTGATATTGAGAAGCAGCTAACTACAGCTGATGATTGTGATGATACATCTACGAAATCCGAAGAGAAGTTCACAACATGTGAGCAAAAAATAGAGCATACCAAAACAGATATCATATCGAGTACTAATAATGATAACGTTGGTCAGGATATCGTAGAGGAGAATGCCGGTAGTAATTTGGAGACGTCTGATGTATGTGCTAATTGTGGCAAGGAGGGTGCCAGTAATACGTGCAACAAGTGTAAACAAGTGAAATATTGCAATGCCGTATGCAAAAAGAAACATAAAACAAAACACAAGAGGGCGTGTGAGAGACGACAGGCAGAATTGCATGATATTGAACTATTTAAACAGTCGCCACAGCAAGAAAGAGATTGTCCTATCTGTTTCCTACGCTTGCCATCATTGATTACAGGGAGTAGATATCAATCATGCTGTGGAAAGAATATGTGCAGTGGATGCATTCATGCACCTCGTTATGATGACCAAGGTAACGCTATGGATAATAAGATTTGCCCGTTTTGTAGAACTTCCATGCCTGCATCAGAAGAAGAGAGCATCAAACGACTACAGAAACGAATGGATGCTGGTGATGCTCAAGCTACTCAAATTGTTGCAGGTTACTATTCTCGAGGATTGTATGGCTTGCCAATAAATCATATGAAGGCATTAGAACTCTGGAAACGGGCAGTAGAGCTTGGTCGTGCGGATGCTTATTTCAATATCGGCTGTATGTATTTAAATGGACAAGGTGTATCGAGAGATATGAAGAAGGCGATACATTACTGGGAGCTTGGAGCTGTAGGAGGATGTGCAGCTGCGAGGCACAATCTTGGAAGTTTCGAGTATGCCGCAGGCAATATGGAAAGAGCCATCAAACACTATATGATTGCTATGGAGGGTGGGCAAAACAAGTCTTTGGAGAAGATTAAAGATCTTTACTCTAAAGGGAAAGCAACTAAAGATGACTATACAAAAGCATTACGATCTTATCAAAAATATTTGGCTGAGGTGAAGAGTAAGCAGAGGGATGAAGCTGCTTCATTTCATGAGGAATTCAAATACATTGAATAAGTAGACCATGCTAAATTGTCAATCTAAACCTCGAGCTAGACTGTTACCATTTACACACATGACCTATTCGTCATAAACTTCTTAATGACGTCTTCCGTAACCTTACTCCTCCTTTCCTGATGCTCGGCCACTAATTCCTTTAATACTGAAACTAACTTGGCCTTAACACTACCCGTACTCCAATACTCACCCGTACCACTTCCATACTCCTCTCCAATCCGTGCCAATTCCTCATCATCCTCCAAGAAGAAACGTAACCACTGATAACTAACATCAACTTCCAAGTTGGCACCAAGCTCTTCTTGCAACTTTTTCGTATCTTGTCCACCCGAAAAGGCATTTTCTTTAATTTTACGTTCAATATCCTCGGGTGTATCGGTTAAGAAGATTGCCGAACTGTCATCACTACTACTCATCTTACCCTGTGCACCTTGCAATGGAGGGAAGAACTTGGAATGGATTAATGCCGGTTTACCCTTGAGTGGATGATGTTTCGGAACAAGCTTATGTGCAACATCACGTGTTAGCCGGAAGTATGGATCTTGATCAATAGCACAGGGAATGAGACATGCCAATGTAGCCGCATTCCTGGATCCTCCTTCTTCACCTTCTGCTGCATTAAGTACAGTGGGAAACGAACTACCAAACGAGGGTGCCGCTTGAATAGCTGGGAATGCCACCTTACCAATATTCGACGTACCGTCGAAACCAAACACACCATTCACTTGATTGGTAGTAACAGCCTTCCAAATTCGTACAATATTGGGATACATGGTACCAACATAATCCAAGTCGGAAAACAGAAACGTCTTTTCGGGTATAAATTCACATGCAATTATATCCTTGGCATTCTCGGTTGTTAAATTTGCAAAATGATCCAAATTATCACCCGTACGATATGGTTCATCGTCACTACTTGTACTTCCATCTCCGGCATTATCACCATTATATTCACCCTTGAATAAAAACTTTTCATCATCCGTCATCTGTACGACTAATGGACATTGGAATGCCTTTTGTAACCACGCCGTGAAAAGGAAGGGTACCAAATGTCCTAAATGCATCGCGGCCGAGGATGGACCACGACCGGTATATAGGTAGATTGGACATGGTGTCGTTGGTGGTGGCGGTGGTGTGGTATCTTCATCTTCGACTTCTAAACTTGGGTCTTCAGGAGGTGGACTAACACCATACCAATCTTCTAATAATTCACAAATCTTTTCAATATCACGATGACTAAAGAATATTTCACGTCGTAGGAAGCGATGTAATTTGGGTACCGTGCCTCGCTTCACTGTAACATTTTCTAAACGACGGAGTAAGTATGGTGTTAATGGACGTGAACCGAACTTTTCAATTAATTTCGTATAATCGATTGATCCTGATACTTCGAAGGCTGTTACTACCATTTCATCACTCTTTTCTGATGCTGCGTTTGTGGTAGCTGTGGGTGTGACCTCCTTTGACTCCAAGGCAGCAGCTGCTTCAGCCTCAGCAGCTAATTGCTTCTCTCGATTTAATTGATATACATTACCCTCCTCTAAACGTATTTCTTTTGACATGCACTTATCATTACTTGCAAGTCCTACTACTCCTGGTGCCTCATTATCATTAATATCAAGATTTTGTACACCCTCCACTAACAAACCATCATCACCACCACCACTACTTAGCAAGACACTAAACTTGATTACAATTTCACATTTCTTTTTCGTACATGTGATATAACTTTCACTCTTTGGATTGGAACGTAATATCTTGATCTGATCAATAGATTTTAATGGAAGTAGTGTGTTGCCATGTAATAATGCCATGATGAAAGTTCCATCGTCGTTTACTGTAATTTGACCTACTGATACTCCCTCTGTAGTATCCTCAGCTACGGCTTCACTATTACCATCCTTGGCAGCCTTTGCTGCCTTTTTAATACGTTTCTCACGTGATGCCAACTGTCCTGCATCATATATACCGCATCCTAATGTTTGTAATGCTACTTCTTCATTTGGATAATTGTACTTTGTTACATTGGCACCTCCTGTTTTGATAAAGTTATTAATTGCCAACTCTAATTGTACCCAAAATTCTTCACATTGTTGTAAATACTCCTCTTTAGTAGTATAATCTTCCTCATGTGGTAATTTAATGGAGGATGTTTCAACACCCCATTTTTTACCTAAATTCCATGATAGTTTACCGGTGTATCCTCCTGAGTTTGTTTTGTTGATATTAGACGATGGTATTTGAGATGAGATTTAGCAAGAGGTGAATAATATCAAAATACAAACTGTACAATCATACACAATATCAATACCAAATACAAAAAAGCTTACCATTCTCAGCACTTATCTTATTCAAATCTTTACGATATGTCATTTGAAATGCCGATGCTCGAACTTTCTCTTTTCCTCCCTTTTCATCATTGTCACCAATGGAACAACCAATAAATGCAGGTATTATTCCCCGTAGTAATAAATGAGATGTTGTTATTATTGATGGTATTTCTTGGATGTTGCTCATTTTTGAATTTTGTTGGTTTGTGAAGAGTTGTCTGGTGCTACTGTCTAAAGGGAAACAGGAGAATTTGAGTAAGTGCGGTAAGAGATGGAGTAAAAGAAAGCAAAAGCAAATAGAATCAAGCCGCGTAGGCATTTGAGCCGTGAACATATCACAAAACTATATCAGAGCCATATAATTGCCACCAACAAAATAATAGGAGTACTTCATTACTCAAGTAAGATACCACTAAGCGTACCACAAGGTCACCGAATAACTACCGCGGTCCCCAGAGCATGTATAATTCGAGAGAGCGTTAAAACCTGAACCCACGGTATACGAAATTGACGTATCGATCTTCATTTGCATCATCAAATCATCTCATCCCAACCAATTTTTCGACAAATTTCATTTTCTACTCAAGAGCGCTCATCTCAACGCCGGGCGCCACTGCAACCTCGAACAACCCACATAAATAGGTCGTATAAGATGTGTATACATCAATTATATTACACTTAGCTCACCTGATATAGGTACAATGGTCGTCTCTCAACTCATTGACAAGAGAGCCACAAAAATTTAAAAAAGAAATTTCAAGTTTAGAATCTCATCAGAAGTTTCATACTTTTATTAGTGGCAATTTGGCAATATCGTCTATTGGTATTGCTTTGACGCCCTTCATATATCACCCACTATTTGGTGGCGAAGAGTGTATCGTATCACACGAGACATAGTTTGCAACAGTTTCTCACAATAATTTATCATGAGCAAAGAAACTGATTTGTCAAGTAGTTATGATATCTCACAAGGTATCAGTGGAGTTAATATATCGGATAATGGTAGTATATGCGGATCGTGTACCGATAATAGCACGGAGATATGTGCCAATTGTGGCAAGGGTGGTGCCCTAAACACATGCAACAAATGTAAACAAGTGAAATATTGCAATGCAGTCTGTAAAAAAGTACACAAAAAGAAGCATAAGAAAGATTGTGAGGAATATGTCAGACGTGTTGCTGAGTTACATGAAGAAGAATCCAGACGTGCTGCTGAATTACGTGATATAGAACTTTTCAAACAACCTCCTCCGCCTGAAGAAGAGTGTCCGATATGCTTCCAGCGTTTGCCATTACTTGGTTCGGGAAAGAAATACAAATCATGCTGTGGAAAGTATGTATGTAATGGATGTTCCTATGCGCATTCAAACATAGATCCTATTAAGCAATTGTGTCCTTTTTGTGGAATTCCTGCAGCTAAATCGAACGAGGAGAACATCAAACGGTTGAAGAAACGAGTGGAAGTTAATGACGGTGAAGCAATTCACAATCTTGGGTCTTATTATTCACAAGGAATATATAACTTGCCACAAGATCATGCAAAGGCATTAAAACTTTGGTATCAGGCAGCTGAGCTTGGTTCTGCTCCAGCATATTTTAGTATTGGTACTGCTTATCAACTTAAACAAGGTGTCAAAAGTGACATGAAGAAGGCCATGCATTACTACGAATTAGCTGCTATGAAAGGAGATGATGGAGCGAGGTACATGCTTGGTTATGCAGAACAGAACAGAGGCAATGTGGAAAGAGCCATTAAACACTATTTAATTGCAGTGGTGTATGGCCATCATGACTCTTTGACAGTGATCCAAGAACTATACTCAAATGGGCATGCAACGAAAGATGATTATACAAAAGCATTACGGGCATATCAAGAGTATTTGAATGAGGTCAAGAGCCCGCAAAGGGATGAAGCTGCTGCTTATAAAGATGAATACAAGTATATTGAATAAACAGTTTATATCGAGGGGTATTTCAATCTAAAGCTAGTCCACAAAATCTCGGTGAAGTAAGGAGTAATCAGAGGGACGAAGCTGCTGCAGCTTTGGAGTTGAATGATAGATAGTAAATCCTAAGTAGATTACCCAATTCGTGACCTAAGATTAACAATATTATGAAACTAGGGAAATTTCGTTGACAGGTAGACATTCCTTCATGTCTAAGCTACTATGATTTACTATGGTACCTATGATACTGATTTAGTAATACTTGTATAACACACCATAAGCAGCAGCCTCGTCCCTCTGAGGACTCCTGATCTCCTTTACATACTCTTGATAAGCACGTAATGCCTTTGCATACTCATCTTTTGTTACCTTCCCTTGAGAGTAGAACATTTGGATATTCTTCAGAGCCTTATTCTGCCCATACTCAACAGCAATCAAAAGGTGTTTGATGGCTCTTTTCATGTCGCCTACGTTGTGCTCTATCGAGCCTAAATTGTGCCTTGCTTCTGTATTCCCTCTTATTGCTGCTAATTCCATGTAATATTCTCCTTTCATTTCATCCTTCTCTACTCCTTTTCCATAGTAATATGCCACACCGGCATCATGATATGCCTTGGCATCACCAAGCTCTACTGCCCGTTCCCAAAGTTCTAATGCCTTCGTGTAATTTTGTTTGAAACCATACATGCCTAGGTTATACATACCTCCGAGAGTGTGTATTGCTATGGCATCTCCAGCATCCACCCGCTTCATTAACAGGTTGATTGTCTCTTCATCTGTTGCGGAAGATGGAGTTCTGCAAAACGGACAAAGACCAATGCCCCCATCTGCTTTTTCAACTGCATGAATGCATCCACAGCAAATAACTTTACCACAACACTGTTTGTACCTAAATCCCATTGTTAATGTAGGCATACGTAGAAAGCAGATTGGACAATCTCCATGAAGAAGGGGAGGTTGTTTGAATAGTTCAATATCACGTAACTCTTCCACGCGTCTCTCACACTGTTTCTTATGTTTTGTTTTGTGTTTCTTTTTGCATACGGCATTACAATACTTCACTGATTTGCATTTATTGCATGTATTGGTGGCACCCTCTTTGCCACAATTGGCACACGTCTGGACCTCATCCGCATTATCAACAATATCAACGGCGGACGTCAATACCTTATCAGTAGCATTACTGGAAGTATTATCAGCTCTAATCTCATTTGATTTGGTATGCTCTAATTTTTGCTCACATGATGTGCAAATTTTATTATTCATCTCTTCTGACGTCGTATCACTCATATCATACCTTGATACGTCGACAGCATTATCGGCTATAGTAACTTCTTCAATACCCCTCGATGTATTATCCAAAGTTGTGATACTATCAGCACTATTAGATGCATTGATATTGTTAGTGCTCATAATAATAGAGCTCATGATACATTTTTTGAGGATTGAGATCTATTGTGTGAGTGAGTCTTGTTTGACGATAAGGAGGACCAACAGCAATAACAGTAATACAGGGATTATGCCCGACAATAGATGGTAAGCGAGAGATAGTAGTATCTAAACTATAATTATAAGTCAAGGTTGCTTCTGTTGCTTAGTTGCTATTTGGGGGTTTTAAAGAAGTTTCAAAGTCATTGAAGTTTGAAGTTTCTCCAATACTTGTGGAAATAGTAATAGCGTTTGATGCATGTAGAGTGGTTGTCAGCTGAATGCTCTCTATATTAGATGACAGTATAGAAGATTGGATCTAAATCATCATCTTCTAAGGTCTTTGGTCGGCGGCGGTTTACGGCTGTCTTGTGGTATAATACTTTCAAGTTTTTCACACAAAATATTATGAGCTCAAATTATGATAATATTATCAATGCTACTTCTTCGTCAAGTGGCACTACCGCAGTGGATGGTATCTCGAATGATATTGGTAGAATGGATATATCTAACGATGATGGTGATGTATCAAGAATCGATATAAGTGATGGAGAGGGGGGGAAGATACACAATAAGAAAAAGTGCACATCATGTGAGCAGAAAGTAGAAAATATCAAAACAAATAATATTAGCCATGCTAACGTGGATATCGATATGGTATCGGAAGATGTTGGTAGTGATATTGATGCTAAGGAGACATGTGCTAATTGTGGCAAAGATGGGGCAAGTAATGTGTGTAACAAATGCAAATTAGTTAAGTACTGTAACGCCGTATGCAAAAAGAAACACAAAAAGAAGCATAAGAAAGAGTGTGAGGAATACGTCAGGCATGCAGCAAAGAAACATGAAGAAGAAGTCAGACGTGCTGCTGAATTACATGATATAGAATTATTCAAACAATCTCCCCAGCAAGAAGAAGAGTGTCCTATTTGCTTCCAGCGTATACCCTTACTCAGTACGGGGAAGAAATATAAATCTTGTTGTGGAAAAGTTATATGTAGCGGATGTGTTCATGCACAATTCATTAGAGATGTACCACTCTGTCCTTTTTGTAGAACTCTAGAACCAACGTCAGAGGATGAGGTGGTCAAACGTATGATGAAACGGGTGGAGAAAGATGATGTCCAAGCCAACTCTAGTCTGGGAAGTTTCTACGCTCATGGGAATTGGGGTTTGTCACAAGATATGAATAAGGCATTAGAGTTTTGGCATCGTGCAGCGGAGCTTGGTCATACTCAAGCATATTTCAGTATCGGTTGTGCTTATTACAATGGTATTGGCGTGAAAAAGGATAAAAAGAAAGCCAATCATTACTTCGAGCTTGCGGCCATGAGAGGAGATGCAGCCGCAAGGCATAGTCTGGGTGTTCATGAGTGGAACGCAGGCAATGACGACAGAGCTCTCAAACACTTCTTGATTTCAGTAGAGGGTGGGTATAATGGCGCTTTGAAGAAGATCCAACAACTTTACTCTAATGGGGATACAACAAAAGACGTTTATACTCAGGCTTTACGTGCGTATCAAAAGTATCTGGCCGAGATTAGGAGTGCCCAGAGGGATGAAGCTGCCGCATTTGATGAGGGTTTCAAATATATCGATTAGATAGTAAATTGGTTTAGTAGTAGCTAATTCACCCATGATTTACGGAAGAGGTCATTAAGAAGTTTATGACGAATAGGTCATGTGTGTAGATGGTAACAATCTAGCTTGAGGTTTAAACTAACAATTGAGCATGTTCTACTTATTCAATATACTTGTAATCCTCATCTGCTGCAGCAGCTTCATCTCTCTGATTACTCTTCACCTCACCCAAATACTTTTGATAAGCACGTAATGCATTTGAATACTCATCTTTTGTCGCATCCCCATCCAAGTACAGTTGTCGTATACACTTTAGAGAACCACTGTATCCACCCTCTAGGGCAAGTACGTAGTGTCTTAATGCCCTGTCTGTATTTCCTGTATTCTCCTCCTTGGCACCTAGCTGTGCCTTGATTGTGCATCTCCATTCATAGCAGCAAGCTCATAATAATACTCAGCCTTCTTCATATCTATTCCCACACCATGTCCACTTCGATAAGCACATCCAATATTAAAATATGCGGTGGCAATACCAAGCTCTGCTGCTCGATGGTAAAGTTCGAATGCCTTTGTATAATCTCGTGGTAAACCTCGTGTCCCTTGAGAATAGAATTCCCCTAACATACTCATTGCTTGGGCATCACCAACTTCAACTCTTTTCTGCATCCGTTTGTTAGTCTCCTTAACTGTTGTAGGAGTTGCAGTTCTACAAAAAGGACATGGGTCTGTGTCTGTGCTTTTCTCCATAGCATAAATGCACCCACTACATATCAACTTTCCACAACAAGATTTGTACTTCTTTCCCGTACCAAGAAATGGCAAACGTATGAAGCAGATTGGACAATCATCATCTAGTTGCGGTGGCTGTTTGAACAATTCTATATCACGTAGTTTAGCTGCGTGCTTCAATTCTTCTTCTCGTAATTCAGCGGCGCCTCTAAGGTGTTCCTCACACTCCTTCTTATGCTTGTGCCGATGTTTCTTTTTGCAGGCGGCATTGCAGTACTTCACTTGCTTGCATTTATTGCACGTATTGCTGGCACCCTCCCTACAGCAATTAGCGCACGTCTGAACCTCCTCTGTATTACTAACAATATCATTTATTTTGGTATGCTCTAATTCAGCCCCATGCTCTAAATTTTGCTCACATGATGTGCACTTTTTCTCGGAGTTCATATCTTCTTCTGACCTCGTACCACTAATATCATCATACCTTGATACGTCGACATTACCAGCTATAGAGACTTTTTCAATACCCCTTGATACATCTAAAGTAGTAGTATCAGTACTATTTGATGCTTCGATATTGTCAGTGCTCATATTATTTTTTTTGAGGATGAGATCTTTGTTTGTTGTGTGAGTGAGTCTTGTTAGACGGGAACCTTGATATTATATACCGAGAACAACCCCCTTATCAGGACGACAACAATAACAACAGCAATACAGAGATTATGCCCGACAATAGATGGTTATAAACAACACAACAAGTACACATAACTCACTAAAAAGAAGTTTCAAAAAAAAGTTTCAAGTCGTATTTCAGAGAGAAGTTTCTTCGCCAATAGCACCAATGCAATGACCATAGCCGCCGAGCGAGAGCACGCTCTGTAGTTGTGAGGTTGATATTGTGGTCAATAAACCACTGAATGCTCCTCTATTAACAGATATAGACCTAGGTGATCTCTTGGTGGGCTTGGTTTCTTTGTGTATACAAGAACAATATGAATAATGCTACTACTTCGTCAAGTAACGCTACCGTGGATGATATATCGAATGATATTGGTAGAATGGGTATATCTCAAGTTGTTGGTGATGTATCAGAATCCAATGTGAGTAGTAAGCAGTCAGAAGAGTCGAGTATTGATAAGTACACATCATGTGATCAAAAAAGAGAGAATACCAAAACAGATTATGCTAGCCATGATAATGTTGATATCGACATGGTATCGGAAGATGTTGGTAGTGGTATTGATACTAAGGAGGTATGTGCAAATTGTGGCAAGGAAGGTGCTACTAATACATGCAACAAATGTAAACAAGTAAAGTATTGCAATGCGTCATGTAAGAAGAAACATCGGCACAAACACAAGAAAGATTGCGAGGAACACCTCAGACTTGTGGCTGAATTACAGGAAAAAGAAACCAAACGTAAGGCCGAATTGCATGATATTGCACTATTTAAGGATCCTCCACAAAGAGAAGATTGTCCAATCTGCTTCCAGCGTTTGCCATTAATGGGTACGACGGGGTATAGATATCAATCATGCTGTGGAAAAGTTATTTGTAGTGGATGTATTTATGCACAACAAATCAGAGATGTGGGTGCATTGTGCCCTTTTTGTAGAATATCGGTAACTACATCGAACGAGGAAAACATCAAACGGTTGATGAAACGGGTGGAGAAAGATGATATCCAAGCAATCACTAATCTAGGGTTTTATTATTCAAAAGGGATGTATGGTTTGCCACAAGATGATACAAGGGCATTAGAATTATTTCATCAAGCGGTAGAATTTGGTCATGCGGATGCTTATTTCAATGTAGGTCGTTTTTATTATAGAGGGATGGTAGTAAAAATGGATAAGAAGAAGGCGATACATTATTGGGAGCTAGCAGCCATGGGAGGATACACTGCTGCAAGGCATATGCTTGGTATCGTGGAGCAGCAGGCAGGCAACATGGATAGAGCCGTCAAGCATCACGTGATTGCTATTGAAGGGGGGTATCATGTCTCTTTGGAGGGGATGAAAAAACTCTACATTGATGGCTGTATAACAAAAGATGACTACTCACAAGCATTACGAGCTTATCAAGAGTATTTGGTAGAGGTGAAGAGTAGCCAGAGGGATGAAGCTGCTGCAGCGAGAGAGGAATACAAATACATTGGGTAAGATAAGATAGATAAGAATAACGCTGCAAATGTCCAGTTTTTTATCGTCTCAAGTCTAAGCAGTGTTTACTATTGTCTTGTAGTAGAGGACGGACGGAGACAGGGAAGCCTCAAAAAGAAGAAAGGTGGCAGCTGCAATTTCTTCTAACATCCTACACGACAAACGAAGTAGGTACTACATAAGTTACCGCAAACTCATCTGTGTTTAAGACTAACCACTTTTTTCTAAACACTTTACTTATTATGAAACTAGGGAAATTTCGTTGACAATTCTCGTATATTCAACCAACTGGCAGAAACAAACGAGAACATCAACATAAGACTAAGACAAAACGAGAGTAGAGATGGTCTCAACTGAATTCCTCGGCCAAGCCTCACAGTGACTAACAGCGTCACATCATTTAAGATATTGAAAGTTAATAGATTCAATTATACCGAACAAGCAACCTTGAGATATAATTCCGTACAAAGATGAAATATGAAACAACAGAAGGAACAGGCTCCAACATAAACAGTTGATCATAAACATCTTATTCAGACGTACAGAACATATATAACAAAGTATAATCTTGAGGGACAGAAAATCGAATTCAACTTTCAGATGACACATCACATGGGTGACAAAGGATGAAAACAGTTGACATTTTTTTTAATACTTGGGGTGATAATTTGTGAGAGTGAAAACACTAAACGGTGAAGAGGTCAATTAAGATATTGTATTGGGCAAAACTTGATAGGGCGGTGAATCTTGAGGGTCTAGTGAATAAGACGACTTGAATTGGTGTACCCTCACGAAGATTCTTGATGGACCCATTTATTGCTCCAAAGTCTCTTCAGTTGAAGACCTAAGCCCTCTGTATCCTCCGTGAGATCCTCCATATCCTGAACCGCCCTTGCCGGACTTTGAATCAGAACCACTGACTTTACCTGCCTTGGAATCGCCCGAGGCTGATCCATACCCTCCATGTGATCCCTACGGTTGTGAGATGGGCAAAGATTGTGAGATAATGAACAAAATGAAATGTGTGAAACAAGTCCATCAACAAAACTTACACTCTTGCCAGACTTTCCACTGCCTGAAGATCCGTAACCTCCATGACCTCCCTTGGCACTCTTAGAATCACTTCCTGATCCGCCGTATCCACCATCACCCGATGATCCCTTACCTCCCTTGGAATCACCAGAATGTCCACCGTACCCGCCATCTCCTGATCCGCCGGTCTTGCCTCCCTTGGCCGAACCACTTCCACTGCCGTATCCACCATCGCCTGATCCACCAGTCTTACCTCCCTTGGCTGATCCACTTCCACTTCCGTATCCTCCGTGGCCTCCTTTACCAGACTTGGCTGATCCACCAGATCCGTATCCACCATCACCTGAGCCACCGGTCTTACCTCCCTTGGCACTTCCCGATCCTGAGCCGTATCCACCATGTCCAGATCCCTTACCGGACTTACCGGATGCCTTGGATCCGCCCGAGGCATAGCCGTCGTTTGGTCCGTATGCTCCATCGGTGGAACCTGTCTTGCCTTGAATTTAGTGGAACGAGGGTGTTGTTAAGGTGAGGATGGGTGTGTGGATTGAGGTTGGGTGTGTGATACATGACGTGATATCAGATGAAGGGATGAGGTACGTCGAGAGCAGACGAGGGTCCAAGGAAGGAGGGTGTGAGGATTGATAAGATAGAGAAGAAGAATGTGTGAGTATAAAATGCCATGTGAAACAACAAATAAGCAACACCTCAATCATATATCAACATAGCCGACGGTTGCCACGCCCTCATGCCACAACTTAACAAACCATCAATACAACCCTCAACCGCACATCCATCCTCATACGACCTCGGTAACACACCTCATCCAAACCCTCAACCCCAAACAACACACAAATCCTCACACAAACAACAAAAATAACTCACCACCCTTGCCACTACCATGTCCACCACTCTTGCCACTCTTACCACATCCACCCTTACTACTCTTACCAAAACATCCTAATTTTGGCATAGACATGATAGGACTTGGTGGTGTTGGAATGAATGGCGGTGCTACTGGTGATGGTGCCTGTTTCCGGATATAATCAGTTTACAATAATCATCATATCATTAGGATGGTACACCGTAATATAATCAACCAATTGCCGTAAACCGTAGCGTAGCGTTGGTGGGTGGTCGGTGGTGCACGTGATTGTAGGATGGTATTAGCCGTAGGGTGGTATCAACCATAGTGTGCGGTTGACAAAGGGAGGGTCGGTCGAAGGGTATATACGCGTTGATTAATATTAAAAAATATGGTACATGTGATTATTTTTTTAATTGATGTTTGTGGTGCACCGATTGAGGGTGTGTGAATATTGTCCAGTGGCCGTGAGGGGTGAACAGCGCAGGCGGTCGTAGAATGTAAGGCGTGGCGTAGGAGTGGTTGGTAGTAGGGAGTGGTTGGTAGTAGGTAGCGTATGGAAGGTAGTAGAGAGAGGGTAGAGAGAGGAGGATGTGTTAGTGTTTAAACAATTGCAACAAAGTCTGATGCACCATCTCTTGCTCATCTACCGCCATCCCTTTACCTCACTCTCTCGTTGCCAACCGCCAATCGCCTCTCTTCCTGACTGTGCCGCCGTTGTTGATACCACGGGGCAAAGGGGTTGGCAGGGATGGTCAAGAGAGGGTGTATGGATATAATAGTTCAAGTAAAGATGGTTCACCCTTATTTGATGAACCATCTTAATTGCAACTCCCATCCCTCTCCATCCTCGAACCACGCCAACCTTGCAATACACCGCACGCCACACGCCGCCACGCCATCATCATCCACCCTAATTGCAATAAACAAACAACAACAACAACAAATACGTACCACATTAGGTTCAGTAGGGAAAGGAGTAATAGGCGGTGGAGCATTAGGACGGACAATACCCGGTGTGGGTGCCAATGTTTTGTTCGTACCGGCGTTTACTAAACTGGCAGTGCTCGCTAGGGTAGCGGCTGTTGCTAGGATTGCAATTGATTTCATCATCTTTGATATTGATATTAAGATTAGTATGGGGTTAGGATAGTATGTGGGGTGATGTATCAGCTGTTTGATAATGAGTGTGTTATGAGTGTTTTTTGCTATGAGAGTATTAGTGGTATAGCCTCTTTCGCGTAACTCATTTGAAAATGATCCGCGCCGCTTTTCATCGTTGGTTTTTTGCAATGGTATCCCCAAGATGTGACATGAGATTTCCCTAGTAAATTTGATATTTTGTTAGTAAAAGCCTAGCCGAGTACCACATTGAATACCGAGTCATAATAAAAGGTATCCTAGATACGACACATTTTTGAAATTTAATTGATTTTGTTGTATTGAAGAAAAGGGAGGATACCTTTCGGTAAGTTATTCGTTTGTGATGATTTGAAAAAGACGTTGTTGTATGTAAGTGGGTTGATACGGTGTTTTTGGCTTATTTGGTACCGATCTTTAGAATGGCTTTAAGCAGTGTGCAGTAGCATAGGCCCCTAGAATGAAGTTAAATCGAAACGAGTATCATCATACTTGTTCAGAATCATAGCGACAATAATAATAAGACGTCTTATACCTCTTCTAAGCTATTTTATAAATAAAGAGGTCACATACTGCATATCATAATCACATCGTAGTACGGTATCAGTAGAAAGAAGCACAGGGTTGTTTTATCTTTGCCGCCCGTTGACGAGGTATATATAGAACAATACAACACACCACAATAATTTACAACTTTGAGCAACATCAAAATTCGCAATCATCTTCACTTATCAAATGATACTATCATCATTCATATTCAATGAATACCAACACTAATGTTATAGATGATATCACAAATGATATAAGCAAAGTTACAGTATCCGCCGGTAATGTTATATGTGGCTCGTGCACCGATACATCAAGTGAGCAAAAAATTTTAGAGCATACCAAATCAGATAAGATTAGTGCTGATGCCTTCGATTGTAGTAGCACGGTTAGTAATACTAATAAAGATATATGCGGTACCGATGCAGAGATATGTGCAAATTGTGGCAAGGAGGGTGCCAGCAATACGTGTAATAAATGCAAGCAGGTGAAGTATTGCAACGCCGCATGTAAAAAAAGGCATAGATCAAAGCATAAGAAAGAGTGTGAGGAACACCTCAGACGTGCTGCTGAATTGCTGAAAGAAGAGATAAGACGTGCTGCTGAATTGCATGATTTAGAACTATTCAAAACACCCCCGCAACAGGAAGAAGAATGTCCTATCTGCTTCCTACTCTTACCAAATCTGGTGTCGGGGAGTAGATATCAATCCTGCTGTGGAAAGACTATATGCTGTGGGTGCATTCATGCCATGGAAACTATTTGTCCCTTTTGTAGAACTCCTACACCTGACACAGACGAGGAAAGTAGGGAACGGTTACAGGGTAGGATGAAAGTCAATGATGATGAAGCAATTCATATTATAGCAGGCTATTATTCCATTGGATTATGTGGCTTGGCACAAAATTATACGAAAGCATTAGAACTCTGGCAACAAGCAGCAGAGCTTGGTCATGTTAAAGCATATTATAATATTGGATGCGTCTATCAGCGAGGTAATGGTGTCAGTAGAGATATGATAGAGGCGGTATATTACTGGGGGCTAGGAGCTATAAAAGGAGATGCAGATGCAAGGTACAATCTTGGTATCTGTGAGTCGAAGCAAGGCAATCCGGAACGAGCAATCAAACACTACATCATTGCGGTAGAGGGTGGAGATAATGCTTCTTTGAAAAAGATTCAATATTTTTACTCGAATGGGTATGCAACAAAAGATGTTTACACAAAGGCATTACGAGTATATCAAACGTATTTGGACAAGGTGAAGAGTAATCAGAGGGATGAAGCTGCTGCAGCACGGGAGGATTGTAGTTATATTGAATAGAATGTATGATATCAAGCGATGTTTTGAGTTTGATAAGGATTCAAAAGTTCGAGAGGCCAGGGAAAGATCTACCTCCATCTCTAACTAACATCTATTATCCAACATATATACTTTTAACTTTCATATCTAATCTCGAAATTAGTAGTCTTTAGTTAAGTAAACTCATGTAATATTCTTTTTTTGCTAGATTGTACGTCTCTCTCCTTTATACTATTCATAGTATTTGAAACCCTCCTCATATGCTTAATATGTATCAGAATAGATTGATGGAAGTATATCAAAATCAAAAGTAGTGTATATTTATTAAGATAATACTGCTTTCTTTTCTTCTTATATACTCTTCTCTATCATCTCTATCACATTCCCGATGCAACAGCTCGGTCCCTCTGATCACTCTTCATTTCTCTATGCCGCTCATGGTAGGCACGTAGAACGTTTTCGTATCCATCTTTTGTAATCATCCCACGCTGAAATCCAATCTTGACCTTATCCAAAGCTTTATTGTACCCAGCCCTAGCTGCAACCATCAAGTGCATCATACCTCGATTATGATTACCAGCATTCCCCTCTAAGCAGGCAAGATTAAATCGTGATTCTACATTTCCGCCCATAGCTCCAAGTTCGTAGTAATGTTGAGCTTTCTTCATATCACTTTCTACCCCAATTCCATTGCGGTAGGATACACCCAAGTTGTTGTATCCCCCAGCACATCCAAGTTCTCCTGACTTAAGATATAACTCATTAGCTTTTTGATGATCTTGTGGGAAATCTCTACTTCCGGTTGCATAATATCCTGCTAGCAAATATGTTGCCTCAGTATTACCTTTATCCATTAATTTCTTCATTTTTTCTATATCCTCTTCGTCAGAGCAGTGTGGTGTCCGACAGAATGCACATAGGCCTGATTTACCATTTCTCTCAAGCATTTCATACACACAGCCCATGCAAATAGACTTCCCACAGCATGTTTCGAAAACTTGTTGGTCCCTATCCAAAGGAAAGGGCAAAAAGCAGATTGGACACTCTTCATTTGGTGGGTGATCTTTAAACAACTTCTCGTCATACATTTCTGCAACTCTTCTCTTGCATGCCTTCTTGTGCTTTGATCTGTGCTTCTTTTTACACGCGGCGTTGCAATATTTCACCGTGTTGCATTTGTTGCACGAATTACTGGCACCCTCCTTACCACAATTAGCACATGTAAACACATCAATATCACTATCTACGCCACTATTGGATACGATATCGGTATCAGAATAATGTCTGCCATTTGTTTCATGCTCTACTTTTTGCTCACATGATGTGCACTCTTTTTCGGAGGCTGTCTTTTCCTCTACGCCCCTGCTAAGTGGTGGTACAGCATTATTGTCTTCAGATATACCCATCTTAACGATATTGTTTGAGACATCATCTATATCCTTGCTCATAATAGATTTGCAATTTATTGTTTTCAATCAGTTTCAGTGTAGGTAATTTTCTTTGCTAATAAGTTGTTCAGAATGTTGATGTGTCCGCGCTGCAACACAATCTCATATATAAAACTACTGAAATAGATGGAGAGTACTGTCTATCTGATACGTAACTCAACCACAAAGCTGCTGCGGCCACAACAACTAACAAAGCAATAACCACACAGCCAACAACTACTAATTTAAGGCCCACGATATACAGTATTTTGGAGCCGTATATCCCTGTATCCTTAGAGAAATGAACAATACGGATAAATCGATACGGTAAATTGAGGTCGATACGTAGACCTGCATAAGACTAAAGGGAATCACCCTTTCTCAAAAGTTTATTGCAATCTTCATGCCACCTTTTGTTATTATTGAATGGCACATTAAGTAGAAGATTAGAGCATACATAACATACACAATCAAATAGAAAGTAAAGATTGACATTAAACAATTGGGTTTGGCGTCGAGTGGCTCTTCTCAAAATCATGGTATCCTCAACAAACTCGATATCATCATCACTCGTCTTATTGATATACTGTTGTATCATATCCATGGTACCAATAGCAGTAAGAGGAGGAGAGATACAATATGAATTTGGACGTTCACCTCATCATAACAACAAGAAGCATCGTCGTCATCAACAAGATACCAAACTTCTAACTTCCTCCTCACAACACTTCACTTCTCCACCTCAACTCATCGAACAACGACACTTACAACAAGATGAGATATGTTCCTGCTCACCAACATCCTTTACAATCACATTAGACTTTTTTAATAACTGCTTTGATGATACATTAAGTGATAACATTGGTATAGCTGATACTGATTGTACTATAGAGGTTGGTGATCCTACTTCTTTATTAGCTGTGGAAGAGAATTTTTTAAATGTTGAGCAGCTGGGATCTAGTAACGGGTTATCAAAACGTGAGGCCGATAGCAATAATAAGGATAAGCTACAGTGGATACAAACAACAAATGAAGCAATTGCAAAGTACATTCTACAACAGGCAAAGTTGAAGAATAAGAACAAAACAAGTAAGCGTAAGAAGCGTGGCTATCTTGAGGCATTGCAATTATTGCAACAGTATATGATTAGAGATCCGAGTAGCGGTAGTACTGGTGAGGAGAAGAGTAAAGTACCGTCCCCAATGTCATTATCTGTAATTGCAATACGTTTCAGAGATTTGCTGCAGCCACCAATAGTTAATGCCATGAGTTGATGAAGGCAACCGTCACCCGTTAAACAACTATGAACCGAAAACTTATTTAGACTGTTGTTTTTGAGAAATGAATCCAATATTTGAAATATGGATCCGATCAATGATGTCTCATAGAACTTTATCTCTTGAATGGATTTGTTGCAATTCATCTCTTCATAAAATGATTTATCGTCGATAGTTTCATAGCCTAAGCCGAAAAGTAGAGTTTGCAAAGTTGTATTTTGACCAATGTAATATCCTAGCCATCCAATATCCTCCCCATCAATGGGGATATACTCACCATAGCCAGTGATATAATCACTATCGCCAATTAATTTCTGATTTATAATATATAACTTTATAAAACTAGGATCATTATCTTTTAGACGACGTAGAACTTTCTGGTTTATCTCATTGGATGTGATGTCCTCTATTTTTATAGTATCGGCCAATGCGGCGTATTTGTCGGACATGATTTCCTATTGTACAATAGAAAGTAGTATGATATTAGATAAATGATATAGATTTAATGGCCCGCTACCACCAACAACAAACAATCACACTCAACCAACAACAATAAACACTCACTACGATACTACTTCCATTTCACAATCGATCAACAATCACTAATCACTAATCACAAGCCTGGATTTAGTATTTTTGAACCGTACATATTTAGCTCGGTATCCACAGAAATTCACAATACGGCCATTGAGTACGCCTTTTTCAATAAAACAAAAATCATCATGAAGTATGAAAGTATGATAAGAGGAGTAGTGTAAGTACCTTATTATACCAAAGTAGATATATTGGTGCCGATATTATTCAAGAGGATGGACTTCATCTCCTCAATGAGTAGCGACGTTGGTGTTTGGCCGCTGTCTGGTATTGGCGACGACTACGAAACAACTTACTACTTTGACAATGAAATTAGTTTACTACTAAAACATAACGATCCCAACATAACCTCCGTGATTATTGACTACAAGGGCATACGTGATATTGATTCAGCAGGTATATATTTAGATAACAATACAAATCTGAAGGAAGTGGATATTGACGATCTTCCTCTCGCTACGAACGATAATTTCAATACAGAATTTTGTACTTTTCTATCAGCAATTGCTCGTAGTAGATCGATTGAGAAACTATACATTGGAAGTACCAGTATAAACTCAATTGAAGTGATAGAATCTCTGACTCCGCTCTTTAGTGCAAATCTACGTGATGTAGACTTCAATTTTAGCATTGATGAGAGAGGAGCTGAGCTACTTGCATCAACTCTATCCAATAGTATAAACAAATTATTGACTAAATTTAGTTTCCGTCTGTCTCAACGAGTTAGCAATAAGACGGCTGCTAATATTTATACTGCATTGGCTGATTATAAGCTCATCCAACTTCATGCGAAAGGTAAAGTTGGTCGGACAAAGTCATACAGTGCAATAAGTAGGCTACTCAAAAGGCCGACAACATTAAAGAAGATAAATTTAAATTGGCTTCAGTCAAATGCGAAATATATTGAAATACTAGCAAATGCTTTGATTGACAACAACACTTTGGAATGTTTAAACCTCACTGTTAGGAAAGATGGGATGTTACTCATTGCAAAGGCTCTGCAGAAGAATCCTCAATCAGCATTACGTGCAATAGATTTATCGGGCTTCTGCTTTAAGAATAATGATGATACTGCACAGGTAATGGCAAACGCCCTCGCCAGTATTCCTAGTCTGAAGACAATCAAGGTAGACTCGTTGAGTCCTTTCATCGACATTTTACAATGTCCAAACACATCATTAGAAAACCTTTATATGGATTGTCATGGAGTTGATTTGGGAAGTGAATTGGGTAGTGCATTAGCAAATAACACAACTTTGAAGACTCTTAGTTTACTCCTCGGCCGCTTTTCAACAGAATCGTCAGAGGTTTTAGGGGAATCTTTGTTTAGTAATAATACATTAAAGTACCTTGATCTGAGCTTTGCTGAATCAATTCATTGGGGGCCAATCTTCTCGGCATTGAGTAATCCAGAGTCTGCCTTGGAGGTGTTAAGACTTTATGGAGCTGGAGTTGAGGACGATGACCTATCTCTCATGGCAAATGCATTAGCAACAAATGGAAGCATGAAAGAACTCTATCTAGACGGAAACGACGTCACGATTAGTAAAGATGGATGGATCAACTTCTTCTCCCGCCTTCAAAGCAACACGCTAGAGAAGCTCAGTCTGAGCGGCAATAACATTGATGATCAAGTAGTGCCTTCAATTGTATCTGCTCTGAGGAGTAAGTGTCCCTCACTAAAGAAGCTTGAACTAGAATACAGTCAGATTACATTAGTCGGGTGGATGGCGTTATCGACTTTGTTAATGTATCCTACTTTGAACTTAGAATATCTTGCTATTGGAAGAGACGGGAGCAGCAGAGACGATGATGACATCCTTATTACATTTGCAAATGCATTAGAAAACAATACCAGCTTGAAGACATTACACATGCCTACTAGCTCTATAACTGAGAGGGGATGGAATGTTCTTTCCAACATACTTTGTAACAAGACTAGCATCGAAGCTACAAGTTCATCAAACCATACGCTTCAACTTATTTCTGATGAGTACCACTACGAACAAGAACTTCCCGAGGATATACGATCTTTAGTACGTTTCAATCGAGCAAATGATACGGTGAGGAGGAAGATCATTCGGTCTCACTTTTCCAATAATGGTATGCAACTGTTTATTGATGATAATGATATTGATGCAGGTGTAATACCTCATATCCTGGCTTGGATTGGCAGAGACTTTTTTGGGCATGATCTTCTCTTTCGTACAGTCAAATCAATGCCAAGTCTGTTTGGGTAGACATATCATGTGCTCATTTTGAGTCGAGATGGGCTAGTGGGCTGGTAGGATCGTCTAGATCTATAACTACATAAAATAGATTTGATCAGAAGTTAGTAAAAGGCAATGTCTCTAACTAACATCTAATATTCGGCATTTATCCTTTTCTACATCTATCTCTGCAACCATTAATTCAATATATTTTCACTATCACATAATCTCTTTTCAATTCATATCAATCACTACAGATATCATACATCTCTGATAATTCTTCTCCGTCAACCTATTGAAGGAATGAAGTTTATCAAAAGAACACTCAAAAGATATATGCCAAACGGCAGTGGATGAGGACGAAAAGGATCAACACAGATGTATCCAAATCTCACTTACCCTCCTCTTTACTTACCCAACCTCTCGGTCTCTATCTCTTCTTTCCACTCTTACTACCCGATGACCATGACCATGATGAGCTACTACCCGATGACCATGAACTTCTACTACTCGATGAACTTCTACTACTCGATCTACTACTGTAATAATGATACCAGCCTTTACCACTCGAGCTCGATCCACCACTGCTACTTCCCCATCGGTGGTATCCCTTCTTACTTTTACGACCTTTACCACGCTTACTTGACTTGCTCCATCCAGACGAGGATGAACTATGATGAGATGACCAAGTATCTTTACTACTTCCAAAGTGGTGTAGTATTTTATCAATACTACTATAATACGAATCACCTGGCTTTTCATTGTACTCATCAACACTACTATAATATACCATGCTCATATCAGCAATGGGTTTTGAAGTTGGAAAACTATCCGACGTCGTTGGGAATGGAGTACTAACAGGTCCAGGAACTGGCGGAAGTGTGGAAGGTGTCGGTGCAACTGGTTGTGGTGTGACAATGATTGGTCGAGGTGTAGGAGGTGGAGATACCGGAGCATTTGTTGTTGGCATTTCTCCATTATCAATTGTCGGTACTTCTGTTGGGGTGAAGGTTGGTATATCTGTGTCTTCCACTGGTGGCAAAGTTGGTTTAGTTGTTGGATTGGGCTATAGATTGTGTTGTTTGAAAGAGGAAGAGACGAATGAGTGAGTATACCTAGCTCCACCCAATCAACACAAGAGGTTCACAAACATACAAACAAACTCACCGTATCACCACTTGTTGGTCTCGGAGTAGGCCGTGGCGGTCCACCACCACTATTAGCAGGACAAAACACCTCATTCTGTTGATCAGTAACCTCACTAAATACACTCCATGCAATTTCATCATTGACTTGTATAGTTTGTGCATTTGTATTACAACTATTCGTATACCTCCAAACAAATCTTCCACGAACTTCTTCACCACGTGCATTTTCTCCTACCATGAAGAGTACTTGTGTACTGGGTACTAAATCTAATTGATTTTCAATATCCACACCTTGTTGTAAGTCATTTGATATAGATGTAAAGTCAATTGTATCACCACCTTGTAAGTTAACATTATTGTTGGAATTGTCAATATTGATTACTGTACCTTCTATATCGATTTCTATTAATGTTATTGATGTTATACGAGTTGGTGACGCTGGTCCTCCTCCTTGTAGTTTACGTTTATTGTGAGTTGTATGTTGTTGTTGTTGGGTGGCGGTGGCAGTAGAGAGATGACGAGTAGAACTACTTTGTTTCTTTTTCATCCTCTTCTTCTTGTTGATATCATCTACTGCCTCAACACTCTCTATACTCTCTTCATCATCTACCTCCTCTTTGTTGTTATCACTAACATTATCCTCGTCGTTAT
>Ga0075439_15304_pt1 | contig 28563 bp, 15 predicted proteins | sample MintriSingleCell_FD_74264 | JGI IMG/M metagenome (GOLD analysis project Ga0075439, IMG submission 74264) | Marine eukaryotic communities from Monterey Bay, USA to study complex ecological interactions - Minidiscus trioculatus JGI Plate_4_G5... | ecosystem: Environmental > Aquatic > Marine >... | reverse complement strand
TATTATCGGTTGTAATAGTGGCCATGCTGGCAGTAGCGTTGCAATGGGCTCTCCTTTGAGTCTAGCAGCAGTTGGCCGTCATAACTTATTAAGATCTCCTCTCTACAACAACTTGCAACAACAACAACACTCCTCATTCTTTCACACCTCAACACCAGTTTGGAAAAAGAAGAAGAAAAAGAAGAGGGGCGGGGGAGGGAAGAAAAAGACGATGAATAGAATGAAAAGCCATCTAAAGGCAGACTTGGAAGATCTTATTGGTATACCGTATGGTTCGTTCAATTTTCAACAAGACATCATGAACAGCAGCTCCTCTACCCCTCGTCCTTCCCATCCTAGCAAGAGAGAAAGAAGACGTAATAAACGTCATTCAAACATGAAACAACATCAATCAACATATCAACATGAAACACATTCTAAATCAGGTCGATTGATAATGACAAATGAAAAACTCCAACAGTTACTAGATAACGATTCACATCAAGTACCACCGCCAATAATAACAAAGTATGTATCAGATAATGCCAAGAATTTAATACACAGTGCCCAATCGAAAATGTTATACACACACAAGTATGAACATGAAGCGTTAGGTCCGAATAATGATCGATTGTTCTATGCCACGTTGCATACTGAGTTTAGTGAAACGTCATGCTTCCCATCCAATGTTATTATACCACAATCTACCACATCCATACAAGAAGATAATGGCAAGGAGAATACATTACACTTAGTGAACATTGGTGCAGCCCGATCTAAAAAACGTGCTGAAACATTAGCTGCAACAGACTTCATACTAAACTTACATGAATTGGGTATTAACATACAAAGTCCACCAGACTTAGCCGCCATTAAACGATTACAAAAAGATGAAATTATTAAATCCAAGATAGTTAAATCACAAATGATATTAGAGGTGTTGAATGTATCACGACCTATTGTAACCACATCGGAATATCAACGTGGTGGTGGGGGTTACATTACCAATATTGAATTCTACTGTAGAGGTACACCTATATCAATTACCGGTAGTGTAGGCAAAAGTAAGTCTGAAGCAGAAGGTAATGCAATGATTGAAATAATACAACAAGGTTCAATATTTTATAACTTTATTGGTTCAAAAAAGATGAATGATATATTAACTCAGATTGATGAGTCACCGGGAGGGCATGTCGCGGCATTGCAGATTAAACCTTTGCCAGAGGAAGCGTTGGATGTATTAAATGGTGCTGGATTGGGGAATGATACGAAACATTGGGAAAGGATGGAAGAGCATGATAAGTTGAAGAAACGGTATGAAGAGGAGTTTCATGCACGACAACAAATGAAGAATCAGGATGACGAAAGAGAAGGAGGAAGATTTAGTTCATTCCTTGATAAAAGAGGGAATAATGGAGCAGAGGTAAATGAGATTTACATCAAGGAGGAAGAATCTAGATTAGAAAAGGCAGTAAATGATCCAGAAGGTAAACAAGGTCAAATGAAGAGTGTACGTGATGCCTTACCCATCAAGGCTATTAGAGAGGATTTGATTGATGCACTAAAGACTCAACAGGTTGTTGTGGTTTCTGGGGGTACAGGTTCGGTGAGTTGTTTATGTCTGTTGCACCCTGTTGCATATCCAAATGTACACATGCTAACTATTGAAACCTCATCATATCAATACACGACACAGGGCAAATCAACACAATGTCCACAATACATATTAGAAGATGCCATTGCCTACAATAAAGGATCGGATACACGAATCGTTGTTACTCAACCACGTCGTATTGCTGCCATCTCTGTCGCTGAACGTATTGCCAATGAACGTGATGAGGAAGTTGGCAAGTCAGTGGGGTATGCAGTCCGTTTCAATAAGAAGGCACCTCGAGATTCAGCTTCGATTGAATTTGTAACCACTGGTATATTGTTAAGGAGGTTGATTAATGATCCATCTCTGTCGGATATATCACATGTCATGATTGATGAGGTCCATGAACGTGATATAGACACGGACTTTCTACTCGTCCTGCTCCGGGATCTACTGAAGAAGAGACCTGAGCTGAGGGTCATACTCATGTCGGCAACATTAGATGCGGAGAGTTTTGGAGAGTACTTCTCTAATGAGGATGATTCTACCTCAGTTCCCGTGATGAGCGTTCCGACGAAGCCTCGTCATCCCGTTGAGGTTATTCAACTCGAGGATATGGCAGGAGATGGTAAAGTGCTAGTAGATGATATCCCAGCAGACGTCCAGGGCCTTGCTCAATCGTTGCTACGTCTACAAGATCTGCAGCTTCAGTTGGATTTAGAGGAGGCAATTGCCGAAGATGCAGCGGCATTACGCATTCAAACTCGTTCGTTAGCCGAAGATGAGGGTAATATCTCCAACGATGAGGATGATACAGATAGTAGTGACTCGGATTCTGATAGTAGCGACGATGAAGGGAGCAGCTCGTTACAATCGTCATCCTCTTCAAAGAGACTCAAGGCATTACGTCGAGCCGTGGCAATGAGAAGTAAGGCAAGAGGACAAACAAAGCCCATCTCAAACGCTCCTGTTACAAAGCTACAAATGTCAGAAAAGAAGGAGATTGGTGAATTGACAACGAGACTCGTGGCCAAATTAGCTGAGCATGTTGCCAAAGTTGAATTAGATGCAGGTCGAAAGGGTAGTGTCCTTTGTTTCTTCCCTGGATTGGATGAGATCAAGGAAGCCATGTCAATACTTGAAGAGGACTCATCGCTCAAGAAGAAGATTAAGGTACTTCCACTACATTCAACTATTCCCCAGCAGGATCAACAAAAGGTCTTCATCCCTGCAGATTATGGTACGGTTAAGGTTATCTTGGCCACCAACATTGCCGAAAGTAGTGTTACAATTGATGATGTATTGGCAGTAGTTGATTCAGGACTAGTAAGAGAGCTCAATTGGGACGCCGAGAAGAGTATGAGTACAATGGTTACCGTTCCCACGTCCAAGGCCTCCGCTACTCAGGTAAGTTATATTCTGGTTGGTTGATGAGAGGAAGTGCAGTGGCATACACACATCACAATGATGAAAATAAACTCTTGCACAGGGATGTCGAGGTGTAATTTGATTGTATTTGAGACTGTGATTCCTTAATGCTGTTAGCGTGGCATTGCAGGATGAGTTCATACAATCTGTTCTTTCAATGAGACGTAAATAATCTTCTCACTGAGTGATGTGTGTGTATTACCTTTGATTGGGAACATGTTTCATTTCGGCTCAACTACGCTTCTCGTTCTATACTTCTTCTCATATGACAGCGTCTTGGTAGGGCAGGGAGAGTAGCCCCAGGCAAGTGTTATAGAATCTATTCGAGAGGACAACACGAAGCCATGCCGGAGCGTCCTTTACCTGAGATTCAAAGATCTGCACTGGAGGCCACTTGCTTAAACACCTGTACCATGACATCTGATACTGTCGAAACATTCCTAAGCCGAGCCATGGATCCACCCAAACAAGAGGCAGTATCATTCTCAATGGATCGATTGAAGAAGTTGGGCGCCATATCCGTGGGTCCATCCTCAGCAGAGACTCTAACTCCATTAGGTCAATTCCTATCTCGTCTACCTCTTGATCCGGCTATTGGAAAGATGCTAATCTTGGGATGTGTCATGCAGTGTTTGGATCCAGTATTGACGGCCGCGGCTCTAGCTTGTAGTAGAGAGGTATTCTTCACCCCTGCAGGTGCTCGCGAAGAGCAGAGAAAGGTGAGAAAGTCATTTGATGAAACATCCGACACCCTAGCATCAATGAGGGCGTATGAAGAGTATCAAGATGTTCTCCGTGATAACGGTTGGAGTGATACAAAGCAATGGGCATATGACAACTACGTATCCATTAATGCTATTTCATCGGTACATTCAATTAGACAACAACTGGTTAATGAATTACATCGGCTTGGATTAGTACATAATAGTGATTTAGATCCTCGTTCACGAGGTCGAAACAAGCAGTTGAGACCGGATGCAGCGGTAAATAGAAATGCAGGCGTCGAGTTATTGTATACTGGAGTATGGGCATGCGGAGCTCCAGACAACCTAGCAGCACGACGACGGCGTGGCAACTTTGGCACCTTACGAACAAGGACAGAAAATCATTCCGGGTTACATCCCTCATCGGTTGCCTTTCATCGTAAGCCTCCCAAAGGATATACAAAACCACTCCCTCCTTGGTTCTTGTATAGAGAAATGGTTCTATCGTCACAAGTGTTTCTTCGGGGATGCACGTCCTTGAGTCCTGAGCAAGCTCTTTTGTTTGGTGGATATGAATTAAGTGATCAAGGACGGGGTCCAAGGTTAATTGATGATTGGATTATAGTGGAGGGAGCTCAATGTAGCCAAAGTTTGAACGTGCTATCAAATGTCCGACGAGAAATCAATGCAGCCCTTGACTTAAAGGTGATGAATCCAAGAAGACCTCTCCCAGAAGCACAGCAGCTTATGATTGATGCGGTGGGAGATTGTTTTGATATGCTTAATGATGATGACTTAACCTATTAAGTTGAATCGTTTTGAATCTTAATAGATACCATTATCTTATATATTTACTTAGACTGACCTTTAACTCAAGGAGGCAATTCAAACAAAATACGAACTTTCTTTTTATGTATAGAACATGGATCAAGACTTTTGTCCTCAAAAAGCACAGTGAAACAATGAGATTCTTTGTCCCATGATTGAATCTCTCCTACTTTCCCATTGAGATGAGTGTTAGGGTGTTGCATCCCTTCAATAATCACAGGCGTGCCAAGTGCAGGAACATATTTCTTTGTTTTGAAAGTGACTTGCTTGTGCTCGGGCTCTATGATTGGTCCTCGAACAAGAAGGCACTGGTTACTACATCCTTCATACTGTAGAGCCAAATATTGCCCTGGTCCGTGTATAGAAACTATTCGTCTTTGGCATTTTTGAAGTGATTGTGTTGCGTTTATTGTCTCCTTATGATCAGGTCCATGAACCCGGCGGCTCATAGCAGATAATTTCAATAGCAACCGTTCCGCTTCTACCCCATGATGAGTTTTCTTGAGTCCATTTGCATATGCAATGCCATGGCGTATTGTATCAGTTGAGTCTTTACTTCGACGCCAGTACTCATCAAAAACAGCCTTTGAACTATCTAACATCTTCTCGGAGCCAATGATATCCTTAACCCCTGTCCTTGTAAGTTTTGCCTTTACAATAGCCAAGTTCCTTTCTGCCATTGCAACAGACGGTGAGTGACCCAATGATTTGCTAAGATCAAGGCACGTTTGAAAACACCGCACCGATTCTTCATAATTAGCCTCTTCATTATAAATAATTCCAAGGTTCATGTATACGTGCGGTTCAATACCTGATATGATTCGACCTTTAGGTGATGGTGGCGGGTCTTTTTCTTTCAATTGATCAATTAAAGATAACATTTTGGAACCAGTTGCCAAGCCCTCACTGCCTTTCCCCTTGATGAAAGACTCGAGTTTCAAAAGCAGCGCCTCAAGCATATACGGTATGTTATCCTCATAAGTCTCCTCCACAAAATCAACAAATACAGATGCTAATATCCGAGAAAGATATCCCTTCCCATCAAACTGTTCACAATTGGGGCACTTTTCCCACGGCTCTCTTAATTTCATTGCATGCTTATAGCTTTTAATGATGGGTTGAGATTCGTAATCCTCTTTAGTTTTGCGCAATGCATAACTAAAAAGACAAGAGATATGGACATATCCAGCACTACCCCTACATGAGCATTCTCTGAAGAGAGGCTTTCCATAGTCGTCAGGGCCATCATCTAAACATATCCAGCATGTCCTACCATCATTATCGGCGTGATGAGCCATATCTTATGTTTGTTTTTGTGTGTATTTTTATTGCAGTAAAAGTTTCTTATTAGTAGTAGTAGATATATATGTGTTCAGATCGAAGATTGTACCTTCCTTATCTCCTCCCTTTATAATTTGTATTACCCCTCAGTAGACACCGTAGAAAAGAAAGGGCTAAGTGATTACACTTCTGTTGTACAGCAAAGTGCACAAGAAGTGTACTTTTTTGTTGAATATCTTATTCAATATTGATGATACAGCCTCGAGAGTACCACTATTCGAAAGAGCGTTACAAACTGATGTACTTGATGTAGTATTGGTATATGAAGTCAATTATTGTGAGAGCAATCGATATTGCAAATACGTACCGCCAATCATAACTCCACCAACGCAACAAATTAGTGGTATCAGGGGTATCCTTTTGGTATCCTAAAACTCTCTAAATAAAATTATCGAGGGATTGGAGATTGGTACTATACATGGATTGAGACAACGATTAATACCGCAATAATCGCTCTAATAAACTAGTAATACAGGATTTAAATCACTATTTAACGCATTTTCGATTAGTGGTACTCGCGAGGCTGTAGAATCGATATTAATTGAGTATCAAGAGATTTACAAAAAGAGATACATCTTGTGCATTTTATTCTATTTTATTTACTAATAATCAAAATAGAAATATGAGTACAACTACTAACAACAATGATAGCGGTATATCTAATACGTGTGCAAATTGCGGTATGGAGGGCATTGACGTTACAAATACATGCAACAAATGCAAGTCAGTTATGTATTGCAACGCCGCATGTAAGAAGAAACATCGACATAAACATAAGATAAAATGTGAGGAACATCTCAGGCTTGCTGCTGAACGTGCGGCGGAATTGCATGATGAGAAACTCTTTAAACAGCCACCACCATTAGAAGACTGTCTAATATGCATGCAACGAATGCCATATCTTATAACGGGGTCAAGGTATTGTGAATGTTGTGGAAAAGTTATATGCACAGGATGCATGTATGCACCTGTCTATGACAACGAAGGCAATGTAGTTACTGGGAAAACCTGTCCCTTTTGTAGGACTCCACATCCTGAAACAGAAAAAGAGGTAGTTAAAAGAATCGAGAAGCGAGTGGAGGATGGTGATGCCATGGCGATATATAACTTAGGAACTTACTACCTTCGAGGGATGAATGGCTATCCACAAGATATTGACAAATCAATAGAATTATGTCACCGGGCAGCAGAACTTGGTATTTCAAAGGCATATTTCGATATTGGATGTTACTATGATCTTGATAGAGGGTTGGAAAGAGAGGCTAAACATTACTGGGAACTAGCAGCTATTGGGGGGAATGTAGATGCAAGGCACAATCTTGGTGCAATTGAAGAGAGGTCAGGCAATATGAAGAGGGGATTGAGGCACTTCATGATTGCAGTGGAGGATGGAGGCAATGATTCCTTGGAGACGATACAAAAGATGCACAAGATTGGAAGTGCAACAAAAGATGACTATACGAAAGCTTTAAAATCTTATCAAGAGTACTTGAATGAGATTAAGAGTGATCAGAGAGACAAAGTGGCGGCGGCAGATGGACATTGCAAGTATTATTGATAAGGAATTATGTCATACTGGTAAAATTGGGATGAGATGAGAAGTACTTGTGATTATCAGAATGAAATACGAAAATAGCGGATTTTGAAAATGAAAATATTTCATAATGACATATGATATGTACAGAAATCAGGGGGGAATCAAGCTCCTGTCACTTGCGGCGGCAGTAGAATTGCTGCCATTACGCCTTCTTTTATCCCTTGAGGGTCTAAATAAATTAGGATTGAATTGTTTGTGTTCCATTGTTATTCTATTATTCATTGTGATAATCTATCTACACATTACAAATGCACTCTAAGTTGACTTTTCACATGACGAGAGCAAGTTGGGCATGCTGAATATCTTTCTTTACAGACTGAACACATGATATGACCACAAGGTACCAACGCATATCTTTCCTCCCTCACCTCAAGACATATCTTGCACTCTAGTGCTAGTTCCTTCTCATCCTCTATTCTTTGTTTCTCTACCCTCAAACTCTTGAGAGTAGTTTCCGCTGCAATCTTTTCCTTCTCCACTTCTTTCAATTTTGCTTCCACTACTTCCTTTTCTCCTCTCACATCTTGTAAAGCTATCTGTGTCTCCTCTCTTTCCTGCTTGACCTGAACTAACTTCATGTCCTTCTCATCCAACAGGATACTTTCAACAAGACTCTTCTCGGAAGTATCTTTGATATGATGCTCCGGTGCATTATTGGTGGTAAGATCAATTGGCATTAGTTCATCGGTTCTAGTCTTCTTTCCATTCACTTTCTTTCCCTCAGTACTAGACGATGGATTAGACTTCTTCTTCTTCATACTAGACGATGGATTAGTCCTCTTTTTCTTGGTCTAGATGATGGATTTACTTGCCGTTTACTCTTGAAGAGATTAATCAGTAGGCTCCTACCAATCTTTTTCTTCGTCATCTTCTTTCTGATCTTCTTTTTCTTAGTAGGCGAAATCTCTTTAACTTCCTTATTTGCATTATTTGCATCACTCTTCGTCTTCATGGAAGTATCTTTGATATTTTGATCATGCAAATCATCATCTTCGGTAGTCAAATCAATATAACTAACTTGCTATTACTAAGCCTACAATCGACTACTTGTTTCAATCGCGAGTAAAGCTCTTTTTGGCGTTGTTTGTATTGGTGTTGCCACTTCATCGTTGGATTACTCTCTCTTCTACTCTTTCTGGATGTGCAAGTGCAAACGTTATCTTTCCTACTTATTATTTTGGGAAATTAATTAATGAACTATGTGAAGCTGATATGTATGTGCTTGCCCGCTCTGATAATAAGAGAATATTGTAGACTGTAGAGTCTCTATTACATAGTATATATCATACTTACTCAAACAATAGCTGACTGCAACAGGCAACCTGTAACTCTCTATAACTGCCTACTTTACTACTGCCTATCGCTCATCTCTGCTCATTATTGCCAATTGCCATGCGCCATAATCAAATATAAAAAGAAGGGTTTAGACACCGCATCTCTACCAATATCTGTCCAGCTTGTGAACAAAAAAAAGAGGTTGGCGACAAAAAATGACACCTCTTTGCTCTCATTGCCATTGATAGCCACAAACCGTATTTAGAAGAGGATAGAACGCCGAAACCAGCAGTAGCTGCACCACTGCACAATTGAAGTGCATTATCAAAGGACCCCGTCTATAAAAGATCAGGGATTTAGTGGTGGTGGTCCGGAGACAGAGTCATTTTGAAAAATTACAGGCAGTTCGGCAATATTGATCATGTTGAGAGAGATGATTGCAAATGGCGTGATATAGTATAGCCCTATACCTAGTCTATCCATGAATACTCCCCTTTGTTTATTATTATAACAGTTCTTCCGTTGGTGAGATAGCTATCTTAGTAATTGAGCTCTAACGAAAGAGAGCTGACACATTTTTTGGTCGAAGTATCCTGTTCTTTTGCAATAATATTGATATCAGTAATAGTATATTATGATGAGCGGTGGTAGTAGTACCCCAAGTAAGATCAAAGTTGGTAGACTATGGGGATATCCAATCATAGTTACAACAGGTAAAAGCACCCATGAGGCTATACTACTCGATTGCAATACCGATGACCCACAAGAATTTTTGAATAAGCAAATCGATGTTAAGATACGATGGAAAGTTGCTGGATACAATGATACCGTTCCCGCTCGTGATGTAGTGTTACAGAATGTTGATACTCTATATTATCTCCCACGTAAAGCTGCATTAGCTGCTAGTGCAGCCCAAGGGCCAACCAAGAAGAGAAAGGTCGACGACACTGCAGAGGATAATAAACCATCGACAGTAAGTATTAAAAAGGAAGAGATAGAAACAGACAACGAGGAAGATAATGAGAAACCAGCTGCAGTAACCAGCGGTACTGTTAAAGAAGAGGAGGTAGAAACAGACAACGATGATTATGAAGTGGAGAAGCCATCTGCGGTGACGAGTAGTATCAAAAAAGAGGAAGTTGAAACGGATGAGAATGAAGAAGATACAAAACAGCCAAATACATCTAACCTTAAGATAGAAGAGGTTGAAACAGATGATGATGATGACGATGACAGTGACAGGAAGCCAGGTGCTGTAAATAAAAGTAGTGGAGATACTTTTAAAGAAACAGAAAATGAGGTGGATTTAGTTGACTTAACAGCAGCAGATGACAAAGAAGAAGAAGAAAAAGAGGTAGATATGGTGGACTTAACAGTTACAGACGAAGAAGAAGACAGTAGAGAACTATCGGCATCATCTGTAACACCACCACGAGCAGCATCACGAACAATAAACTGGGCTGAGTTAGGATTGGACGATTCCTCTGATGAGGAGATGGGTGGAGAGGAAGTAAGCAAGAATGATAATCCAAACCAATCAAAGAGAACTACTCTTGTTGAATTCAAGTTTTGCTCAATAAATTCTTTTGGTACCACCGGAGATTATGAGTTGGAGGGGACGCTACATATACCAATGTATCAAGACGCTACTACTGGTATATACACACTACCGATTGGAAGGACAGTGTTCAAGGGGAAATTAGATAGGGATGAGTATAACGAGTTTGAGGGGTGCTTCGTCAAATTTGAAGTTGTACCTGATGATGACAGTAGCTTGATATTTGAAGGTGATAAGTGCTATTCGATTAAATTCGACCTCGGATTGAACTTAACTAAGTATGAACGTGGATGGAGGGCAGTTTATCCTCGTGAGAATAATCCAGCTTTATTACATGGATGTCGGTACATTAAGTCATCGCCATTAAACTATGATAGCGGTTTGGGGGAATGGGAAAAGAATCAAGGTGGAGAGTTAGTGGCATATGAAGATGGCCGTTTTATGAAAAAGTCTGTTGCATTATACACTGTACTTTCTGTCCACAAGGCCAATGAAGAGTCTCCTTCTCCGCTTCCCGAGGGATATGAAGCGGATTGGAACTTTCTTGTCAATGCTTATCATGCTCGTTTGAAGGCTAGAGATGATGAGGATGACAATTTAGGATATGCTCAAGCTGCTGTTAAAGAGTATAGACATTTCCTTGCATTGAAAGCGGGATACAAAGGAAAAGGTGATACGAAGAGCGCTGGTTACTCCCCATCAAAACAAATTGATGATGTCTGGCATACACATATCAGCTTTTTAAGACGATATCAATGTGATACTTTATATCTCACTCGCGGGAAGAAAGTAATTGAGCACTCACCTGTATTGTCAGATGATTCTCGCCTAAGATACAACAAAGCATACTATGCTCACTCAAAGAAAATGAGTAAAGAAGGCCGATCAGTGGACTCGCGTTTTTGGAATCCTCCATACAAGTTTGAAAGAAGACGTTACTATTCTTGTTCACAATGTGGTTGATATCATCTGACATGTGATAGACGCCGTCAATGAGGATATTCGAGTTGTGGTAAAATAATGTACATTATTGGATACACGATGCTTTGTTTACATTTTAGACTATACATTGAAATATTTACAAACTGAAACTCTTTACACACCACCTCTTGCAATCATCTCTTGCAACTCTTCAGCGTCAATCATACCTAATAGATTTTGCATCAGCAGTCTACTCATGGCATTACTGCCACCTTGTATTCTATCTGCTATTTCATCTCTGTCACTACTTTCTACTTCTACTGCTCTGTTTGAACGACGATTAGTATCAACATCCAATGAAGTGAAGTTCCGGTTTAAGTGCGGAGCGAGATCAAGTAGAAAGAGATCTTTTATAGCACCAGCCCCCGTGCTATATCCTCCATGAACAAAGACATAACCCTCGATATCCAAGAAGGATGCAACTCCTGTGAATCGAGGCATTGGCAAGGGACCGCTGATCGTCGGTCGAATGAATGAATCAGTGGAAAGATTATAGCCAAGCACACCATTTGTATTGGGATGGCCACTACCAAACATAAAAAGGACCGTATCGGGAGCAATTTTCATGCCATTATGACATCTTCCAAGGCATAATGATTCGGTCGGCAATAGACGATTGGCGACAGTAGTATCGTTGGACGAGGTGCTGTCCTCCTCGTCGTCGCCACCTCCTCCCTCTTTGGCATCGGCCTCTTCTTCTTCTTCTTCTTCATTACTATCATCCCCTCTATACTCTTCGTCATCGTCTATACTACTATCATCTTCATCACTTGAAGTATCATCTCCGTGTAACTTATGCCACTCCCACATTTTATCATTAACAAGTTGTCTTGGTATCTCAATGCCATTCATCTTTAACTCCCAAACCTCATTATTGTCAGATCCCGACCTAAGTAAATCTGTTCCACTTCCACCACCAAACATTACCAATCGATCACGTCTTGTATCATGCACTACAGAATGTCCATGTCGTCCCCTCGGCTCTCCTTTACATGCCAGTGTCAAATCAATCCATGTCCACGTATGTGTGTCTAGGATCGCTTCTTCTATTATACTACCACTTTCCGTCATACCGCCAATTACAACTAGATATCTATCATGTAATAGTGTGGCAGTATGATATGCTCGAGGCCGTGCCATTCCCTTTGTTGTAATACGTTCCCAACTAGCAGTTTGACTTAACATACCATCTGAATGTTCCTCATCTCGTATTGTTAATACCCATACCTCATTGGTTTCTTGTGAATAACCACCACCGGCAAAGCCACCAAATCGTACAGCCTTTGCAATATGTACATTTGGATTATTTGCAGTATTATTTATCGGTGGTAGTGCAGTTAAGGAAGCACCATAAACAAATGATGTTCCACATCCTCGTTCCGGCATTAATCGACTCCAACCCCAAGTCTTCGTATGTGATTTATATCCACTTGGCAAACTAAGTACAATTATACCCTCATCATCAGTAAAGCCTCCCGTTATTACTAAACTTTTGTAATTGTCTGGTCCGTTTAGTACGCATGATATATGTCCCTCTCGTGCAGAGACGGGGAATGTATTGTTGATATCTAATGGTATCCATTTAACTTTGGGAAGTGCTGATTTGTATGCTTGTAGCATGAATTCATTTCTAGCATCTTGTATATCAGTTGTTGCTGTATTTGGTGATGTATCGTTATTACTACTACTGCTGCTGGTATCGATATCTTCATCTCTATGGATTGCTAATAATTGTTTCCAAAAGGAAGGAGAACTTTTTGCAAGATGATTGTTAATGTTCTTATGCACTGATAGGAAAGAGAGAATGTCTTGAGGTGGTAAATGGATTGCAATTGATCGCCATGCGTTTTCTGGTAGATTAAGCAACATTGTTATATACTACCTGAAGCTTCTTGAATGGATAGAGATTTGATAAGGGTAGAGATTATGATTTGCTTGGATATATAACTTTTTGTGTATGTTGACTTTAAACCTCTGCCGTCATCGGAAAACAAAGACTAAGCTTCACGAGACTATCACCATTCGAAAGAGCATTAAAACCGGTGTTGTCACTATAGTTTCAGAAGTTCTGGGCCAGTCAATACTAAATGATATATGAATTTTAATATAACCGAAGAACAATTGAACAAGTGATAAGGATACCGCTAAGTGTATCCTAACATAAGTCACTAAATAAAGCTGTGGTGACCACGAGAGTACTTTTATTCGAAAGAGCGTTAAAAGCTGATATACTGGGTATGTTGTTGGTATACGAGCTCTTTATCGTGAGAGTAGTCAATAATACATTACCCAACAACTCAAATAGGAATTTTTGTTTTTGACCAACATTCAAAAGTTCGTCTCTAAGAAAGGTGATAACCTACTTTGGACAGTTATTACTCATTTTGCATACATCTAGTCTAAACATAATTATAAGTAGAGTATTTCGGTTATCTACCCAATAATTATTGAACCGCGTTCTTAGTTTGGGCCAACAGATTAGTGATGACAGCAGTTATTGCAATATCGATTGCTCTCACAATAATAAACTTCAAATACTAATGACATAGGATTTAGATCAGTATTTAGCGGTCTTTCGATTAGTGGTACTCTCAATAACCCTAACTCAATGTTAATTGAGTAAGAAAGGTTTTACAAATAAGTGCACATCTTGTACACTGTTCTTTCTTGTGGGGTATAAGCAAGTTGATTATTATTATCCTTCCTATTATTAGATTGGGTAAATTGTGATTTACACTGATTTTATTATTAGTAAAGGGTCTAGATATCAATTCTATCGTATAGAGCTGCCACTCTGCCACTTGCCACTATAATTAGCAACTATAAATAGCTATAAATAACAAGATGAATGTTGCAGATCAAATTAGGAAGAAGAATAGTAGGGACAATGACAAGATATTGAAAAGAATACGAGAGAATGATCCTACATTAACGGAATTGAAGATTGGTATTGGTGGAGGAGTATTTATATTACCCACAGTTAGTGATTTGTCTCAACTTGGTGCTGCAAAAAATTCGCACTTGGTATTGATGATACTGTAAAGGATGATACAAATGTTATGTTTATTAATGGTCTAAAGCAAAACTCATCAATTAAAGAGTTGTATCTCCGAGGTGTTTTATTCACTGAGAACAGTATTGGTAGAGTAGGGCATGAAATACTCAAAGTCTATCAAGAAAACAACAATCTTACTACACTCCGTATTGAGGCACAATTCTCTCGGGCAAATCAAGTTATTGCTAATACCTTAAAGAAGTGTACAAATCTCAAGGTAATTGATCTAAGTCACTGTCGTTTAAGAGATCAGCAGCTATTAGAAATAGTTCGATCACTAAAAGGAAATCATGTGATAGAGGAACTTAATTTGAGTAATTTGAGGCTTCATGGAATTGGTCCTTGCCAGGAGCTTGCTACTCTCTTAAGAGATCCAGATTGTAACCTACACACACTGAATCTCGAACACAACTATATTAGTAATGAGTATGAGAGTTTGGATACATATAGGCACTATATTAGTAATAAGGGTTTGATTGCAATTGCAAATGGATTAGTCAATAATACCAAATTCAAGCGACTTTGTGTGGACAGAAAGTCAGTTGATCAAGATGTAGAGGCTACCTTCTCCAGACTATCATTCGACGCATCAACAAGTGATGAAGTAGAACAAATCGTCTTCTCTAGACTATCATGTGGGGCTTTATGTACCAATGATACAGCTCCACCTGCATCAACATGCTGGATATGTTTAGATAGTGGTCCCGATAAGGATGGCAAGCCGCTAGTTCGAGAGTGCTCATGTAGGGGCAGTGATGCATATGTTCACATCTCATGTAAAATTGGTCATGCTCAACAAAAAACCAAAATCAATTATGAATCTCAACCAATCATTGAAAGCCATGAGCATGCTATGAAGTTCAGAGAGCCATGGGAAAAGTGTCCTCATTGTGAACAGTATTATGATGATAAGGGGACCCTTCCTCGGGAATTGGCAACTGCATTTGTTGCATTTGTGGAGGAGAATTATGCGGATAACATACCGTATATTCTTGAAGCACTATTTTTGAAACTTGAGGCTTTTAACATGGCTCGCCGACACGGTATTGAATGTGTAGAAGCTGGTTCCAAATTGTTATCTTTAATTGATCAATTGAAAGAAGAAGACCCGCCACCAACATCTAGAGGTCGAATTCTTGATATTGAATCGCATGTATACAACAATTTGGGCAGTAATTATTTGAATGCGGGTATTTATAAAGAGTCGGTACGGTGTTTTCAGAAGTATCTCGATCTTAGCAAATCATTAAATTCCTCACTCGCTATTGAACATGCAGAAAAGAATCTGGCACTAGCAAAGAGAAGGCAGCAAGATCAGATATTGCAAGAAAAACAACAGGAGGCTTGGAAACGAGTCAGTATGTTCGTATTAGGCGAAGACTTGACAAGGCATAGTACTCGTGCAGGAGATCATATCCGTGATTTACTTCATATGCTATTAACGACGGTTAAAAATGGATGTTGCTCCGATGTACCTGCGGGATTTATGTGTGGTCACTGTGAGTCATCTGTAAATGTCATCCGTATATCTCGAGCAGCTATATTGAGTATATGCAAGCTCCCTCTTGAGTTAAACGATGATATAACAAGGAAAGAGTTAGATCAAATTAGAATTTGGATTCATCATCAGGTTAGAAAGTTCAAACGTGATTCAGGTGATGAGATTAAAGCAATACTGCCTAAGAAATTGAGTGAGCTCATTACTGAAACAAGTAGCACTGATTCAATACCTATGTGGGGAGAAGATGACTTTGCTCTCTTGCTTCAGCGACCATCAGTAGGCTGGTTTATGCAAACTAATGTACTCATGACGATGGGGTACAAAGTTGTCCTAGTAAACTTCAGTGATGTTGCAAGATATGCAAAAAGGAATTTAAAGGTGGTTTATGAGGATATCTCTCTGTCCTTATGTCCACCACAAACGGAAGATGACAACGCCAATGAACTTAATGAAGCAATGGACAAAAGTTGCAGTATCAAGAATGGCGAGAAAGGAAGTGAACAAGTGAAAGCAGGGGATGATGATGATAATATCACTTCTCCTCCATCTCAGGCAGATAATGAAATCCCTTCTCCTCCATCTCATGCAGATGAATCTGCCGATATTAGTCGAGGAACTGAACAGGTGAATGATGTTGGTACACATACGCCTGAATCTCCGAAGAAGCTTAGTAAAAGTGCAAGGAAGAGGCTGAAGAAACGCGAAAAACAGGCACTCCTCAAGCAACAAGATGAAGCTCTTCTTAAAGAGCAGGCACTCCTTCAGGAGCAACTCGATGAGGCACTCTTCAAACAGCCGCCGTCAAATAGAGACTGTCCAATTTGTTTCTATCGAATTCCATCACTTGAGACGGGGTATAGATATCAAGCATGTTGCGGTAAAGTATTTTGTAGTGGATGTGTTTTTGCTTGTTCTAAGAAAAAGGATCGAATGTGTCTATTTTGTGGAGTTCCAGCACCCAATTCGGAAAAGACAGTTGAAAGGTTGAACAAACGAGTAGAGGTTGGTGACGCTAAAGCAATGTACACTCTAGGATGTGCTTATCTAAATTTTGATTATGGGTTACCACTCAACTATGCAAAGGCATTAGAACTTTGGCGTAGGGCAGGAAAACTTGGCAGTGCTCCAGCAAATTATCGTATTGGAATGGCTCATGATATTGGTGATGGTGTAGAAGTGGATGAAAAGAAGGCTAATCATTACTATGAGTTAGCAGCTATGGCGGGGCATTTAAAAGCAAGGCACAATCTTGGGAGGAATGAGGAGAAGAAATGCAATAAAGAACGGGCATTAAAACACTACATGATTGCAGTAAGAGGTGGATGCAATGATTCTTTAAAGAACATCAAAAGCATGTCCATGAAAGGGGTTAAAGGTGCCTATAATGAAGCAAGAGAAGATTACCCAGATGCTTTTAACGCTTATCAAGAATATCTGAAGGAGATTAAGACGCCTCAGAGGGATGAGGCAGCTGCTTACGACGATGGTTACAAATATATGAATACTGAATATGTAAATTATTACAAAGTCTAGTTTACATAATTCATCATTCTCAAAACCTTATTTTCTATCTTACGGCGCTTCACTCTCTCATCTACCACCTATGTACTAAGCCATTCTATCATATGACGCTTCACTCTCATCTCCATAAATACTACCAGTATGAGAAGCAGAGAAACAAGATCCTCCATGAGACGAGACGGCGTAATTGAAACTCTTAAGCATATCCATTGTGTCTCCATTATCATCATGTGACGTGAAAGGATTGCTTGGCGGAGCTGGATACTCATCAGAAAAGAACTCTTCTTCTCCTTCTTGATGTTCATCGTCATAATAATCTTCCTCTCTTCCAGCCTGCGGGGGGTATCTTTCACCAACATTACTCCCATCCAAGCCTTCTGGTTGATTACTAAAGAACCGCTCGTCCTCATCGTCATACTCATCTTCATACAAAGGTTCATTCTCGTCCACATACTCTTTTCTTGATGCACGAAGCCTACTCAATGCAAGGACCGACGGAGTTGTACTAGCGGCAACGGACGACTGGGCCAAGCTGCCTTCATCATAATAGTCCCGTTCTTCGCTAATGATACCCTGTGGCCGGAATAAGGCATGCATCTTCCTACCATCAGTTGACAAGGGAAGACGGCTAACAAGGTAGTCTGACCATGACCGCTTCTTTGAGGATACTGCTGAAAGTTCAACTTGAGCCTTGGTAAAGGCAATTCGTTGTCTTCTAGCAAAGAGGGCTGGAAGATCCATCAACATTTCATATGTATGGTCAGCGGCCTGACGAACTTCGGCCGATTGGTTTGTATTCTTGGCATCTACAAAACTCTTCAAGTCATATATCTTTGATGCACCATCACAGCCTTCGGTAATGGCCGTCAAGGGCTGAATAGAAGAGAAGAGATATATGAGATGTGAGTGTCAAACAAAAATGGTCATACTATCAACAACTACTACTTACACCCTCAGCCAGAAGGTTCCTCAGCAAACGGAGAGCCAATACAATGGAGGTGTTCTTTGTCTGCCCAAGTCGGTGCCAAACAACGCTCATTACAACACTTAGGTTGGTATTGCATTCATGACAAGATTTAACCAGCTCGGACAAGGCCAATGTGGCATCTCCGTCAAAGTGCGCATCGCTTGTAAGAGCAAGTGCCGTGGTCCTTGTTGCCACATGACGTTCAATAATAAGGTGACGTGTACAGCCAAGGACCGTCTTTGCAACAATCCGACGCACGTTCAATAACGAGAAGTCAAGTCTGTGAACAGACAAGTACTTGGAACAGACATCAAACAGCGGAATGTGATCTGTTGTGGGAAGAGAAGTAGAGAAACAGATGATGTCAGCCTATGCAAAAGAGAGAAGAAGAAGACAAACATACACTTGAAACTTACGAGGCATGATGCTTGCTCTGTCCCTTGCGGTCATGGACATATCATCTACACGTCCCTTGACATGAGTTGCAAACATACTCGATGCACTTAACTTTTGCAACACAATAAAGACGGGACAGTTCTCCTTCTCCCCTAGTTGTTTCTTACGAAGGAGGAACTTTCTTCGGTCGAGCCAAAACGTCCCTTGTGTTTCAGACAGATACATTCCCATGTCACCAAACATGTGAATGAAGAAGCATGTAAGAGCTGCACGGACATCCTCTTCTCCACCCTCATTTTCGGCCACCATACAAGCCTCCACTCCATTTAAGTCAATATCGTGAGCAGGAGCTTGATACCGTGGCGTGTCAAGTTCTTCGTCTGCTTGATCATCCTTCTTGCCCCCATCCACACCATCCTCGGCACCGCCCTGAAATGTAGATCTTATCATCTTTCCAAAGGCAACAGCCGCATCAACACTTGTGGCATACTGCCGTTTCTCCTCAAGAGACATGGCACGCTTAGCATTCGTTACTGTCTTCTTCATTGGATGTTTCATCCGTTCAAGAAGAGAGGGCTTCCGCTCCATCTTGTTTCTTCCGCCTCTCATCATATCTCGATCGACGTTTAAGGATCGTTCAGATACATCGAGTGCTGATGAGGTCTTATCATTACTATTCCCATTCTTCTCATCCTGTTGCCACAATGTTTGATCCGCCTTGACAATCTCATCCAAATCTCTTGCTAAGCAGTCGGCTGCATTTGGTTCTGATTCTGATGACTTACGGTTAACTCTCTTGAGCATATCGGGTACGGTAGTGCGGGGGTTTGCCATACTTAACGTCTTGAGTTCGTTAGTGTCCAGATTCACGCATAAAGCATCGGTGAGACCGTCAATTCGTCCTAGTCTCGAGGCATATTGATGTAAAATTCCAACAAGATATGGTGCCTTGACTGATAAGAATCGTAACATGTGAGGTGGTAAAACCGGTATCAAGATGTGTTTCCACAATAACAGACCCTGTGCTAGGACAGATGATGCCGCCCGAACACACATCGACAAACGGCTAACACTCTTGGAGATTAGTATGATCCGTCGTTCACACAATAGTGCACTTAGTAATCGAATGAAGTGACTTGGCCCGATATATCGTAGAAGTGGAATGATTGGACTACTAATATCTTCCGGTATAGATTCACGAGGCTGTAGACACTCGAATCCAGGCTGGAGTGTGAATGGTAGATAGAATTGCAATATATCATTGTCCATACCTCTGCCTTTACCTCGGGGACCAACTAACCCAAACTCCACCTTGTCTAATGTAATTCGGAACAAATCTTCATTCTCTTCCATAACCGATTTGGCAGTTTCACATGCTGACTTACTACCATTGGGGTATAGGTTGGCAGGTGCTTGAGTGAAGTTCAGACTTAGTCCATGTCGACGCAACTCGGCATAATTTTGAACGAGTGTGGCATGCTGATTGAATAAGGCATGAAGGAAGGATCGTGTTGGGTTCTGATTCTTGGAATAACATCCCTTGTTGTTTACTTGAGCCTCGATTGCAATAGCTTCTGCCGTTCTATATTACGTTGAGGGTTATGAAGAGAGGGAGATGAATAAATCATCATTAGATTATAAATGAGCATAAGATGTGCACAAGATGTGCACAAACTACAAACCATCACCAAACATTCAAACACACAAACAACTCACTTGAGAATAGATGAATAGAATCGTTCACCACCCATAGCTCGAGTCAACAAAACCATACACCGTGGTCTCCTTCTTCCAATATCAACTCGCATCGGAGAATCGACATGACTAGGTAAATATCGTCTAACATGTCCAAAAATCCGTGTCTTACCATCACTTAATACTAATGCAAAGGTATGATGATGTGTAATGAAATCAACATGATATACATCGTGTTTCATTAAGTTGGCACCGAATGTTCTACCGCGGGATGATAGTTTACCATCTCCTCCTTTGTCTCCTCGTGAGTTGTGTCTGAAAAGAAGAAATGGAACACAAGATGTGAGTATTTGGTTGAGAATGATGCAATCCCCAAACCACCCTTTAAACCAATCAGCCACGCCTCAAATGATCCCACCATCTCTCATACAGATGACCCCCACATATTCCATCGCTGCTACCCAAAACAGATATACATATGTCATCAAAATCTCTCAACCCCACTAACTAACAACCAACAACAACAATAGCCAACAAAACTTACCGTATCTGTTCCAACAATACATCACTACTTAAATCATTATACTCCGGAAATGCAAATTGACTTAATCGTGTAATATTATCAGCACTATACAATTCACATTGTATTTCATTATTAACAGCCCCTGCGGGGGGATCGATAATTTGAGCACGATCTGTGGTGGTAGTTGTGGATGATTCGAAGACTTGTGCTGGATGTGGTAAATCTAGGAATAAGTCGTATATATTTATTGGTATTTGATTATTGTTTGTGGATGTAGTGGAGGAGGGTGGCTCTTGTGGATTATTAAATGATTCCATTGTTGTGTTATTTGTTTGTTAATAATTTATTGCAATAAAAACTTATAACTAATAACTGTTTGCTCTGCTATAGCTCTCGTTCATACGCCTGTTATATTTAGTTGTTAGATCTTTGTAAGGTATGAAATACGAGATATGATATCTGTGAGCAAACGATAAGCATACGATAATCATATATCACATCGTCATGTGAAAGAGGGCTGATAAATCGGAAAATCTCAAACTTCTTTCTTACCTCTCTGTATATCTCTTTACTCACCAAATCAACGCCACCGCCGTCAACACCAAAGCTTTATAATCTCCCCTGTGATACAATATGTATGCTTAAGTCGCTATAGATCTGATAATTGAAGAGTAAATCAGCAGCTAATACGGGTCATCATCATCGCTGCAAAAATGACTAATGACTTTCAACCTTAGCTGTATCCGGACCACCACCAAGTTAAATCCATCAATCTTATCTAATCTTTGACCTTGTCGAAGAGAATGCACTACCTACGATATTGTCTTCGATACAAATCGACCATATATATAGCTACGATCATAGTACAGAGAAGTGAGAGGCGTTTTCATATGTTGTGTTTATTGAAATTGAAAGGGGAATAATGTTTACCATCATATCCCGATAAGCTTTGCTCAGTAGTTCGGCGTGGTATCTATTGAGAATTGATAGTACCTACCCATATTGACAATATATCTAAGCACGCCAGCAACACAAATATTGATAAGATTCTATTTGTATATCCACACTTACCAGCGATACCATACAATACATTAAACAATATACACTGAAAACACTCATAGATGGTATAGAATTATATTGTAGAGATATATCACACCATGCTAGGAGGATTACTAAGCCGTCAAGAAGCGGAGGAAGAGGAGAGACAGCTATATGAACAGCATCAGAATGTGGCCGTGTCGGAAAGTGCACAAGATGTAGTGTTGACTAATGATAATAAATATGGATCTTTGGATACTAATGACCACTCATTTCCATATGAAGAAGAAGACGAGGAGGATGAAGATGGTGAATACTTATATACCGATTCAGAAGGAGGGGATTCTCATACAGGCACATTGCAAGTCATGTCTAAGAAAAGAAAAACGTCTGGAGTAGAGTTTGAGTATACGGGGAGGCTAATGGAGGAAGTCCCAAAGGATGTGACAATTTTACGATTCCATTCAAGTATTGGAGAAGTTAGGCCAACGTTCGAGAAATGTAAACAATTGAAGGAAGTGGTATTCAATGAAGGACTAACGAAGATATGGTATGAATCATTTTCCAATTGTGATTCATTGGAACATATCAACCTTCCATCTACTTTGATTGAGATTGGGGACGCTGCATTTTCTTCTTGTAGGAGGTTGGAGACAGTTATACTAAATGAGGGTTTGAAGAAGATAGGACAATCGGCATTTGCTAGTTGCACATCATTGGAATGTATTACAATCCCTCATACCGTCACTGAGATTAGTAAATTTACATTTTGGGGATGCGAGAATTTGAGAGAGATAGGACTTCATGAGGGGATTCAAAGAATTCCCCAAAGTGCATTCGGCGGTCCATCCGCCCTGCAAAGATTAACATTTCCAAACCTTTCAACTCGATTGGAAACTATCATTCAAACACAAGTTGAGGATAAGATTGATAATATTCGTGATTTGGTAGAAAGAAGTGGTAGTGAGATGTTCATATCAGGCGAAGCATCAATACAACATGTTTGGGGTCCGAATTGGATAAGAACTAGAGGCATCCTTGGTCGAATTGATCGATTACTCACCTATTACGAACTCAAAGAGGCCACGACGCTACTTGAATTGGCATTCTGGAAATCTAACATTGATCAAGTAGAGATGAAACGTATCAATAATAGGGATCATTATCGTATTGATATCCCTGGGCCAGTCAAGGATACAATTCTACAATATCTACAATCGCCTGATGATAGTGAAGATGATAGTAGTAGTAGCAGTAGCAGCAGTGATGGTGAAAGTAGTGACAGTGACAGTAGCTAAAGTATAGAAGTACCAAGTTCCATTCATGATGATTAGATAGAGTACTTGGACTTCAGAGTATAGCTTCTTTGCTCATTCTTTCGTGCACTACCACAGTACATTTGTAATTAACTACTAGTCTTCTACCTTTATTATATTGTGATACCCGCCTAGGTATAGACATCTCTTTTATCTTATCCGTTGCCGTTTCTCTCCGCTGCCGCCTTCCTTGCCTTCATCAACTACTGACGCCTTACTATCTCCCAACTCAATCAGAGCCAGTCGGTTATCGAGCTGATCGTCCTCAGCAACTAGAATATCAAGTTGACGAGTAAGTTCCTCCACTTGTTTTGCTATTTGAGCCCTCTGTACTGCATTTCGATCCTTTTCGTCTTTTAACAACGCTCTTCTGTCTACATAGGACAGTAAATCCGGTGCCGTATGAATGAGAGCCGTATAGAGTTCTCTCTGGCCGTGCCTTTCCCCAATCAATGCAATGATATTTGGCAGGAGTATAGGATCGATATCTGCAAAGATGTTACTGTATGAGAAGTCTATATCCTGCAATTGACAGAGTACCTTTCTCGTCTGGCTGTTCAGTTGGTACTTGATAACCTTTTCCCTCCCTGCTACATGAGAGTTTTGATGTAATTTGTTTAATTGTACTGCAGAATTGATATGGCTAATGATAAAAGTCTCAGCTCTTGTCCTTTCTAATGCATTACCGAGGTGACATGATGATAGAGTATTGTTGGAATTGTATGTACTCTCAATAGATGACACGTCAATCACAAGCTTCAAGAATACCTTGTACCCCCTCTCGGTAATGTTGTTTTCAAAGGAAAGTCCATTCAACTTGGTATTGTGTTTGAGTGAATTGGTAAGAATCTCCGCTTCTTCATATCCCATACCCGTACAGCTTAGTTGTAGGTCTGTCAATGTTGATCCTTCGTTTTGTAATAAGTTTGATACTATAATGCATCCGTCTCTACCAATGTTGTTTCCACACAAATAAAGTTTTTGAAGATTTGGTAATGAGTATGTTTCTAATGATGAAATGCTTGTTATATTGCATTCCATAAAAGATAATTCCTGAATACATGTACCGTGTAATGAACTAACTATTAACTCGAAGCACTCTGTGTCAATTCTATTATTACCTTTATGTCCAAGGCGTACCTCAGAAAGTCGTAGAGAGCAGGAATTCAAGAAGGGCATCATGCTCCGCACCCCTTCTATACCAAAAGGGTTGCCAGATAAATCCAATATCTTTATAGAATCACTATTAGTTAATTTTCCAAATAACCGTGCCATCTTTTCATCAGTTAGACCACAGAAACCTAGGTATAGATAATACAGATGAGTATTGTTTGCAATGTATCGTCCTAATAATTGCCATGCCTGATTTGTAAAACGCTCTCTAATGATGACTGAATCATTATGCTTACACACAAAGCCCCTAACCTCTTCATTATTCTTGATTCGATTTATCATTCTTCTACAATTATCAGATATTCCAGTTTGTCTAAATAATTCCATTTCCTCATCTGATTCCACTTCTGATTCTAAATCTGCATCAAAGATGTGGTCGGAATCAAAGGTGTGCTCGGAATCACTACTCGAACTACTCATCTCTGTTTATTTGTAATGATGATAAAACTTGCAATACTATACGATACGATTATATCCCTCCGACGGCGGTTAGTTAGTAGACCCTCTGTTGTTATTAAATATATAAGTCTGATAATATATATAGTCTATGTAATTCTATATTGCAAATTATTTGAGTTAGAGAGAGTGCACAAGATGTGTACTTTTTTGTAAAATCCTTGATACCAGTCAATATCAATTTTACAGACTTGTGACTGCCACTAAACTGATGTACTGGATATTATTAGTGTCTAGTGTACCAAGTCAAACTGAGAGCAATCATATTGCAATATAGCGGCCACTTATGCCGCTGCTTGGCTGATGAGAAAGGTATCCTTTGGTATCCTCAATTACACTCTCATAAAATTTTCCACTGATTGATGATGCCTATGATGATATGGGTGGATTTGAGGACAACGATTAATACTGCAATAATCACTGTGATATACTAATAATATAGGATTTACATCAGTATTTTACGCTCTTTCGAATAGCACCAGTCCTAAGTTTGTTGCAGTAATATTTATTGAGTATCAAGAGATTTACAAAAAAGTACACATCTTGTAAAGGTTTCCAGGGAACAATATCATCGTTGCAGTATATCTCAATAAAACGATATAATAACCGTATTATCGGATCACTATCATCACCTACCAATTAGTTGATCAAGGTTATTTAGCCACGAGTGAACAAAGGTCGAACAATACAACACATCATACTTTCAAATTCAACACACAAAAACGCAGCAAAGTCATATGCATCGAATGCATCAGTGCGGTTAAGAGAATGAAAGAAGATTCTATTCTCTGTCCCCACTGTAGAACCTCAGCGTCAACGTCGCACAAAGAAGAGAATGAGAGAATACAGAAACGAATAGAAGGTGGAGAAGCTGAAGCATTTTATAATCTAGGAATACGCTATGGTCGGGGGACACATGGATATCCTCAAGATTATTTCAAGGCATTAGATCATTACCAACGGGCAGCTGATCTTGGTTGTGCCGCAGGGTATTACGAAATTGGAGTTGCTTATCATAATGGTGTTGATGCCCAACTGTTCGGACATCATGCATCTCCGTTTGCAAAGGGAGTGAAAGTGGATTATAATATGGCCAAACATTACTATGAGCAGGCAGCAATAAAGGGAAGTGTAATTGCAAGATACAGGCTAGGGTTTGGTTGGGAAAGGATGAACAACATAGATTTAGCCATCAAACACTATATGGTTGCGGTGAAGAGTGGCCACAAAAGCTCTTTGGACAGAGTTCAAGTATTATACAAAGGAAGACAGATATTAAAAGATGTTTATGAGCAAGCTTTAAATCATTATCAAGAGTACTTGAAAAAGATTAATGAATAGAGAGGAATTCAAACAATTATTAAGATAAGCAATACAACCAGAAACACAAACAATTCATTCCTAGTTTTAATATTATACTTTCATTCTCTCCCTATTTCCCCTTAATCCCCATTCATACATTACAAAATCAATTTCCAGTCCGTTGCATAGACGTCTGTGTTGAACCTCCAGCCCAAGGAGTGGTCACCTTGCCTCTCTCAGTAGATACGGGGTCAGACTCAGATTCATCCCGTAAGGACCTAGTGCCTATGACGAACAAACCATCGTCCATCACTACCTTGTCATCTTTAAGGGAGATCAACCCTTGACTGATGTATAATCCAATGTTCTTCTTGATCAGATTAATGAAATCATCAAGCTTGGTTGGCTTGGGAAGCATTCCACTAGATCCACTTTCCAAAAACATAAGACGGTCCGCCTCGAGGAGATTACCAGTCAAATTAAAGATGAGGATTGGTGGCCGATTCTCGGCTTGTACCTCTGCCCTGATTTGACGAATAGCTTCATGGCCTAATAAGGTACCGTCTCCTTCCTGAATGTCTTGCACCCACTTATCATTCTTGAAGTATGCTTGCCTCATTTTAGCGTTTGATATCTTATCACTCCCGAAACGAACAAACTCTGGAATATCCACATCAGGCCTTTCCATTGACTTCATTTCATCCCGGAGGCTCTGGCAGTAGTCAAGACTCAACTGCTGGTCCATTGTAACGATATGGAACCTTTCCTTACGACACATACGAAGGGCTTGCTCTCCACTCAAGGCTGTGTGGCATTCGATCACCACCCCAGGATATTCATAGGCAATCTTTTGATATATCATTGCTACCATCTGCCTCATGGTACGTTGATCATCAACAATAAGAACCTTTAACGATCCACTGAAGGAGACCTTGTACACGTATGCACCAAAATCAATCTCTTCACTATCTCCCATTGGATTTTCCTTATGTCTAAGAATGGCATCTTGACTTGCTCGTTGGATTGCACTTTGGAAGTAGATGAAGGTACCGGGTCCACCCGCGGGTACATGGTGAGCATGGGCAGGCTCCAGAGGGGATTCAATACGAAGACCAGCATGCTGATCATTATTTAGACTGGTGGAGGTCTCACTTAACGTTCCACCTTCCACCTTTACAAACTGAGGCCCATCGTTGCGAGGTTTCAAGGATGGCTCGGCAATGGTGTTGGCAATAAGATCTGCCAAACGAAGACCAATACCAGTACCCTTTGCTCCTCCGATAGTATCTTCTTGAGGCAAGGCATCACCAGTGGTAAAAGCACGCAATACTTGACGCTGTGCCTCTTGAGCAATGCCCGGTCCACTGTCAGCAACACCAAGTGTCACATCCAACCAATTAGGACCAGCTTCTCGAACGATACAAACCAAAACCACGCCGCCTTGGCTCGTAAACTTGGCAGCATTACTCAACAGATTAGACAAGTACTGAAGCAACAGAACAGAATCACTAATGACATATGAAGCAGTTGCATCGGGTACATCCAACGAGAGCGTGACGCAGTGTCTCATGCGAGGTGATTGAAGAGCGGAAGCCTTCCTACAAATCTCTCCCAAATCAATTACCTCATGCTTGGGCAAGTAAGTGCCATTTTCCATCTTTGCTACATCAAGCATATCATTGAGAGTGTCAACTGCATGCTGGCAAACTAATCGTTGATGATCAGTCAACTCACGAACCCTCGTGGGGAGATCTCTCAAACCAAACTCATCATCTTCCTCAATGAGAGCAAGGTCAACAGCTTCAGTAGCTCTGTCTGCAAGAGCAAGAACTGAGCCTACTACGTTACGAATCTCGTGGTAGACATGGGCAGAGATTGTAGCTTGAGCGGCAGTTGCAGCTTCGGCGGCTCTTTGTTTCATCTCGGCATCTCGTTTGGCTCTGGCATCAGTAATATCTTGACCAATTCCAATCACACCGATCGCATTATCTTTTGCATCACGACGAGTTGTTGCATTCAACAATACCTCCACAACATGGTCCCCAGATGTTAAGAGGGGGAACTCAAAGTTGGCTGTTTCAATGCCCTTCATTGCATTCTTGAGGATATTGGCTACAGAGTCTCGAAAGTCGGGCTGGACCAACTCATCGACGAGTTTGCGACCAAAAACGTCTTCATTTTTGAACCCTGTGAGCTCACTAACACACTGGTTCCATACATTGACCATACCCTCTGAATCTACACCAAAGATGGGGGCATTCGCTGAATCAATTAACTTAGAGAACTCTCTTTCTTGGGCAATACGCTCGGTAATATCCTAGTGAAGAGTGTTTGG
>Ga0075439_12945_pt1 | contig 28578 bp, 23 predicted proteins | sample MintriSingleCell_FD_74264 | JGI IMG/M metagenome (GOLD analysis project Ga0075439, IMG submission 74264) | Marine eukaryotic communities from Monterey Bay, USA to study complex ecological interactions - Minidiscus trioculatus JGI Plate_4_G5... | ecosystem: Environmental > Aquatic > Marine >... | reverse complement strand
ACCATGAGTGATGCATATGCTACAGTAGACATTCCCAAGTCCTTACCTATACATGTGATGGCTTTGACAAGCACTGGCAGGAAAATGAAGCACAACAAGGTAGTGGTTGACACCCAAACGTACGAATTGCTCAGCTCCATTTCCCTCGAAAAGTCGTGATTCTCTCGTCTTTGAGGTGTAGCCGTCTTGTCATAACTCCACCATGAGTGATGCATATGCTACAGTAGACATATCCAAGTCCTTACCTATACATAGTTGGTTGAAGACATTGGTATAGAACACACCACTAACTCCCAATCTGACGTTTTAAGGATTAAGGCTAGGAGTAGTAATGGGTTGCGAGATTGAGATTTTCATTTGTGTTTTTCTTATTGAATTGCAATACACAAGCTAAGTTTCTCATTAGGAATTGAATAATGGGATCAAGTAGACCATAATAGAGGGTTCACTGACGGCGAAATGACTAATATTGAGTGAGTTACATTTTGTTAGTAAAAAAAGCTTAGGGTGTGAAGTTTAGTGGATGGAAGAATCTCTTTCTTTAGAGCGAGAAGTAAGAAAGTTCAGTTGTCGATTGTGATGCTGATACTTAGTGTGGTGATAGCTAGGTGAATGATGTGTATATTATGCAAAGATGAGTAGCATGGCGTGTAGAGTATAGGTTTTAGTATTCTTCACTCCTCTATCTCCTGTCTACAACTAACCAAACGCACTAATCAAGGCAGTGGTAAGGCAGAGAGGCACTATGAGAGTGCAATAATAGATTGAAGTGTAACTCCCCGTCTCCATACATAACCCATGATACTTTTCAACCTCACTAAACGCATTAATAAGGCAGTGGCACCGAAGCTCTTATCAGGTAGCCTACGGTTACATGAATATCTATCTTCACGATCATCATCTTTACCATTTTCACCCAATGCAATATCACTCCTACCACTGGCACAACGACTTGTATCAATAGAAGTACAAGATGATTATCGAAGGTTAGTAGATAAAGACAGTATTAACAGAAGTGGTAATTCATCATGGGAAAATTTTGTTGATGATATGTGGAGTCTATTTGGATTGGAAGATAAACACAAACAATTGAAAGCAAAACAACAAGATGAAGATCAGCAGATAGAAGCAAAAGCCCAAAAGATGTTTGAGGCGAAACAACAAAAGAAGAAACATAAAAGACGACATAAATACACTGATGATGTAAATATGAATCTATCTGCAAACACCGCCGGCGAAGATAGAGTACAACTGTTAAATCATTACATACGTCCAGCTTTGCTTCCAACCAATACATCTATTGATGATAATAACAATCGACATCTATTTAGTTCATCGTCCAATAATTATGATAATTTTGTTAAATGGTTAAGAGGAGAATATCTCATTGCAAGATATGGTCCTATTGTAACAGAGGCTGTACAGAACAATCCATTATTAAGAGATGATGCACAGGGCCTAAGTACTTTGGAAGTAGAACAAACAAGTAGTATTAGTAGACTTGTTCTATAGCCTCATGAATGCACTCGATCCATCACTCTCATATTTATATTAACTCAATTCATATCGACCCTCCGCCTAGACATCATTATTACCCGTCTTCTTTTTTTTGTTCCCTTCCTCTGTCCTTTTTGACAACTCTTCTGCCATTCGTTTCTGCTGCTGCCAATAAGCACTTTCCTTCCCTCCAAGCTTCTCATGACATTTCAGTTTCAACTTCTCACAAAGATTGTCTTGATCAGCTGCTGGACAGTTAAACACTTTTAGATTGCCAATCATCTTGTCAACCTCAGTTTTCGACCTATACACAGATGATTTGTCGTCATTGCTTGGGTCTCGCAACCACATTGCTCCTTCTCTCTTTACTATCCTATCCGCCAAGTCATTGATAAAACGGTCTATATCATTTGCATAATGAGTGGACGAGAGACACGAGATAGCTTCTTCGCCTAGTAAGTTATCCTGAGTTCTCTCGGCACCATGTGTTTTCTCATTATATGCACGTGTTCGCTCTTTTTCTGAATGAAAGTTAGCGTCGAGACCTGGACGTTGTAGATGTCGGATTCCGAACTTAATAAGCATCATAGCCTTCTTAAGAAACGTGCATCCTTGTGGCGAGCCATGTGTGTTATTAAGACAGTATAGTCTGTACTTGCCGGCAGGAAGAATAGTGCCAAACATCTCCCTTGGAATTTTGACTTGTTTGTTCTCGTCAATCCCCTTAGGATCAAGTAGCACATGTGTGAATGTTACCGAGCTCTCAAGCTCTATGTTCACATTATCTTGATCTTGATTATGCTGCAAAGTGAATCCTTCCTTATACTTAGAAGGTGGATCCCACATGGCGTATGACTTGGCAGCAATGCCCGGTGGTGAATGGACTTGACTGATAGAGACTTGACAGTCTTCATTCCTCGAATCTGTGATGATTGATTAGCAAAAGAAAGTGTGTATGAGATATAGTATCGGTAATGGCTGACACAGTTTCAATATATAGATACTTGCATACTTACACAGGTATGTCAAACCCCCATCAGTACGGTAGACTTTTGCATCGGTCCTGTGAATAAGTAGTCTCGTCATCATTCGATCATCGGGTACTTTAATTCCCTCGTAATCCTCAATGAGATGTTGTAGGTCCTTAATCTTCTGAAGGGCCTTGAATAACACACTTTCGTTTTCATCATATCGGCAAAAAACTCCGTTGTATTGTGGGGGCTTTTTCGATTGTACAGTCGTTCGGCATATGTCAATGTTCTTTAACAATCTCTTGTACGCCTCCTTATGTTCCTTGATACTGTAGAATGTATAATCACCATCATAAGGTCTTAGCCTATCATACAGGTCTACCCACCTTTTCCCTTTACTATCCAACGTGTCATAATGCATACCATATGTTAATGGAGTGTAAGCACGAAACATTTTATGTATATCGTTGGCATAATCTTTACCCTCATCAGATTCATCAGCTAAAGGTGGCCAGGAAGATGTATCAATACCATGATGCATTATAATCTCATTCAGAGATAATGGCATAGGAATCTTCGGATCGGGTGAGGGTCGGATGAAGATTAAACGAAGATCTGTGCCGATATGTTCGGTATGGCTTTTCTCAATGTCATCACGTTGTTTGACCAAATCTTGAATATCATTTGAATGTAGATGCTCATATACTGTCCCGGCATGATCTTGTGTAATCATCAACTGTATGATTGTCTCCACACCGCTAAGGATGAGACTTTTATCATGCCCTTCTACTTTCCTATTACCACCACCACTATAGAATGGATGATTCACATCTTTCATAATCTCACCAATAAACATATCCACTTCAAATATATGAAATAATGATATACCGCCAAGCTCTTTCTCCAGTTCTAATGCTTCCCTGTCGGTTAATTTCATGTAATCTTTGATTTTAAGTCCGTATTTTAAGGTTGCATCACGATAAAGTTCATGTAATGGATGGATTTTGGCCTTTACGGAGTGGTCATGTTTGTATATCATATAGCACAATGGATCATCACAACATTCATCATCATCACTACTGCTGCTACTACTACTACCACTGATATCACTATCAATATTATCATCATCACTATCACTATCACTACTATCATCATCACAATCACTACAATAGAAGGAATTATCACCACAGGAAAATTTCTTACAGAAATAACTTTCACATTCAGTAGACCTTCCACTCTTACCACCTGCATGTGTATAGGTATTACCAAAGACTTTCCATGTCAATGGCCCGCCATCTGGCGGATAGCAGAAATACACACCGGCATGATCACCATAATCATGCATATGTTGTGATTCGTAAATGATATGATTCTCATTTGGATGATATGGCATGAGTAACTTACAGTACGGCGGACCACTTACTACAATACCTGCATCATGATGTGCCTTTAGATACCCATTAAACTTAGTGTTTGGTTTGACGGGATATGGTTTAATTGTTCGCTGATACGTACTTGTCATTCTTGATTTTAGTGGTCTTTGACTAAATTGCGATGGACGAGGTTCACTAATCAGTTCCTTCTTACACACATCACACTTAGTACTTGTCAAGGGGAAAAGTTTGAGAGGACCACGTAACCAAGCAGGTACAACAGACTCATCTAAACAGTTTGTAAACTTATTGACATTATCGGTAGAAGTAACTTTGGATGACTGTAGATTGAGGTATGCACTATACCATATTGCTATCAAAACAACTAGTATTGCAACCCAAGTTATAGAAGGCTTCTCCTTCTTTGCAGCTCGTGGCGGTACAATGGGTACCCGATCTTCATTGGAGGATGAAGATTCGTCTTCAGAGTCCTGTGTTGGTGGAGTGGGTTGATTGCGACGTCGGCGATGCTTACGATTACTACGTGGGGTGGAATTAGACATGATTACAGATATATGTGTGCAATAACAATATACTCCTTAGAATTATTGTGAGGATAGTGGATTGTATCGATAACAACTCCGATTATCAATACACCCAATACACCACGCACAACGCGGAGAGAGAGTAGTTCAACTAATCGTATCAATGACAATGTGACATGGCAGTTCAACCGCCATGAAATTGACTACACTATCGCGGACATCAAAGGGCTGTTCAAGCCTCAAGCATGAAAGCCACATGGGACAAAAGAAGATCCAACATCAACAATTTAGACTGGCTCAAAATGCAATGTTGCAGTCATCCAAACTGTGCTGCTGGAATAGGATTTTAGAGTCAATCCCTTCGTCTTGTTCTCAGAGGACCACTTGTATACCTGTGAACCAAGGCGCTGCATCTCTGCTGCACTGCCACCGGTAAGCCAAGCCTTGAAATGTGCACCAGTAGAGAATCGAAGACGTGTACTGAGTTCCCTCCATGGCTCTCCTGGTAGGAGATTGTCGGGACCACCACCGTTGTTGTTGATGGACCAACGGTACTTCTTTCTACCATTCTCACGGAGGAGGAGACCATGCAAAGAATCACTACGATTATTCTCAACAGCAGTAAAAAGATTGTCTAACAAAGTCTTCTTATCACCACCAGCAAGCTCCTGACGTTTTGCACTAGCCGCAGCAACGTTGTTGGTACCTGCTGCTACTTCCGCTTGTGTTCTCCTTGACTTTGCCTGCCTAGATGAATCACTACCGTGACCAGAAGGCTTTCCATCCTTATTCAACTTGGCATCTATGAATATAATTAATAACAAAAAGATGAATTAATATTTAGAATTAATAAATCAACACAACATCAATTAAATAACAACAAACAAATACGCACCCTTGAAGTTATTAAAAGCACTATATTGATGATTAGGATCAACGGCAACGGGAGGTGCCTTCATCTCCGACGGTTTGGTGGCAACAGCTGCCATGGACGACTTGGCAACAATTGCCGTGGACGATTTATTATTCGATTTATTATTCGCCTTGGTCTTGGCAGCCTTGTTGGCAGCCTTCTTGGCAGCCTTCTTCTTCTTCTTCATTTGCCTGGCCAATAAACGATTTACACTCCTCCCAGGCCCTGAAATAATTAGGACAAGATTAAACAAGTGAGATTCAGATTAATTTACTTTTTAATTATTAGTTAATTAATTAATTAATGACGTACCTTTGGATTGAACAACGGCACTACCGCCGCCGCCAACACTGGCAGAATAATTAACTTGGTTCTCTTCGGATGACATAATAGATGATTGCGCTGATTATGTTAATGTGGTTGTTTGGATAAATTATGAGCTCTCCTCCTTCTTGATTTTTGCGTGACTGAAAATTCATTCGAATCACTCATCGATCATAGAGAGAGATACCAAAGATCAATCTTTGAGATTATACAATAATATTGTCCAAGAACTAGCTCCGCCGTTGAAATTACCATCAGTAAATACTGTTAAGAAAGCATTTGGTACGCAAAGTTGGTGTAGACACAAAGTTTCTATACACGAAGATTATTATATTACTCAAGGAGATGATAAAGTTGTTGATGCAAATGACATTAGTATGGAAAGCATTATACATAACAAACTTCGAGGACATATTACACATTGCGGTCCATTAAATGCATATTTTGAAATGAGGAAACGAGAAGATTCGTATGAGTTGTGGACTAGAGAATATATATTTGGATTAGCTGCATATCTTCTCAAAAGAATTAAAGAGATGGATCATAATTCGACAACAATACCAACAATAATATTAGATGTTGGTGCTGGTGATGGTCGGCTAGCATACTTTTTACGTCGTGCAGTGAATGAACTATATCTTGAGCAACAACAGAAGTCCAGAAAGACGACAAAGAAGAAGGAAACAACACAACCGAGTCTTCCCACTGTTATAGCAACCGATGATGGTAGTTGGAGAGCTCCAATGTACAACAATCAGTTTATAACGGTAGAGAAGTTGTCAGCATTTGAATCGTTAAAGAAGTATGCTCCAAAACAAAATGAACAGCGGCGATTGATTGTATTGTGTAGCTGGATGCCACCCACAATAGACTTCACTGCAGATTTTAGACAACGAGTCAATGAGGACAGCATGAGTGATGATACTAGACTGGTGGAAGAATATATACTAATAGGAGAAGCCGACAACGGAACGTGTGGTCATAATTGGTATACTTGGGGAAATTACATGTTTCATCCAGATCACACTGAAGACGAAGATGATGAAAGCAATAATCAACCACAACCATTTTATGAAAGAGATGGATACAAAAGAGTTGATTTAGAGGAATTATCGAGTTTGCAGTTTTCTAGATTTGATTGCTCAAGAAGTAAAGAAAGTATGACTGTTAGCTTTCGACATAGTCCGGAGTAGAACAAGAATGCGCAGGGGCTAATAATCGCATTATACTCACATTCATACTTAGCATATACCTACTTCATTTTATAATACTCATACAACATAGCCTATTACAAGTAGTGATCGTCTCGCCCGCCCCGCGCTCCTCACAAATCACAAATGTTGCCTGCCCAAATAATGAACAGATAAGGTCTAGTACATTTGATACGACCAATCCTCGTGTGTTTCGTATTATTGCAAGAGAACAAAATTTTAACTTCGTATTTTGGCGCCAATAATAAGCCTAACATTGCCGTCATCCCCAATGAAATAACTCTGTTGAGTGGACGAGGATATTGGGTGTGTAGTGTAGTAGTAGTAATATATCGAGTCGAAGATAGACGACGTCCGACCGTCTAATAATATTTTTATTCGACAGTTTTTTTTTGCCTTTGCAATAAAAAGCTAAAACGAACAGCCCAAAAGCCACCAATGCTGGATTATAATAATGAAATGGAGGAAGATGGACAATCTGATGAGTTGTCAAGCATTACTAATGTCCCTAGAACAGCCTTACATGTCGAATATGAGGCGTCAAATAGAATATCGCCCTCAACCTTGTCAAATTTCAACAACAACAATAGAGGTCTGCCACCCTCGTCTCCAATAATAATACGAGATGAACGAGGAGGAACAGGCCGTCGTTTACGCAGTAATAGTAGTAATGATATAAGTAGAATAAAGGCAATTAGAAAATCTATAGATGGAGAGGCTTCAGCGGAGTCATCAACTTTTGATCACAATAAGAACGAGCAGCAGTCTCTTCATCCAGACAGACAAAGACGTCGTCTTTCAGAGCTGAATAATGTTAATAACAACAATATAGATTCACCACCGACAATAGGACATGCAATATTAAAGAATAAACATAGTCCTGAATCAACGAAGAAGAAACGTACATTGGTAGTCTACTCCGGACCGACGTCCTTAGACAAATCAATTGGTAAAAATGACATCTATTTAACCAACTTTGAATACTTTATACAACACGGTATAGAATGTCATGGATTAGGTGGTACTGATGATCCTGAACAACCATTTGAGGATTTGAATTTACAATATGTTATTGTGTTGACACAGGAGGTGGCTGATAAGTATACCTCGTCGAATGGGTTGATAACACAGAAACAGGCCGAGTGTCGGCTGGCACAGCAGGAACGACAGATTATGGATCATCAGGTTGTTGGGAATGATAATTCATTAATAACAGTGTTAGTTCGTGAGGATAAATGTTATGATATGGAGTCACTGTTACTCGTTTCACGGACATATGACATACCACACTTGTATGATCATATGGTTTACATAAATTGTGGACTAGCCGGTCCAAAGTTTGGTCCTGGCTCACCTGAACATTGGGAACATTTAAGTTCATGGACCGAATTGTATACGTCACTTCTCTCCGATAAGGTTCAAATGGTTGGACATACGATTAACACGCATTTCAATACAGTTTATTCACCTCATATACAATCATTTCTATTCGCTGTGAATACACCCATGATTGACATTTGGCTCAAAACTGGTGCTATATATGAATGTGGTATTGAGAATGAAGACTTTCAAGATGATCTAGTCAAAATGGCATTGGTATGGCGGTACGAGGTGGGTATAAGTCGTGTTCTCTTGGAACGAGGGTATTCCATTGCCGCCGCATTCATGCATCAACAGGGAAGTTTGGGTGTGCCACTCATTATTGATAACAATAGTACATTCGGACGTCACTTTGACCGTGAGGATATTATACATAGTGATGTCTTCTTAGAGGAGGGTGTACGACGATTGACCGAGTCGAGCTTTCCCGAGTATGATGATTATAGAAAGTATGCCATCTTACCCTGGGATTGTTATGTCTTCTTCAAGGTTTCACGATTAGTACCCTCGGATATACAAGATGTTATGGAATATCAATATCTTGGTCCTGTCGAGCTTGTGCCGAATGATGCACGACGATCATCTGTCGTTGAATGGAGACGAAAGGCGGGTGTTTCAATAGTCGGCGAGTTGATAGAGAAGATTGCCCCGGGCATAACTCGAGGAGAAGGTGGAACGTTGAGATGTTATGGTCGACATTGTGAATTCGAACAAGTTGCCACCGCTACTGGTGAACTTGTTGGTTTCTTCTTGATTGTTGTATTCTTCATGTGGTATGTTGCTACTGCCAAGGTTGTTGAACGACGACTGAGCCTTGCGAGATTGAAAATAAGAAAGGGAAGTTAGAGTTGTATGTGATCAGTGGTAGAAGAGCGAGTGTATGTGTTTTTATGGTAGTTGTGAGAGTGATAGAGTGTTTATGTTACATGTGATTTGATGTGGTGCTGTGAGAGTGAGACAATTTGCAATGAGATATAACAACTAAGTGAACAACTTACATATCCCATCACATACCGCGAGATCTTTCTTTCTTGCCTTAACTTCTGTAGTCAGGCAGACCCAAACATGAGTTAGTAGTCCGTCAGATTGGTATCAAGTACGACACGACTTGACGAGCAAAGTATGGACCAGACGAGTAAAGCCCTCTACAACCAAGTATTTTAGGTACGGCTCGTTAGAACTGCGATAATGCGAGGAAGATATGTTTTACTCATATTTTATACCTAGGCCAAGAAGAATGGAGTGTCTCATATACTTTAGTGTGGCAGGCAAATAAGTCTCGATCGGTTAGATCTATAAACTTTTTCTTTTCAGGTTTTCACTTTTCACGGCTCTCAACTTTCAACATCGGATTGTCATACTGGAATAACCTACCATCCTCTGCACCATCGCTTGTATACCTGTTGTTATCATTGTAGTAGATAGTAGTTGGTATATATTGATCAGAAAATTGCTATAGTTTGATTTGATTATAGTTAGTGTTGGATAAACTCATACTATCATTAAGGTGCATCACATAATTTATTGCTATTGTTACCGAGTTACTACATAAGAACGCCAGTACATATCTGCTTGATATTATATCAAGGTGCACCATCACATAATTTATTTGGTATATTACCGAGTTATTATAAGAACGTCCGTCCGTTATAGTGATATAAGAGTATCAGGATACATTAAAACAAAATTAATATGACCTCCACAGATGATGGTGTAGTAAGCATCAGCTACACTGATCTTGTGGCTGCATGTTCTGATAATAAAAGCAACATTAATAATCTTATTGAAAGAGCATTTTCTTCAAGTGGTTTGGGCATCATAGCCGTTAAAGATGTACCAAATCTACCCGAGATGCGTCTTAAACTCCTACCCCTTGCAAATAAGCTTGCATCATTACCACCGAATCAATTAGAAAAAGTAACAGTACCAACTTCTGGCTATCAAGTTGGATGGAGTCATGGACGAGAGAAGCTTGAGGATAATTATGATTTCAGTAAAGGATCCTTTTATGCAAATCCATTGACAGAAGATTTAGCTCAAACTATGTTGGATAGACGTAAGGAAGATGGAGATAGCGAAGCACTAAAATGGGATGAGTCTTTAAGCAAAACTGAAGAAGAAGTACTTGCCTTGGCAAAGAGTTGTCCAGCGTTTTTTGCACCCAATGTTTGGCCATCTGAAGATATACCGGAATTGGAATCAGCTTTTAAAGATGTGGCTCAGTTGGTGCATCAAGTTGGCATCATGCTAGCTAAGTGTTGTGATTCTTTCGTAGCCGCAAATGTAAGTATATTTCTGTTTGCTGTGATTGACACAACTATATATTACTCACACCTGCATCTTATCTTAGTGCCCTGGATATGAACCAAAGCTGGAAAAAACAATCAAATACTCTAAATGTTGCAAGGCAAGGCTTTTACACTATTTCCCTTCTGATAAAGACACAGATGGCAACAACAATACAAATGAGAAGGAAGATGATACTGACTACAGTACTGGCTGTGGATGGCATAATGATCATGGGTCTCTAACAGGCTTACTTCCCGCTTTATACATTGAGGAGAATGGAAAGATTATCGATTGTCCTGATCCAAAGGCTGGTTTATACACCAAGTCACGAAATGGAAAGTTAGTGCATGCCAAGCTACCTGCAAACTCATTAATGTTTCAAACTGGAGAGACAGCTCAAATAACCACAGGTGGCTTGTTACAAGCCACTCCACATGGTAAGTATGGAATATTTAATTTCTGTATCAATTGGACTTAATTGACTCTTAACAGTATGCACTTACACTTATGCTCTGCTATTCAGCTGTGAGAGGCTGCAAGGGTAATATAAGCCGAGAGACTTTTGCGATGTTTATGGAGCCCGAATATCATTCAAAACTGGAGCTTCCTGTTGGACGGAGTCTCGAAGATACTCAATGTATTGAAGCTGAGCAACATCTTCCTAACTCTGTTCGTACTTTGAGATCTAGATGGAAAATGGGTATGAATTTCGGGCAGTTCTCCGATGCTACATTTGCTGCGTTTCATTAGTAATGGATATTCGAATACCAAATGAGGAGGATATATTGCACTGGCTCCGCTATATACATGCAATACAAGGATACAATTGGAAGGAAAGAAGAATGCTTTACATGAAAAGCTAATCAAATGCACAAGTATGACTAGTACATGTCAAATCAGACTATTATAAAACTAAGTCAAAGTAGCTGTTTCTTTAATTCTGAGATTAACTAGGAGTAGTTTACCCACTGAACATCATTATTATCTCTGTCGAAATCTTTCTTCTTCTTTTCATCATTACTGCTTTTTGCAACAAACAGAGGACCTTTCTTTTTCATCTTCTCTATATCTTTATAATTGACCTCGATTGCTTTACCAGGCGGGATGGTGTCTAACTTATAATCACCATAGGATATTCGGATTAATCTCGTGACGTCCAATCCTAATGATTCCAATATTCTTCTCAGCATCCTATTTTTGCCCTCTGAGCATGTGATTTGAAGCCAAGTATTCGTACCCCCACCACCACCACGACCTCTGCCTTTTGAAGATTTCCTTTCTATTGACACTTTTATACCTTTGTACTTCATCATTTTACCAGCTCGAATAACATCTTGACCATTTGCATCTTTGTTGACATTACTATCATTTAACCGAACGGTCAACCCTTTTCTCATCGCTCTCATCTTGCCCATTGTCAATCGACCGTGTACTCGAACTCGATATGTCCTCCACAGTTTATTGATTGGTAATTCCATCTCTCGAGCATACTTTCCGTCATTTGTGAATATCATTAATCCTTCTGTCATCATATCCAATCTTCCAACCGGTTTAAGATGAATGTTGGGTTGATTCTTCTTCTTACCCACACCACCCATGCTAAGACGTTGAATCATTGAATTTCGTCCAACTGGATCGTCCTATGTGCATTACAGAAAGTATGTAAGTGGATACGTACATTTGATAACATATGTATCATAATGTATATCATATCATTTATACTCACCTCTGTTATCAGTTCACCCTTGAGTTTATTAGCAAGCCATATTCTTGTATCTGATTTTACATGCTTATCAATTGTGTTAATACTATCTTTTCTCACTGTACCATTGATATTGTTTGAGACATCATCTTCATTAAGTTGTCGCTGTTGCTGCAATTCAGAGTATAAAACTTTGAGTGTCTTATCAATACCTTTTACCAACTTCCCATCAACCTTCATTGCAGAGGAACTATCCTGATTTGGATCGGTTGATGGAAATAATTCATATGCTGGTGAGTTAATTATCTGTCCAAATAAAGTAACTCTTTCAGTTTTTATCATACGCTCTGGAAGATGCGCGTTCCACAATATATGATGAAGGAAAGAGATGAAGGAACGTCTGTTAGTACTTGTGATGCAGTCAAATAAAGGCAAACTAAGCTCAAATAATGAAGCATCCTCGCAGCAGCGACCTCCAAACAGATGAATTCATATCAAACAATACTGACGACTTTCCTGCTTGTCTCCTTGATAATCCAAGGTGCTTTGTTAATAGAGCTGCAAATTTAACACCAACTGGCTTTATATCATTGATAGTATCGGTAGCAGTTATTGACTTCTTTTGTATACTACTAAACTCTCTTCTTTGATGTACATTATTGATTTGAAGTTTGTATTGACCACAAACTAAGTTTTGAACATATGTGATGACTTTGGGACGGCGACTTGTAGCTTCTAAAATGTTACTACCCGATAGACCAGCGCAACGTAAAACTGCAGTTGATGAACAACATGAGATTCTACTCAGTCTCTGAAGCATCATGAAGCTTGAGTACATACAAGCTGCCGATGCTTTAATACCAAAACGTCGTTCTATCGCCATTTTCAAGAGCTCGAGTTTTGACTTCGAGTCTCGAGTTTTGTGATAAATAAGTAGTTGGCCTTGCTATATTGTTACGAATCTAAAGCGGCAGACTACATATGTAATAAGTATGAATCTATCGTCATCATTAGCACCAATAGTTGATAAACTAAAAGAGCTGGGCGTGACAGCGGAAGAGAGCAATATTAGCGAGGATACTACAGCAACAAATGAAACAACCACAACAAAGATAACATACCCATATGAATTCCTACTTCGTATACCTAAAGCCGATTTACATATCCATCTTGATGGTTCTATCAGAGTATCAACACTAATTGATTTAGCAAAAGAACAAAATATAAGTCTACCATCATATGATGAAGAAGAGCTCAAGCAGATGGTATTTCCACCGACATATACATCATTAGTTGATTACTTAGCGGGGTTTGGATATATTACCAAAGTATTAAGCAGCAAACAAGCACTTGAGAGAGTGGCATATGAAGTAGCACTGGATGCATATGATACCGGAGTGAGATATATTGAGGTTCGGTTTGCACCACAATTGCATGCTATTCCAGGCAAGCTATCAATAGAAGAAATCATATGTTCAGTCAACTTAGGATTGGAGCGTGCAGTTAAGGATGCAGACGAGTTAGATAAACTGAGTGGAGAAGAAGAAATGTACGATAATAGATACAATGGAGAATACAACAAAGATACAGTTGACAAGTTGGAGATGTTATTCTCGGGAAAAGTACACCCATATAATGCAGCTGCACCACCCCATCACTATGGTATCATATGTTGTGCGATGAGGTTCTTTTTACCAGATACCAGTCCATATTATCAAGCTTTTTGGGAAGTGCACACGGGTGAAGATCAACATCGAGTCTTTGGTTTAGCGTCAGTGGCGTTGGTACAAGCAATTACCAATCTAAGAGAGAAGGGGAAGTGCTGTCATGGTTGTGGTTCAAGTAGTATTGAGAAAGAACAAAATAATGATTACATTCTACCCATAGTCGCAGTAGACGTTGCTGGAGCTGAAAGTGGTTATCCAGCGTCTGATCATAAAGAAGCTTTCGACTTGGCTCATCAGGGCTTCTTAAACAAGACTGTTCATGCTGGAGAAGCGTACGGAGCTGAAAGCATTTACTCAGCGATTACCGATCTCCATGCTGAAAGAATTGGCCACGGCTGTAACGTCTTCAAGTGGGAAATAATTGGAGAGGGAGAGGGCCGTGGCGGTAGGAGCAAAAGTAACAAGGAGAAGGAGGAAATTAGCGATGATATAAAACGAGCTTATGTGGAGAATTTGACTAGATATCTTGGTGGTATGAGGACCTGTTTTGAGGTGTGTTTGAGTTCTAATTTACAAACAATGCCCAAGCTAAATGGTGATCTTCGTGGTCATCCTGCTCGTAAGATGATCCAAGAAGAGCTAGCAGTGACCTTTTGCACGGACAACACTTTGGTATCACACACAGACATGGTAAAAGAGCTTACCTTGGCAGCGGAAGCGTTTGAGTTGAGCCCAGGTCAATTGAGAAATTGTGTATACAATGGGTTTAAAAGATCATTCATGGCTACAAAGAGGTACAGAGCTAAAAGAGATTACAATCGCAAAGTAATCTCATACTACAAGAAGGTGGAAAGTGAGTTTGGTTTCACTGGGTATAGTACAGAATGATAAACGGAGAAATAGTATAAAGCATGTAACTGGACAATTTGCTACATTCTGAGATAACGTAACATCGATACACTACCTTTCTTTGCAATAAGATTGATCAGATTAGGTTAATAGGGTTTATATTCAACACATTTCGTCTTTGGAACCGCCACCTCTCTCACTCTCTTTGACTTTACAAATCTTCTAAATACTCTGTTCTCATAGTACGCTCAACGCATTGACAATTGCCCTTATTTGCAACACTCGCCACTGCTAATACTCTTGTAAGCACGATATGCTTTGTATTTAATCCAACCGGGGTAACCACTCGTTTCAAACACCTGGTTCTCCAATGCCTTTTCTGCTTTATCTCCTACAAATGATCCCATTTTAGTATTCTTTCCTAAATATCTTTTACTGTCGATAATAGGAAGAAGTAGAAGAAGATGTATCGTTAGTAAATAGTTGGTAGCATACCGACCAAGCGTTGACAACGACCAACGATATACTTACGATAACTTCTTTGTATAATGTATACTAGCAAGTTGTATAACTTGTGTGTTGTTTAGTTGTGTACTGTCAATGATGGTATTGTGTAAAAATTATGGTAGATTGTTAGTATGTTGCAATATAAATGGGGGTGTTAGTTAGTTGAGCGTTAAGATCAATCACGCTTGTGGAGTATCATCCGTTGAGCCTAGAGCATTCAAGTATTTCACTGCTACGGTGAGCTCTGCCGCAGCTTAATGATAAGTAACATCTACTGTGAGTAGGCGCTTATGTGAGTAGGTAGAAGAGGTATCCTATGAGATATCAGTTACTATCATGATATGAGTAGGAACTTGCCAATAAATGACTGGTACCTAATATAAGTACACAGATGTTTGAGTAATCTATGATATATCGTTTAAATCCACTGCCATCCTACTATCTATACTACTCTCAAAGCATTGACTATTGCCCTTATTTACTTGCAGCACTCGCCACTGCACACTCTTCAAGAGTAGGTACGATATGCTTTATACCTGTTTCAAACACTTTATAATAAAGGCCTAAGATACTTTCTTATTGATAATAACATCATAGCATGTGCATTGGAATTACCATCGTATGCCTTCCTCCATCTGTTGCAATATCTGGATTCTATTTTGGTATCAAGGACAAAAGATGATACTAAAAAATCATTATAATCGAAGTTACATTGCAGAGGACGAAGTACCTAACCAATCCTTTAAAAGCTATTGCATTGGAATTCTTTCGTTGGGAAGTGCGTATTATATTCAAAGTCTTGCATTCCCTTTCATAGAGGGAGGAAAACTTGCAGGACAAGAGTTGAAAGAACATGCACTGAGCACTACTCGTCATTACAACAATAACAACAACTTTGATAATAATATCAAGAACAACAAACAATTTACAGTATACAACAACCAGAATAAGAACAAGCAAGAGGGTAGACAAGGACGATTTGCCACCTAAGAATCTCTTTGAGTTAGTTAAGAGGGTAGCACCAACAACATTACGAATAGCGGCTTCTTCTCTTGCATTCTTCTTCGCTGGGAGCGTACAAACCTTTATTGCTCTGAAGAATCAGAAGAGTAAGCTACGATAAACAATCGGATATTTGGCATCTTTTGACGCTCGCTTAGTGACAGAGATTGTTTAGTATAAAGTCAGGTAGTATGGCATGCAATGAAGACAATTAGTCTATGGGCACTCGGTAGTAAGCTTAAGCAGCCGATATAAGACTAGACACAACCGATCTTCTTCAAACCAAAAGCTTAAGTGTGCAGCATCCTTCTTAATCAGCAATCATATGTCATCTATCTTTCCAAATAACCACCCTGAACTAATCCATCTCGTGCGACACTAGCAATCCATTTAAACCTTGCACTTCCTAAGTGGATACCTCCATACCATCGAGAGACAACGACCAGTACATTGTCAACTTTGCACATGTCTAACAAAGAAGATAATTTCGCACCGCTCCCCTTTTCGCCGTCATCATCACAATCTGATATCATCGTACCAGAGTCATTGATGAAACGATACGCAAACATATTGTGACTTGCTTTTCCAATCTTCTTGTCATTCAATAGTAGTTCTGCTAATACCCACTGTACATGCTCGGCGCAAGTTACACTGGCAACATGAGCAATCATTATCTCAGATGATCCAGACTTTGGTGGTCGGAAAGCTTTTGTATGCACTATGTCTCGTTGATAATATTTATTTGTAATAACATCTGTTGGAAAGTTTCTTCTCGGTTGCCCAAATCTAGTTGTTGTTGCAATAAATGTTGTAATATCTCCATTGTCCATTTGATTTGTTGTCGTGTCATCTTGTGTTCTATCATTTGCATTGTATTGTTCATCAGTAGTACAGTTACTATCATTATTATTGTCAACACCTTTTATATCACCATGCATCAACTCCTCACGACATCGTTCACACCACATTATACCAACATCAACATCGGCTTCATACATGTCTTTCATCTCTTCAAAGAGTCTCTCTTTAGATTGTGGATTCATCATGATGTTGTGTAAGAAAGGCTCAGGGCATTGTTCACCAAGTGGATAAGATGATGGTAATCGTATTTCAAGTGTAGGTATGCCAAGACTAGAGTTGTTGCTTGTAGTATTGTCAGCAGTATCATCGTCAATGTCGATTATTTGTATGAACCATGGACCCTCAAGTGGTATTTCATTATCTTCCTTTGATGATACCAATGGTAATATGCTCGATGAAAGAGCATTGCCATAATACGCTTGCATAGCTTCCACCTCATCAGATCGTCTATCTCTAACTTCTTGTTTCATAATATTGTATGAGTTTATTAATTATAAGGTATGTATGTATGCACATGTGTGTATCGTAAGCAATGATGTATGTGGAGGAATCGAATATACCGCTTATGACCGAGCCACCCCCCTATCTCTATGGTAGAGTATATATCTATTAGTATCTATTCACTCAGTTCACTGATACTAAACTAGATCGTAGTGATCACTTTTATCATTCCTCACTGTGATAGGTAGTCGTCAAGCCAATGTCTTCATCAAAAAATTATTTTGACACAAGTTCTTCAATTCGTTTAAATACTCATCCTTTTGTAAGGCTTGACACGCCAGGGGCGACATAGTATTTCGTATGCACATGCAATATACGAGGTATTATATATGGGTAGATATTGCAAATACTTTTATATTCAATTTCAATTGGTGGTGGTCATAATTTGCGATTTATTCCCAAGATGACAAGATGATGTGTGGGTGATGACATTCATTAGTAGGTCGGTAGGATAATAATAATATCGTTGGGAGATATGAACAGTAATCAACCATGTAGATTGTCCTCCTTGAAACGACAAGAATGCCATATGAATTATGGAATCCAAAATGAAGAATGGTATGTGATCTAGGTATCAATGCATTGTCAACATGTTGATGTGTAAAGTGTAAATCTAACCATATCAGTAACATCTCTCACACCTCTTTGTTCTTCTTAGTGTACGGGAAGAACTCATCGAGAAGAAATGTTTTGCAGAACTACTATGTAAACGAGAGGCAACTAAGTTTTATCACTCCGCTATTAGAAAACAAACAAGCGCAACTTGCTCACATTTAGTTGAAGTATTTGCCTTTCCGGAGAATGAGTTAATGTTACCAGATATAATAGAAAAGAGTGATAGAAAACACTGCAGAAGTGTAGTACACGAGCTGGCAAAATGTTTATCAAAGCATCGAGTGGGGGAGAAAAGATAGTATAGTCTGGATGTTGTTTGACTAATCATCTTAATCAAAAGCAGCGTCATATGCTTATTGGATATCACACAAGAAATAGTATTAGAACGGAAAATGTGAACAAAGAACATGCTTTATGCACATTTTGTTATTGCATCAGCTCATTAAGAAAGTCTTATTGATAGTATTATTACATCAAATAAAACTGATATGTAAGAAGATCGCATCTTCACATTATAGAATGGACATATCTTGTATATCAAAGTTTAAAAACGATCATCTACTGCAAGACTACATACGTTGGCCATATCAAACTCTTCCTTCACCCTAAGTATATGCCAATTGAATGACCCACTCTATTTCGTCTTCTTTTTGTCATGATCCTTTGTGAATATACCCGGCTCATTAGCATGAACTATCAATCCAATAACTCCCAATCCAACAATCACATACACTGCAGTTGGTACTTCTAGGCCCATATTAACATAACTATACGCGTCGGTCGCAAAGAAGATAATATTGAGCAAGACTGCCATACCACGATAATGGGAGTTCTCAACACAAATCGCGGCGACATTATTAATTAGAAGCATCAACCCAACTCCGCCAAGACAATGCAAGAAGTGTTGCTCAAGTGGTGTCATCTGATTAGTAGATAGAACTGGATCCGGCGACATTTCATTTATATCTTCAATCATTAAAGCCTTGTATATAAATGCCACATCAAGTAGGCGTAGAGGGGGAGGACGACGTGCTTCAATAATCCCATCTTGTAGTGTTCTCTTATGACTTTTCAAAACAAAAAGAAGAGATATGATCAATATGTCAGCGTAACGATATATTATAGGATATGACAGCAGCTTCTCTTAATTGCTTGCCCTAACCATCATTATAAGTATGTGATAGCGATCTTGTAGATCTTTGATTGCAAAATGCAAAACCAAGTCGTAAACTCTCATAAAAAGATATGGTATCCTATTAAACAGCACCATAATCATACCATAGGTTCATACGACATAGGTTGTCAATAATATCTCCAGTGTGGTGAATATACATTCATACCCAATATATGGCGTATTCATCTAATATGATACCTAGATCATTCACCAAAGTATCATTATTATTGGTATTTTGGCAGCTAGCAGTAATACTACTAGTGGTTTTGCAACAAACACAAGCAAACCCCAAATCTCGTCCATATGTTGCCTATCGAACCAGCCCATTCGATCAAGATGAGTTTGTATCACGTCGTATTATGGAAGATGGTATTGAACAAAGTAATAGTGACAAGGGAGGAAGGTGAGTTTGTTAAATACATGTGTGTATGACTCTTCTGTATCCTCCTCCATGAAAATGCATATCATGTTATGTGCACACCTTATACAATATACTCATTTTATCAATCTTTATATCTACTGCAAATATATAGAATCCAAAAGAATAGAGTGACAAGACAATCACTCAAAGAGAAAGAGCAAGATATGCGTTGTCCACTATCATTCCGATTAGGTTCCACACACAGTGCACACTTTGGTGGCGCTACATCACATACGAATGCAGCTGCAGTGAATAATGCTGCATCAAATACAAAACAACAATCACAATATACAACAGGTATTGGTACACATACTCCACCAATTATATACCCATTACATCCAGATTTTGATGCAGGTAGCGGAAGACAGATATTGTTAACTACTGATTATGAAGTATTGGAACTCTGGACGCCTAGTTCTGTTATTGGTTCACATGAAGTAAATCCTTCATCAAGTAGTAGTAGTAGTAGTGGCGACAGCGGTGTAGAGGGTGAATCTACAGAACAGTTAAAGGAAGATGAACAATTCCCATTACTATTCGAAGGATCATCATTCTATCATAGTTCACCAATAGTTCATGATGTAGAAGGTGATGGTATAGCTGATGCAATCTTGGGCGATTACGATGGAAATATCCATTTGATTGGTCTAGACTTTGAAGCGGCAAAAGGAGATAATAATGCTGACAATACTCATCATCACCAAAGGCGGAAACGATACTATCGAAGGATTACTATACCCCGATTATTTGTTAGAAAGAATTGGTTTGATGTTGCCATTAATAAAACAAGTGAAGACCAAGCTATGGCAAATACAACAACATCAAATGAGAATCATACAAAGTGGGAAGACTTTGAACCATATCATACCTACTTTGCAGGTTCGAATGATGAAGAATGGAGAGGTAAGCAAGACAAGGAGATACTAAGAGGTGTGTCTGGTGATGTATTGAATATGGATGTAGATTTAGCCAAGGGGTTGGCAGAGAGGCGAAAGATGAAATCAGCTCGTAGTCAAATGAATAAGAAGAAAGAGGAGGAGGAAGTTGAAGATTATCTCTTCACTGAGGGAATAGCACATCGTAGATTGCAAGAAGCTGTAGACGAATCAAGTGAAATAATGGATGCTGGAGTTGACAAAAAAGATAGTTATTTCGACGACTATGCGTTCCATGACGAGGGTTTGTTTGACGATGCAGCTGATGCCCCTCCTGATGGCACCGACGATAGACATAATTGGGGAGATGATGGTGTTGGTGATCAGTATAATGCCGAGAAAGCACAGAATAACGAAGAAGCAAGGAGCAATGAAGATGGTGCAATGGAACATGATACAGACGATGGCCGGATAGATGATTATTCTCCATATGACGATTATGGTGGATACGGTCGTTATGGATATGGTGATGATATGTATCAACCAGAGGCACCAGAAGGATGGGCATCACATGAGGAGTATCAGATGGCGCAGGATGAATATTACCATGACAGAAACTATTTGCGGTTACCACCTCATCTCCTTTCTTCCTGTACTTTGGCAGAGCTACCCCGGGCATATGCTGGCAGCAGTGCAAAAGCAGAAGACCGAGTCGACGAGATGATACTTTGTGCTGTATCCTACTACTTCGATGAAGACGAGTGCAAGGGCTCTGCTCAAGATGCAGGTAAGAGTTTCGGTAAGCATGCCAATGCCGATGGAGGTGATGAGACCGAAGAAGAAAGAGGAAGATATGTAGCCAATGCAATAGTAGGATACAACTTACGCTGGAAATATTGGTCAGTTCAAGAAGTATTGGACTTGTCTACTGATTGGTCTTCTCCTCTTGGAGATATAGTTGATGGTGGCACTGCAAACATACACTCCAATTCACACCATGGAATGGGTGCATGGGCATTGGCATCTCCAGTTGCAGCTAAGTTAGATGGGTCTGATAGAAATCAAATAATTGTTGGAACGAGCATGGGTTTAGTATATGTGCTTGAAGCTCAGTGGCACAGTGTTAAGTCTGGTTGGCCAGTACAAATGCGACACCCCGTTGAACAAAAGGTTGTCGTTGAGGATGTAGTAGGTAGTACCAATTTAGAAGTCTTTGTCATTGACGCTGGAGGTGATTTGGTATCTTTGACAGCTGACGGAAATGTACTTTGGGCACGCAATCTTTTGGGAGATGCCGAGACAAATCAGGTGGTAAGAGGAACTTCTCCAATGTCATTAGGTGACGTGGAAGGAACCGGTAGACTTGCAATAGTTGTCTTGGCAAGAATAGCATCACCAGATGAGCAACATACAAACAGACCAGACAAACATGAAGTGCTCGAATATCGGTTATATGCTATCGATGCAATATCTGGAAATGACCTACCGCATTTCCCAATTGCGTTGGAATCTACTTCAAATTCATCTTCAATGCCACAACCATTGTTAATAGATCTTCACGAGGATCAACAGCACTGGATGGATCAAATACACGGACTATCAGACGATGATACTGAGAAAATTCGTGCAATAAATGCTGAAGCAGCAAGACAGTATGGTAGAAGCGATTCAGATAGATCTAGACCGCATGGCGGTGCTGGTAGAGGTGTTCATATTGTTCAACCTCTTGGCTCTACACTTCATATCATCGAAGGAGCAACTTCATGTGAGCAAACGATCGATGTTGGTGAAGTTATCCCCTCAATGGTCCAAGCCGATGACGTTCACGGAACAGGAGGTCTCGACCTTGTCGTGACAACATCACAGGGTGAAATACTCACATTGGAATCCGATGTAGTTCCTTATCATCCTTTAAATGTTTGGTCAGCTGGTGTTTCTCGTTCTCCGGGTAGTGCAAATGCACAAGCTCATGGATATTCATCCACTCAAGGAATCTTTGTGCATCCTATTAGCAGACAATTTAGAGACATACTGGGTATATATGTACCTATTACATTTGAAATCTTTGACCGTCGACCATCAATCGGTAATGGAGAAGAAGACAAGCGTATTTACCAAGTTGATATACGAGCTGGGATGTCAGTAAAAAGGACAATCTTTTCGCAATCATATACACAAACAGGTGTGTATACAGAGAGAATCCAAATACCATATGGACCTGGATATTATGCATTCTCTGTTAGATTGCGTTCAACAAATGGTATTGTATATGAAGATACATTTCATTTGGGTTTTAATGTCAATTACATGGGCAGTCTATGGATGATTGTCTGTCTGCCACTAATTCTAGCTGCAATACCAATACTATTGTTTAAGAGAGAACCAAACTGGCAAGAGGATGATGACTTTGGAACTAGAGGAAGTGGCATCTTAGGTAGAGCTACTTCAACGTAGATATCTGGCATAATATATCATAAACATACGACCTTAGCACCAACAATTGATTCTCCGTCATATTATGGCTTTGTTGTTGTATCTTTCCTCTTGCTTACCCACCCCACCACAGTCCTCACATCTCCACTTATATGCAAGGAAGAATATAGTGCAATGCATATCAATCGGCTCATCTCTTTTACCTCCTTGATGTACGCAGTCCACGAACCAGCATGACAATTTGCAACACATTCTGAGTTAAAAGGCTTCACTAATACTCCATTCTCGTACTTTTGTGGGATGAAGTTGCTCTGTTTGTCATCAAAAAGTATCGACCGATGATGCACACCACCATTGACAACACTCAAATCTTTCCCTTCTGAAACTATTTTGGGGTAATCACATCTATGTATAACCTCTTTAAACAAAGTTCTTGTCGGATCTAAAATGTTTAATATATTGTTCGTATATGATTCTTGAGCAGCCGTGTATACATGAATAACACCTAACATGTTACATATTCTCAATGCCATCTGTGCCCCCGGCCGTATGTAAGTGCGTGTATTTGTCGATCCATCATCTGGTATATCGAAGTCGTCATCTATTTGATCAAAATATTGCAACTTTGGAGAATATGGTAAAAGATTGGATGGTGAAACAGGACACTTTGATATGCTTTGTTTGTTATTAGTTTGTTCAGTATCATTTTCATGTTCTATTGGAGTGATTGAACACAAGATTGTGTGGTCCAAATCCCAAAATATATGAACGGGATCAGTCTTTGATTTATACAGAGCATGACCAGTTAAAATACCTATTCCACCACCTAATACAACCTGAGAGTTTGTGATGCCATTATCTCCAACTTACAACTCTTTCTATTAATATATTGTCGGATCGACGGAATGAATTGGATGGTAATAGTTTGTTTGGAGTTCGTTAATAAATTGTCAAAGAAGTAAAATAGTAATAGGAAGGATACCGCTAAGCGTATCCTACCATAGATCACTAAATATAACGAATATAACTACGGCGATTATTTAATTCGAAAGAGCGTTAAAAACTGATATACTGGGTATAGTGACGGTATACGAAATCATTTGACGTCGATAAGGTACAGAGAAGCTCACGCACAGCTCAATGCTCTCTCAATGCAATTTTTTTGAAAGTCACGGGCCCACCAGCATTGTTAGTTTATGACCTAGCTAAGTACGTTAGTAGGTTCTGGTACATGTACTGCAATTGCAAGATTTAGTAGTGGCGCTTTTTGCTCTCTACTTTAATCAGCAGTTGGCGGAGGGCCACTAGAGAATATTGACCAAGGCAAGAGAAAGTCAGGCACATTCTCTGTCATCCAGGCCGGAACAGGAGCTCCACTTTGTTTTTCTATTTGAGGAAAGACAAAGCTCGGAAGTATAAACTTGAGATTTCTAATACTTGGAGGAATTCTTCCATCTGAATCGGTAAAGCCCAACTCTTTTGCAAGCTCTGCTACAACAACAACATCTCCACTCGATTTCGAAGTCAAATCTGGTTTTGATAGCAAGGTAGCGAGTGCTCTCCCTGTAAACTGTGGAGTTTCTCCCATATTCAAGTTCAATCCTCCCGACGCCGCTGCCCATTCACCTCTTTTATCCATTTCTAAATTGCCTTCTGTTTTAACAACACCAGGATACAATGACACCGTATCGATATTGTGTTTCGAGAGTTGTACCGCCATGTCAGATGCCAATCTATCGCATCCAGCTTTACCGACTCCATATGCCACGTTAAATGTATAACTCTTTCCTCCAAAGCTTGATATTACTGCAATAAGTGGACGTGTATCATACTTCTTTGCAGTTTCAATCATGAGAGGTACACTCTCACAACAAGTCATGTATGTTCCTCGCAACCCGACATCATGACATGCATTCCACATTTCTGCCCCTTGCTTCCAGAAGTCATCTCTAAACGAACTATCATTCAAATCTGGAGGTGTCGTAAATGCACTGCAAACCACGGCATCTAATCTTCCACAATCATTCTTCACTTTGTCAATTAGAGCAGCTATTTCATCATCATTTTTAACATTTAAAGGTACAGGTATTCCCCTTCCATTTCCATTCATATTGTTTATTTCATCTGCGGTAGATTCCACTGTACAATCTTTATTATCCTCTCCTAAATCTCTTTCAGTAGATATAAACCCAGTAGATCGGGCACTTCTTGAAGCAACATAAACTGTACAACCAGCCCTACCCAGTTCTAATGCTATTCCTTTGCCAATACCACGACTTGCTCCAGTAACAATTGCAACCTTTTGATTTAAGTTGGGCACATTATATGTATCGATAGGTGACGTGGTAATTGAGCTCAGTGAATCAACACATGTTATTGTGATACTGAATATGACTCCGACGAGTAAAAGCTTTATAATGGAGGAATACATGGAAAGATATAGTGTCGTCTGATAAGTTTTTATTTTATATTATTTGCGAATTGAATTGGGAGTCTTTAATAATATTGGGACATACCTACATTTCAGTTACTAACTCTCTTAGGCACAGGGCGAATGCATGGTACTTTGTGGGTAAATGAAGTATGGGACAAACAATTGACTGATTAATATTATCTTGGGATGGATAGTTTAGAAGTTTATTTAACATACATTTATTAGAATATGATCATTCAATCAAATTTCAATAGCACACGTACCGCATGGATACTGACTGCCCTTCTTCTTTTGACGATAATTACACAAATATTTATAATAGGATATCATGATACATTTCTCATGGAACTGTATTCAATAGAGGAGGAGCTAGCGGAAGATTTTGTTGCTATTGATTCATTTGCAACGGATACAATTAATGCCGCTTACGAATATAATAATGACAACAATAACATAGACGAAACAAATAATGTCAGAAACAATATACAACAACGACAACAACAGCACAACAATAATATGATACATCATCAAGAGATTATTACAAAATTTGACAATTATTCAATGGAAGCAATGGACATATTGAAGAGAGCGGGTGTTGATGTAGAGTTGGGCTTTGTTCCATCAACAACTGGCAGATTAGCTAGACTTGCACAAAAGAAGGGAGAGGATCTACGGCAACAAGCAACATTACCTAGTTTAGAGGAAATACAATCAATGTATGGTAATCATTCATATATAGTTGGATTGGAAAGATGTGATGAATATAGAGAATTGATATCCCCAAAAGATAGAATAATGGGCCCGGCTGGTATGTTTAATAGTGCAACAAATCTGTTAAACAGACTACTGAAGATTAATTGTGTCAATCAGGATCGTGTTCAATACGCCAAAGATACAGGAAAAAGAAATGCAGTTGCCAATTCGGGTATGCTACTCCAAGCACCTTGGGGGAAGCATAATCCTGTTTCTTGGCGGTTGCATCATGAGGCTAAAGTGGGTGGTAAAGGAGTTAACCAAAAGAACTTCTTACCGATTGTAATGATCAAAGATCCAATAACATGGATGGCTTCTATGTGTAGGCATCCGTATGAAGCTCGATGGAGACACGGTCCACAACATTGTCCCAATTTGGTACCTAATAGATTTGATAGAGGAAGACAAGCTGGAGTAGGAACAATGGGGATAAAAGTGAAATTCGCTACAAAGCACATTGGCAATGAACCAATTCCAGACAATAAGAACAAGACATTTGTCGAGTATGACTCTTTGCTTGATTTATGGAATACTTGGTATCATCAGTGGTACAATGCAACCTTTCCTAGATTAATGGTCAGGTATGTGCTCATAATGTGTTCTCCTTGCTTTCAATATTTGATATACTCACAACACTCAATTTCTCAAACAGATTTGAAGACTTGATGTTTCATGCAGAAGAAACAGTTTCAAAGGTGTGCACATGTGGCGGAGGAACAATGCGACCAAAGTTCAGGTATGTGGAAGACTCAGCCAAAGGTCAGACAGGCCCACATGCTGGCAGCGCTGGATTCTTGGCAAGCTTAGTAACATATGGTAATAGCACGCTGCGAAATAAAGACATACTGAAAGATAGTAGAGATGCTGACTATGCAAGGGCGACATTTGACAAAACCCTGATGAATACATTTGGCTATGCTCCTCTTCCAGTGTAGAAGATGACTTTACTTGAAGTAGATTCATTGCTCTGTATACAATACACTTTTCATTACTATTTGTCTTAGCATCTAATCATTCCTAATTACACATTTATAGTGATAAAGCTATCAACTAGCAGCACACTTACTGAAATCCCAGCCGCAAATCTCAGCTAGAAAGAAGTAAAATACTAATATCCCAAACACGGCGGCAATAACATGGTATGTGTAATATTCTTTTTGAACTCTCTTCTTTAGCTTGGAGGTTCGTTTGGTGAAAACCTTTGTATCTTCCAACATCTGATCGCTTCTTTCAGCAAGTTCTATAAGCGTACCCTCTCTTTCTAATATCATTGATATATTCCTCCCTAATATACCCTTTAAATCATCAACTTTTTCCAAGTAACCTTGTACTTTATCTTGTCGGACCATTTTATTTCTATTCTCATTATAAAAGTAAATCAATTTGGATAGCTCCTGTCTAAACTTCTTATCCATTTCATATGCCTTTGCTTTTGTAATTTTATATGGTGCATATGATTTCGTAAACTTTGCGTTCACATCATCTAAGAATTCGTAATTAACATTGTGATATCGTATATCTGTATCATCTGAAATGCATAAACATATTACATTTTCTTTTCGACACAAGTGAAAGTAGTAATCCATATCACCATTGCTGTTGTTGCTGTTATTGTTGTTAGGTCCACAGTCCTCCACATCATTAGTATGTTGATCCCAACCAAATGAAGTCCATTGTGTTGCTACTCCGCAGAATAATCCACCAAACATTGGTTGATCGTGACGTGAGATAAATGTACGTCGTGACCCTTCGGGTAACAATTCAATGTTGGAGGTAGATTCCAGTGTACCAAGAGCAGATTCATAATTGGTTGTGCTTACTATCTTGGTTAATACCTCGACTGTTATTTGTGCTGTGTTTTAGGAAACAGAGGATAGAAATAGATAGGAAGTTAAAGACTTTTGTGCACATCTTATGCACAACTTTCATTAGTTTTACTTACGAAAGTTTCCTTCTACGCCGGCCACGGCTGATTCTACAAGCACTGTCCCATCCTTTGCTCGAGCAATTACCGCGTATAGTATCATCTTCTATATCAAAAGCTAATCAAGGTACGATTTTGTTGGTATGTAGTCAAGTTGAGCCGAAAAAATGAAGATAAAGATACCGGATGAAAATTGAAATTATGAGAGTGTGAGAAGTATGTATTGTTAAATTCATAAATTGTACTTTTTTAAATTGTACTTTTAAAAATTTGCACTGTACTTTAAAAAAATATTGTACTTTTAAAAATTGCATTGTAATTTCATTATGTGCACCCTTATCTGTACAAAACTATTAG
>Ga0075439_12745_pt1 | contig 28732 bp, 20 predicted proteins | sample MintriSingleCell_FD_74264 | JGI IMG/M metagenome (GOLD analysis project Ga0075439, IMG submission 74264) | Marine eukaryotic communities from Monterey Bay, USA to study complex ecological interactions - Minidiscus trioculatus JGI Plate_4_G5... | ecosystem: Environmental > Aquatic > Marine >... | reverse complement strand
TGGTACGATGTGGGTATACAACAAAGACGGGTCAAGAGCATAACACTTACCATGTTAGCGTACAGTCCCCACTGGGGTACTACAAGCATGTTAAGACCGTATAAACCTTCAGGGAGGAACGCTATCTCCGGACTATTGACTGATATATTGAACGAGGCCAGAGTCATTAACAATACGAACACATCAACCATTGACCTGAAGAAGAAAAAGAAGACAGTTTGTATAAGATGAAGTTTAAGAAAAAGAAGTGTACATGATGAGATGATATGCACAACAAAACTTACCATTTACCCAGTACGTCAAGCCACTTTAGAATAGACCCACGTCGTTTAGAACCTACTAATCGTGGTGGAATTAGCCACAGGAACATTGTAATACATAACTTTGTATATGGCCAGAGACCACTAAATATCCCAATCAATACAGCCAGCGCTTTAGCTCCTGCATTCCACATTTCTACCGCCGATTTGGCCATACTAAACTCAAAGAATCCATCGTAGTTGAAGTCTTGTTCGGCTAAGTTGCCTGATATGTTGACAGTAGCTCCCAAGCTCAAATGGCCTGAAAGAAATAGACCAATATTCCCAAGGATTACGATGGGAACGATTAGCCTAACAAAGAAAGGAACTTCGTCGCTTGTAACTAATGATGACATTCGTTTATTCAAGTCTTTGGTCAACTCGTTTTCGTCATGTTGCATCTGTTCGAGTTCACGTAGTTGAGATTGATTCAACGTACCCAGCCATTCCTTGTGTCGGTGTCGCGATAACCATCTGGTAATGAAGAAGATGGCCGTAGCAACTAATATAATAACCACTACTACAACGAGGATGGCAATCAAATACCCATACGAATCCTCACTTGATTCAACTGCTGGCATATCTTCATATCGAATGCCTTGGAAGTCTTGTTGATAAGAAGGTGAATGTGGACATTTATATGCTGCCTCGTTTAACATTTTGTCGATGGTGTGTTGGATGTACTCTCCTTCTAAGACATTATTAGCGTAGTCGAAGAGCTTATTGGCAACCTCTGACGTATCCTTGATACCTTCTTGTGTTTTGACTGTCTGTTGCATCTCTTGTACCATTGGAGATGAACAATGGATGCAGTTCATATCAAGACGAGCTTCTGTCACGGCAATGGCAAGGTTTCGTAAGACGATACCAGTGTCAGCCTCACCAACTCGGACGCCGTATTCATCCACGGCGGGCGTTACCATTGTTGCTATCCAGCAGTGGACATTGGTTACATCCTCTAAAGGGAAGTAGAGGAACGGTGGCTCTTCCATTTGGGCAAGAATCTCGAGTATGATACTTATATCCTTGAGGCTGAGGCTCAGCTCGACTTCGTTGTGCATGTCAACATCATCACCCTTGCCCTTGATTAATAGTGTGAGTGATAGTCTCATCGGATCAGGACCGACACCCATTAATGCTTCGTTATTCAATACACTTGACTCTCCCATCATTGGTTGAGCAATACGCAGCGCACCCAATGAACCCAGGTTTGATAAAGTAACATTTGATACCCCCAGCTCGATGGCTAGGTTCAATCCATTCAATGATATGTCTAAACTTTGACTAAATAAATCTCCTGCCAATACGATATCCCCATTCTCATTAGTATCGAGATCAAACAACAGGGCAATAAACTCGTTTAGCCATGACAGTCCATCCTCATCAACGGCTGTTAAGATGCTGTCAATAAAAGTGTATAGACCTCGAAATAGCTCACCATAAGGCGAGTTACCACGACCCTGTAACGCCACAGCCTCATCCTCGGGTAAAAGTAGATCACGATAATCAACTAAATCAACCAATGTGTCATCAGGCTCCGGACAACCATCGTCATTATTAATACCCTCATCAATATAATCATTTAATATATCTTGTAATGAATTACTAAAGAATTGTGGTAGCACCTTGTCAAGTGTTTGATCATACATACTAAACAGGGCATCGGCCATTGTTGTTATTAAATGATTGGTACCCTCATCTAGGAATCCGTTTAATGTTGGTTTGCTCACTTCACCTACTGATACTACCAACTCTGTAATCTCGGCATCATCAACAACACTCAAGGCACATGGAAGTATATTCTTTACATGGATAATTGATCCGAGTTGTACAGCTCCGAGTGTTGAGTTGTTTATACCCATGAATATTGAGAATTGAACATCTATATCCTGTGCTGTAACTTCAATTGTAAAAGTTTCTTCCACCTTGGCAACTTCATCCGTTGTTGTAGACGCGGCTGAGACGATGGCGTCCTCCTTTGACGAGGGTTGTATGACTGCTTCCATTTCCAATACAAACGTTATGTAATCCATCTTGAGTGTATTTTGTAACGTATAATTCCCAATTGGATCTAATATCTTTGATTCATCTGAGAGTGTGTCCAATCCCTTGACTGATATAGATTTGAGTGTCATTTTAGTATCAAAGAACATGTCATGCATTTCAATAAAGACTAAATCATCTTCTTCGCATATTATCGAGGTGTCAATCACTAGCACTCCATCCTCATTCAGTATAGAGTCTTGTAGAAAGTTGTTGATAGATGAAGAGGAAGAGCTGTCATCAGCTTCTCCCATGAATTCATTAGCCAATTCTTCAATAGTTTGTAAACCTGTTAATTCTTCTATCCAATCTTGTACTGATATAAAGTTTACCCATTGTGGATATCCTTTGGTGTCGTATGGTACATTTGCATTCTTTTCCGCATATAGTGGATCCACCTCTCCGTCTATTTCTTCTATAGTGCCTTTATCATCAGTAGTATCAACAAGTAACGAATCAAGACGTTCATCAAACATAACCAATAAACCATTCAATCCACCACCACCCTCCTCATCACCACCACTTGCCAAATTATACAATTCATTACAAACCATACCACTCAACTCTTCTTCAATAGTATCTCGAACTAAACTTTGTAATATATTAGCTGCAAATCCAGCAATTCCTCCACCCTCAAATATAATTTCCTCCATTACTAAATTGGTATTACATTCATTCACTTGTACTGAATTTGGACCTTGCTTGTTATAATCTTCTGAATAGAAGTTGATATTGATATTAATGTTACTTGTAGGATTTGTAGAGGCCGAGCCTGTGCCGCCGCCGTTGAAGAATGTCCATGTATATGACCAATTGAAGTTACAGTCTAATTTAACACCGTCTACTTCCACACTATAAAGAAGAGATTATAGAGGTGAGCAAATCATATGCATAAAAGAGGTGCGCACCATCTCATGCATACTCCTTCTCAATTCTCAACTCACCTTAAAGTCTGCAAAGTTTCATTCCCCAAAACCTCATCATGAACCAAATCAACATCTAATATATTTAAATTGTAACATGTCAATTCAGTAATAATTAAATCAACACCAGATTGTGAGACAGTAGCATCTGGTAATGATAATTTTGTTGCTGATAATACCTCATTTAATTTTGCAAATTTATCAGAAGATGTTTCTTGTAGATTTCTATGCTGTAGCCCTTTATACTTTAGGTTGTGATTGTATAGAGTTGATAGTATATCATATTGTGTAGGTAGTTGTATACCATTTAACGTGGATGCTTCGTATTGCAATTGAGAAACAGTAGTCGTTGCAACAGAATGCAATGTAAACGACATTAAGATGAAAATTGTGTATATTATTGACGATATTATACCGCCGCCGCTAAGCATATTCTTTGTTGATATATCAAACTATCAATACCTTGATCTACGAGATATCAGGAGCAGCCTTTTGTAGAACCTTTATACGCTACTATGGACTATGTATGTATTGATATCGTGCGAGAGTTAACAACTTTATTTTCTCTAGGAAGTTTCTAATCAAGGAAAGAAGTTTCTAAGATAACAAAAATCACAAGAGATTGTAAATTGTACGATAGGGTAGACGATGACAATTGATGAGATAAGGCTCGATAGTATATGAAGTGATAAATGTATTGTTTATAATATTGGTTAATACGGTCTATAAATTTCTATGCTGTAACAATTATCAAAGAGAAATTGGTAGCCGAGTTTACAATACACACAAGAACAAGCAACTAGCAACTCACATTAGATAACAGAAGCATAGGTATATACTACAACGCATTGTTGTCATCATCGAGAGGTTATAGAAATACGTGTTAACAACAGTCATCAACAAGAACCTGCATATACTTTGCGGAAAGGTACACAGCGACACTTACATGTCAACCAATAAACAAACACATCTTGTGCACACGTAATACAAACAACAGAAAAGTCTGTCAATCTAGATCATAGACTAGAGACTAGATACTACACATAACAATGTCTTCAGAAGGCAGCCGTGAGATTGAAGGAGCTAGGAAACGCCTAGCTGCAGCCAAGACAATGATGGATTCTGCAAAGGCTTTATTAGATACAACAGAAAAGGAATTCAATGAGGCACAGACGGCATTAGATGAGGCCGAGAAAAGATGGGAAGTTATTGATATAGACGATGACGATGATACTAATCCACCAAAGAAAGATAGTAGTAGAAATAAACGAAGGAAGGTATCACCCGCTCCGGGTAGTTCATCAGATAATACAAATATGAAAGTAAAGCCAGATAGAGGATACAATTCAAGGGGTCCGCTTTCTGTAACTGTAGAAGGATGCAGACTACCTGAAATCAATGGTACATATAATCAAAGAAAAACACACAAACAATCTGCAAGTGATTATTTACATAATGGTGCTCTGATGTATCAAAGACAGGGGGTTGAATGGAAGGGATCTAAAGTTTGCTTTGTGTTTTATCGGTTCGAAAACAGAAAAACATGGGGTATAGGGGCAACTGGTGGTACAGCGAGCATTTTGCAGGCTGATCATAATAGTACAAGTTTAACACCTCCAGAGAATGGATGGAGAGGATAAGTGAATAATCGGCTGTTTCAGGAAGGTAGTGTGCTTATCATACTTAGTGAGTGAGGCGGTCTCTTATATATCGTCGCCAAAGTAGTCTATAGTTAGTAATAATGAATAAGACGATCATCACAATCTATCACAATCGTCACTAAAGTACTTTGTTGCTGATAGGTGGCTACCCTACCAGCCAGTTTTGACAAAGTGATTGTGATCGTCGCAAAAAACAACTCTCATACATAAAATAAAAAATGGGCAGAAGATGTTACCATTGCCATGTCAATTCTATTGCAGATAAAGCATTTCGTATACCACCAGCACTGTTACTACATCAGATTTTAACGCCCTATCAACCGGTTGTGTTTCGGTGGCGGCTTTTGTTGTCATTAGCGAGCGCGAGAGATCAATATCACCCCTACACAGTACACAATAAAAGAACAAGAATAGTTGTATGTAATAATTTAATTATCAACCTGACTGGCACCAATCACCTACGGTAGAGACATATATTGGTTTATTATTGTATTATTATCCTAATAAAGCAAATAGTCAGACGATATGTCATCAGGAGGTAGTAGAGAAATAGAAGCAGCAAGGAAACGTCTAGCCGCTGCAAGAATACAAGCATCCGCAGCAAAAGATATGCTGAAAAGTGCACAAACTTTATCTAATACAGCTGATAAAGAAGTACAAGATGCAGAGCAATTCTTATCTGAGGTAGAAAAGAGATTAGAAGTTATTGATATTGATAGTGACGACGATGATGATGTTGGTACTAATGAAATCAATGATAGTGGTAGGAATGAACAAAGGGAGGTAGTATCACCTGATCTGGATATCGATATGCAACACAAGCTCACACCGAATGCTATTTCAATCATGTACAGCATGACAATGTCTTCGTCCGAAGACACTTCCTTTACCCCTTTATTGCAAGTTGTACTTATAAGAAAGTTGGATACAGAAGAAGAACAATATAAGGTTCTCCTCTCAGATGGTCAGCACTTCATCTCATCTATGCTGGCCGTACCATTAAATCACATGGTAAACAATGGTATCATTTCACTACATTGTATACTTCGTGTAACTGAATTCTTCAATATCACAAGTAGTGGTGAGAAGAATTGTATTATATTAAACGTTGAAAGAGTTGAGGACAGTCCTGCAGGAAGGCTCGGCGAACCTGTTGACATTAGCAAGGTGTCAATTAACCAAGTTGAAGTTGAAGGATGCGGTCTTTCCGAGTTTGATGGCAAGTATACAAAATCAGAAGTAATGCATCAAAGTGCTCCAGTGTATAGCAAGAAGGGACAATGGAAGGATGAAGAAGTAACATTTGCTATCTTCATGCCAAGTTTTCATACTTACAATTGGTACATTGGTATTTGGAGAGGAGATATTGATAGTGGAGGAGGGTACAATACTTCGTTTTATTCATCCACCTACGATAGCCGGGAGGATGCACCTCCGAGCACTGTAGTTCCTCCAGAAAATGACTGGGAAGTGGGAGGGAATGGCGTTAACCCAGCACCAACTTGTCGTCTCATAAGAGGAGGAAACTAAATGTATGTCGCGGCCATGTGGAGAAGTAAATAAAGTTGTACCTCGAATAAGTAGTCATTATAGATTAACTTCAATATAAGACATACCTATCGATTCTCTCATATGATATACCACTCAATTAACCTGTGCATTACTCAATCCGCCTTCTGCAATGCATTTCCCTGATCCAGCAGTTAAGGGCAAGCCTTTATATGAAGCAACTCCATCCTCATTAGTCTTAAGATCTGGAAAGATTGCATCTAACATCTTCTTCTTTAGAACTTGATTCTCTGTCGCTGGTTCACCATCGTAACCACTACAAAGTACACGCTCCCCAATAGCAGCATCTTCTGGTGGATCAACAAATACTACCTTTGATCCATCATCTGAACTAGCACAAAGCACCATGCCGTGACTTGGAAATCCCCTCAACTTTCGAGTCTTTAAATTGGCCAATACACATACCCTCCGACCAACTAAATCATCAACAGTATAATGATCTCGTAATCCTGATGCAATTTGTCGTGGCTCTTCTTCACCTACATCAATCTCCTCACAATATAACTTTTCTGCGGTTGGATCCTCATGTGGATATGCTTTGTTTATAACTCCGACTAGTATATTAAGTTTGGATATGTCAATTTCGGTTGCGGCTGGTTGTGGTGGTGGTGTCTTCTTCTTCTTCTTTGGTTTCTTTTGTTTTTGTTGTTTAACTACCACTGGTTCAATATCGTCGTCATCGTCGTCAACTACCCCTCCAGAGGTTTGATCTATACTTTCAATGTGTTGAATGATAACTTTCCTCGTCAGCTTAAGATCCTCTTCTTTTGTTATTGAAGCTGACAATGCAGATTTGGTTCCATATCGGGTAGACGGAACAAAGCCTGATATGATGAGAGGGTAGAGCAGTATGATTAAGGTGTTAAGGTTCCTCATAGTAGAAGCAAATAGTTCAGGAGAGATTGAATGACGATTGTATAGCAATGCTGCACAAAGCTGTATTGTAATGAGTTTATGCCTGTGGTATCCTACTATTATTCAACATTTACCGATATAACTCTTTACTGCCGAATCATCAATATAGTCGATAGACGAAGATTAGATTTGGTTGGTGGTGCGATATATATTGCAACACTGTATGGTCAACATTGTCACTCAACTTGTGATGGTCCCCTGACGAAAAGATCGCGAGCCTCTTTTGGCACCCCCGCCGGCCCCCCCTTGAGATGAGGATTAAGTTGTAGAAGAGTTGGTGGTGGCTTGGAGAGTTGATACTTGTCGTTCACATGATATTGTTATAGAGGGGAGATTATATGCTGTGTTGAGAATGAGTGAAGAAGAGGAGACGAGCATAATTCAACAAGAGGAGATGGAATCAATGGCTGCTATCTTTGCAGATGATTTTACTCTTCTTAGTAGTCAAGAGCAACCAATATCATACTCAATATATCTACGGAACGATGAGTTTAATAATGATATATCACTTAAACTTCCTGAGGACTTGAGATTAACAGTATCCTATCCATCAACATATCCCGACAATGATATACCAACATTTGATATACTATATGATAAAACAATCATAACACTACATGAAATACAAGTACGTGCCATACTCAAAACTATAACAACTGTAGCGCAGGAGAATTTAGAGATTGGTATGCCATGCGTATATAGCTGTGTTCAAGCTGCAAAGGAATTCTTGAGTAATGGTGGATTAGATCAAGCTGGATTAGCCTTGTTATCAGATGACAATTTAGCATGTATATTATCCTATCTCGCTACATCCAAAGAGGATATAGATGAGATTTGTACCGCTTTACCAATAGTGGAGAATGCAGCAAAGCAGAATGTAGTTTGGAAACAGTTATGTCAGCGTAGATGGAAGGAGAAGTGGGGATATAAAAAGAGATGGGAGCGAGCATTAGAGAACTTTACATTACAACCCGATGAACATTATTGGATGAATATATATAATAACGAAGAAGAAGATGCAAAGAGGTTATATCTTACCCGTGATGAGCTATGTAGGTTGACGTTTGATTGGCGTCTCTGGTTTACTCATCCTCCTCGGAACGGTCTTCTTTCAACTGGATTGAAAAGATCATCACATTGTGCTGTATTTTGTCTAGATGGAAATCTTAGATTGAGCAGTGTAGATGGCACCTGGAATTGGAAAACAGAAAATGAAAACATTACACATTTTACTCTGGAATTTAAGAGAGCTACTGCTACTACTCCCCCTGTTGACATTCATGTGTTAAGATTGCAGAATTGGGGGTGGGAAATAAGAAGCAAACACTTTGCATGCAGAGCTATCGATGAAGAAAGCAGTTTAGATGAACTGTGGAAGGATTTGCTAGTCAATATTATAATGCAAAAGAAGCCAGAGTGGGTTGACACAAGTAGAAGCCGATTTGAGATACACTATCGGGAGGTACCAAATGATGAAGATTGCAAGGCATTGGAGTGGTAAAGTGCCATTCATAAATGTTAGTTAAGAACAAGAACAAAGTATCATGCTACTTAGTTTAAGCAAATAACTTTTTAATTCATTTCGATTCATAATTGACTAAGAGTATGGCCCACCATTAGCACTCTCTGGAGGCACCGCATCCTCACGAGATGTGGAGAAACTAACTTTGGGACTTTGATGAACATTTTCATTGATATTGATCGTAGGTTGATTCTTGGGCCGCTTAGGTTGATTCTTGGGACGCTTCACTGGTCTACTACTATTCCACGGTCGATATTTTTCGTCATCAACTAATGCCTGGGCCTCCTTAACTGCTGTATCTTGATGACAAACATCGGGAAGCTTCATTTTGGGAGACGGCTCTTCATTCACTTCCTCATCTCTTGAGTTATTAACTGTATCCTCTTCACTCTCTGACGATTCTTCTGAATCATCATCATCATTATTATTAACAGGTGAAGGTAGTGTTACTCCATTGGCATAACACACTGGAGGGAGTCGTTTCTTCCTCTTCTTCTTACGTGGAGAGGTAAATTGAGCAACGATCGGAGCTTGTTCTCTACAACGAGCTTGTAACTTTGAAAGTGCTACACCCTCTTCAATTGATACACCTATTGCTGCCCTCCCGTGCTTTTCACAAACACCATTCCTCCTCGCTAGTTTTGTACAATCCCCGAAGGAACAGATTTCTCGAGTCGCTGGTGTAACCCCATGAGTTACACATAGTGTACTATCTTCTGTAGCAATATTATCACATCCCTCATGAGTACAAATCTTAATACCCCTTCTCAATTGCATTAATATACTAGCAGTGTCTCCATTCTGATTTGAATCTCCACCATTAGCTCTACCCCGTGCAATCTCCCGTTCCCTTTCGTCTACATTGGAATGACGGAAGCATAGCCCACCCTTCTTGGCATGTTTATCACATCCCTCACGTGAACATATCTTTACTTTGGCTCCGTGGCGTTTACACACCCCTCCTTGAACAACTTTATTGCAACACCCCTCATATGAACAGAGTGCAATCTTTCGCCCATGTCGAATAGTATATTCAAACTTGTTCCCATTATATGCAACAGCCTGTCTACATGCACTATTATAACCACCATCACGTCTTCTATCTAAATTATTAAACAATTGGCCAAACGGCCGGAACATCATTTCATGTTGCGAACATAATCCACCTTGAACAAAAGCAGTTCGGTAACATCCCTCGTAACTGCATGTTAGTTTTGTTATATAATGTTGATAACATTTACCGTTTAACTGTTGTATATTGGAAAGTTGTTTAGTATAAGTATAAGTGTATACACAAGAACAACACATCATATGCCACAATGTCATAACACTTACCTCCTCCTTTGCAGGCTTAGTACACTCCTCATCATAATCACACAACACCTTTGTAACCTCTTCACCATCTTCTGATGTAAAAGTACCAATACGTTGTTTACTACCATCTTCTAATGTAGTAGTTGTTATTTCGGTTGGTTTGGGTGGCTGTACTCGTGTCGCGGCGTGTAATGGATTAGATGAAATAAGAAGACGTTCACTTTCTTGTCGACGATGTGTTGCTGTTTGTGCTGGTGGCGGAGGTGGTACTGGTGGATAGACTGGATGAGTAGCTTGATGAGTATGATAATATGGAGGTTGCATAGGAGGCGGCGGCATGGGGAAAGGATGATGATGTGTAGGCATGGGCGGCGGCGGCCATTGCGGAGCGTTGTGTGGCGCTGGTGCATGGAAATATGGATTTGGAGGTTCCATATAAGCAACGTTTGGATTATGTACTGGAGCTGGAAGCGCTGCTTCAGCAGCCTTACGTCCATAATCAAGTTGTGTGGTTGTGTTTGTGTTTTGAGAAGGTGTGTTTTTTTGTTGAGCTTCTTGATATTGATGGCCATGCGGCGGCGGCATCGGGTAATAATTGGGATAATTCATTGTCAATGTATTGTATTGATGTATCGATTTGAATTGCAATAGCCTGCCTTCTCAAAACACTATATTATGTGGGGGGTGTTCGTTGTGAAAGTTGAAAGTGAAAGTGAAAATTCAAGGAAATTGAGGAGCAACGAAAATTCTCGTTGTCTTTGGCATCCTTTCTGGTGTCGTTGGTGGTCACAACTATGTACTACAGCAGGCAAATAGCCTTCATATCAACTCTCTAGCAGTCTTTACTGTCTATACTTCTTGTAATTGTCTAGAGTAAAGTTATGTTTAAGAACTCAGATCCTAATAACAAAAATACTTCACTTAATCAGATTAAGGTTCTGTTCTTATCATTATCAATACCAAGACTGTCTCAGCAGTCTCCTCTCTCACTCTCACATCCCTCGTATTGAATCATTGTTGCTTGAAGATATATCAATATCTTGTTCTCAATCTCTCACATTGCAACTTTCATCTCAAAATTGTTTATAACATAGCATATGCCAAAGGATACCACCTTGTATGTTCATGGTATCCTCTTCTATCACTGACACATACCTATCAAAATCGTCCATCTACTACTCCATTGACTACATCTCTACACATTACTCATACTTGAAAACGGGCTCAACCTTGGCAATATACTTGGCAGCAACAATATGACATAACTCGGCCATTCTCTTGGAGTATCCACATTCATTATCATACCAAGCATATATCTTAACCAAAGTACCATCAATAACCTGTGTTGACAAGGCATCAATGATACAGGATCGTGTATCATTGGTATAATCCGTTGATACCAATGGTTTAATTTCATACCCTAACAATCCCTTGAGTACTCCCTCTTCACTTGCCTTCTTTAATACGGCATTCACTTCCTCCTTGGTAACCTCCTTGTTCACTTCAAAGACACAATCAGTTAAACTTGCATTCAATAATGGTACACGAATAGCCAATCCATTCAACTTTCCCTTAAGTTCAGGATAGATTTCAATAATGGCAGTGGCACTACCGGTCGATGTTGGACATAAGTTTAACATACCAGATCGAGCACGACGCAAATCACTCTTCTTAGTATTGGGCATATCCACCAATGTTTGTGTGGCAGTAACATCATGAACAGTGGTAATACAACCATGTTTAATACCAAAGTTCTCCTTAATAACACGAACTACCGGTGCCAAACAGTTGGTAGTACAACTAGCATTAGTAACCAATTTCAATTCCTCAGTTAATAAATTGTGATTACACCCCAGTACGACATTTAATGCACCCTCCTCCTTCACGGGAGCACTAACTACTACACGTTTCACACCCATATCATAATATTGATTCAATTCCTTCACCTTGAGGTACTTTCCGGTACATTCCATTACCATTTCCATCTTGGAATCTTGGTATTGTGGAACTTGGGTAAAGTCCTTGTGTGAAGAAAAGGTCACTAATTTACCATCGACGGTGAAGCCTTTACCATCCTCGGTCATTTCAACTTCTTTATCCCATGTTCCGTGGACTGAATCATATTTGATTAGGTAGGCTGCTGATTCACAGGAGCATAAATCATTTACATGAGTAACCTACACGTGGGTTGGAAATAGATAGATATGATATCGTCGAAAGTATTGCATAGGTTGGAGGAGGTAGCATTGTGCATAAGAACAGAGATATATAATTGAGAAGATATGATTAGATATATATAAAAATATAAGATGAACAATAGAGTTTTTATACCCTCGATTGCAATTGCAATTGCATACTAAACCATAAAAATGAAAATGAACACATCTTGTGTACTTTTTATTTAAAAAATGACTTACATCAAGTAAAGGATCATCCCAGGCATACCGAAACACCAAGCGACCGATACGTCCAAATCCATTAACTGCACAGGTTACCATGATTTGTTGAATGTAAGAGAGGAAGGGATCGGAAGTTGTTGTTGTTATTCCAATATTAGACTCATGTCGGCTACCTCGTGTAACATTTGACTCATGATACGTAAGTGAATCTTCTGAATTTGTTAGCAAAAGCAGTCAAAAGGCGAGACTATTGTTACACCAATAATAGATACCGGTTAAGTATTTTGTTACCACTGTATCATTTTAGTCGGGATAATGCTGTAACTTTGAATGCTTCATACTACCACTTCATACCTACTACCGCACCTAATGCTATGAAGCTAGTAACATGATAGAGAGTAGGAGCAGTATATAGATCATCTAATGATTGATTTTATACTACTCAGCTGGTAAGTCTAGCTCTAGTCAAGACACAACACAGCTCTTCTTCTTCTTCCCTCACCACAATCATTTATCATCTCTACTCATTTCGTTTCCTCTTTGTTGCCTCCGCTTTATTCGCCCTACTAGTTGAATCAAACAAAGATGGTTGACTTTGTATTAGGCGGTATAGTAGGGATGGTCCCCTGTAGTCCCCGCCGCACCAGGCCAACGCATGTGGTAACACTTCCAAATCCATATCCACAAACTGTTGAGTATCATAATGAACAAAGAAGGGTCTTCTGCCTAGACACTTCAAACTTGTTATCATTCCTATTTAACTGTAGCATATTTGTAAGACGAGAAGGGTAATGATCCTGAATAGTGGTAGGCCTCCATAAAGTTGGTAATCCATCAAAATCCTCTAGGAGGATTTCACTTTCAACCCTCAAATAAACTCTAGTAAGAGTATGGTTTGACCTGAAGGTTGCATCTATAGATGATTGATCACATAGAATACGAGAAAGAGCCTTGATCCCGGCACTTTTATCATCAATGATACGACGTTCAAAGACTCTGTTTATGTAGCCAATGTCCAGATCTGTTAATGTATTGTTGTTTGCCAAGGCATTTGATAATTCAATTAGTACTTCATCTCGTACATCCCATACGCCATCCAAAAACAGCTCGTATATAAAATTATTGCCATCGAGGATGCTGACAATGGACGTTGCCACATCATCATCATTCATTACAGAGGCACTAATTAAGAGTCTTTCTAGGGGTAGGGCATGATTGCTTTTAATTGCATTTGATAATTCAATCCAACCATTCGATGTAATCCCTTCACAATATCTAAGATCAAGTATCTTTAGCGAGGTATTACTGGATAATCCCTGCACAATACTATTCATCCCTTCAACTCCGATCTGCTGTTGTCTGAGATGAAGCTCTTCGATGGAGTTTTGACGCAGAATAGAAAATGCAATTTGCCATTCACTTGGGATAAATACCTTAGGGCATAAACCAACATTAATAACCTTCAGTGTTGAATTGTTTGCTAGAGCAGTAGCAAATGCGATTGTTCCATCCGAACCTGTCATATCATCTTCCCATCCCTCGGAATAATATCGACCAAAATCTAATATTTCCAAGACAGATGAAGGGTTACTAACCAAGTTAGCAAGTGAAAGAAATGCTTGGCTCGTCCCGAACAAGCCTTCCCCGGAATCCCATTCAATCGTTTTCAACTTATTGCAATGGCCATTGATAGCATCTATTATGATAACTGATTGCTCGTTTGTTATGCTATTGTCGACAATATTAATTTCTTTCAACTCAGATTTGCCACATGATTCTATTGCCATTTTCAGTTTCTGTACACTACTGTCATCTAAGATTGTGTTGATTATTCTAAACTTGTGAATACGCCCAAACATCGGAGATAAAATCTTGAACATATCACCAATGATAGATTCATCTCGATTCAGCCAATCATTTACATCAAAATGAATTTCTCTAATAGATCTATTACGAGCAAGTGCCCTGGCAAAGAATCGTATGTTATCACGGTCTTTAGTCGTAGCATTCCTTGACTTCTTACTGTGATCTTTTATTCTGATAGAAATTTCAACACATGTCAAATGTGAATTGTCAACAAAACAGCATTGTTCTTTGTCCCAATCCACTGTAGTTGCATATGTCTTCTTACTACGTGTGTGCTGATTATATTCATAGCCAAACCAAAAATTAATGGTTTCTATGCTGGGATCATTGTTCTTGATCTGATTAAGCACACTCTCATTTTGAAACCTCGATATGTTCTCTAAATGGTATACTTTATTAGGTGGACCTTCTGACAATTTTGTGCACAAGATGTGAACTTTTGGTTTGTGTGATTATTGTTTATAAACTATAGAAATTATCAACCAAAAATAATCAAATAGAGGTTTTGTATATGCCGCCGCCTCTCACGCGGTTATATTGATATCAATTGCAATAGGAAGGGTCGATACACCTCCAACCCTATACGTGCAGAGTGCAGACTTATTGAGAGGAAAATCCAACTTTATTCCCGGCTAAACCGCCACCTAGAAGTTCTCGTTTGTATGTTACTCATTGCTATTGGTAATCTGATAATGAAGCTAGTACATGATATAAAGGGTAGAAGCAGTATATAGATCATCTACTGATTGATTTTATACTCAGCTAGTAAGTCTAGTTCTAGTCAAGACACAACACAGCTCTTCTTCTCCCAATGCCCCACCCAGTATCATCTCTTATACTCGTTTCTTTTCCTCTTTGTTACTGCAGCTGCTTTACTCGTCCTACTAGTTGAATCAAACAAAGATGGTTGACTTTGTATTAGACGGTATAGTAGGGTTGGTCCCCTGTAGTCCCCGCCGCACCAGGCCAACGCATATGGCAATAATTCCAAGTCCATATTCACAAACTCTTGTGTCTCGTACCCATCGAAATGACAACGCAGGATCTTCTGTCTAGACACTTCAAACTTGTTATCATTAGTATTCAACTGTAGCATATCTGCAAGTGGAGTAGGTAGGACAGCCGATCGATAATGATCATTTACCACGTGAATGGAGACAATCTGAAGTGTATGATTTGATCGGAAGGTCGCATCTATAGTTGAACAGTTGCATAGAATACGAGAGAGAGCCTTTACCCCAGCACTTTCATCCTCCTTGATACGACGCTCAGTGGTTATGTGTATACCGCCAAGATACAGCATTGTTAATGACTTATTGTTTGCCAAGGCATTTGATAATTCAATTAGCACTTCATCTTGAAGTTCCCAATTTCCACCCAAAGTTAGCTCCTTGAGGCTTTTATTATCAATGAGGATGCTAGCAATAGATATTGCCGCTTCACCTCTCAACGCAGAGTTACTAAGATGTAGTCCTTCAAGGGGTAGAGCAGGATTGTTTTTAATAGCATCTGATAGAGAGGCCCAACCATCCGAAGTAACTCCGCCACATTGATTTAGATTGAGTTCCTTCAGAGAGGTATTATTGGTTAGACCCTGAGCAATACCATTCATTCCTAATACTCCGATCTGCTGACCATATAGTTGAAGATCTGCAATTGAGTTGTGGCGAAGGATAGACGATATCGTTTGCAATTCTCTTTCGGAAAAAGATGACGGTACATCCCAAATTGACGACCTTCAGCTTTTCATTATTTGACAGAGCAGTTGCAAATGCGGAAGTACCCTCAAGCTCTTCGACACTGTTCCTACGCCAGTCGTCCCGACCTAAATCAAGCTCTTCCAATACAGATGAGGGATTACTAACCAAGTTTGCAAGGGCAATAACTCCTGCGCTTGCTCCAAATAAACCTTCACCATTATCGGAATCCCATTTAATCTTCTTCACCTTTTTCCAATGTCCATTAATAGCATCAATAATGATAGCCGCTTGTTGACTGGTTATATCATTACTTCCAAGCTCGATTTCTTGCATCTCTGATTCTCCTGATCCACATGATTCTATTGCCATTTTTAGTTTCTGCACACTATTGTCATCCAGGTCTGTGTTCATCATTTCAAACTTTTGTAGACGCCCAAACATTGGAGATAGAAGTTTGAATACATCACCAATAATACATTCATCTCCGAGGCCATCGTATACATCAAACATAATTTCTTTAACGGATCTATTACGAGCAAGTGCCCGAGCAAATGATTTTATATTCTCGCGGTCTTTAGCCGTGGCATTCTTTGACTTGTTCTTTTTGTTATCGAATATAGAAATATCAATAGTAATACATGCCAAATGTGAATTCTCAAAGAAGGACCACTGTTCTCTATCCCAGTCCACGGTTGTTGCATAATATTGTGGTTCTTCTTCCCCAGGTCCGAAAATATTTTCACTGTATGAAAAATCAAACCTCATAATGTTATACTGGGATCATTTTTCTTTATCCGACGAAGTACATGCTCATCTTCTAAATCATCTGGTGGATATGCTTCGTCTGTCATATTGTTATACTATAACAACTTTAGGTGTTAGGTTACCTTTTGACAATTTTAGTTTACATCGGTTATTGTTTATATAGTATAGAATTTATCAGCCGTAACGATCAAATAGAGGTTTTGTATTAATGCCGCGCCTCTCTCGCGAATATATTGATATCAATTGCATTATAGGAGAGGTCGATACACCTCCAACAGCTAGCAGACTTATTGAGAGGAAAATCCAACAACTTTATTCCCGGCTAAACCGCCACCGAGAAGTTATACCCAATTGATCATATCAAGCAAACAGTGGCACAGAAATTAAACATCATGATGTCTATTACTACAATTACAACTCTTCTATACTGTATAGTATCAGAAGTGTTGTCATTTTCACTGCCATCGGTAGTAATAAAGAAGGCATATCATAAATCACAAAAACATCATATCTTATGTTCGGCCAATACAGATACTGAGGATTTTGATCCATTCCTACAATCTCCACATGATATGGGTGATGATAATGCCTCCAAAGACAATGTAGGGAGTAGCTCGGCATTTGGGTTTGTATCATACGCCAATGTAGAAGAAGATACTACAGCCACTGCAATACCTCAAACATCAGATGATATGGAATTTGATCCTCTATTATCACCACATGATTATATAAATGGTGCAGATGAAGCTCCGGTATCAAATACTAATGATGGTAAAAATATATCCAATCGGCCATTCGTATCGAGCAGTGTTAGTAGCTCAACATTTGGATTTGATATGGTGAAAGAAGATGATATCAGTGTTAAAATTGAAAGTTCTGAGTCAGTATCCAATACACAAATCAATATAAATGATGATGAGTTTGACCCTCTCCTTTCACCTCATGCCTATGCCAATGGTATAGATAAAGCTCCGGTCAATGTAGATTCTACCGCGGCTAAAACACAAGAAAAGATTGGTATACTCTTAATCGATCATGGCTCTAAACGTTCAGCATCCAATGAGCATATAATGAATGTGGCTAGAATGTATGAAAAGAGAATGGCCATAAAAGAACAATCAACATCATCTTCATCAACAACTACAATAGTTAGAGCAGCACATATGGAAATAGCGCCACCATCAATATTAGATTCAATACGAAATCTCATTGTTGATGATAAGGTATCAAAAGTTATTTGTGTGCCGTACTTTCTAAGTCCAGGTAAACATGCCATGGAGGATGTACCGCAGTTGATTGATGAGGCCAAGTTGACATTGAGTGAGGAGGGTTTGTTGAATGATGGTGGAGATAGTATATTAGTTAGCCATGCCCTAGGTACTCATATGGAGGGTATGCTAAGTGTGGTTGATGATTTAGTTGATTGGACTTTAAACTAACAGATATGTGACCTTGGCATTACACAATAACCAGACTAGATCCAAGTTTACTCCTTAACTTACACTAAAACAAGATCCTCATTATCTACATTGAAAGCTTCGGAGCAGGACTCTCTCCATCAATACTCATCCAGCCACTCTCAGGAGGGAGACCAGTCTTTGATCTGTTCATTGTGCGATATAATGTCTTGTAAACAGCATGGCAATTCCAAATAGACACATACCAGTACGAATCTTTGCGGTAAAGAGCGTATGTAAGAGACCCAGATTTCTTTGTAAATGAGTTATGATGGGCAGAACCGATGAATTCATGATCACGTAGGTAAATTCCATTTGCACCCCGACTACCACAACCATTGATCGTAACTAATTGAGTGTTGCCAGTAGAGTTTAAGGCAGTGACAATCTCTGAGGAAGCAGCTGAGATCGCTGCTACTAGGCTACGTCCATTATTAATAGAGTCTAATCCTGCCGCAATCTCGGCATCTACATCGATAATTTCGCCTGCCGCTGCTGCCTGATTAGTACCATTGTTGTTGGTTGAGTTACTACTCTTCTCGGCTTTCTTTGGTGAATCATCCACATCAATAACTTGCCACTTCTCCTCTACTCTTTTCAACATGTCCTCAGCTTCAATAATTTCCTTATTAGTTGTGTCAAGTTGAGACTGTCCAGCTGTCATATTATTCTTCGCCATATTAGCCATTGCCTTGGCAGATTCTGTGTTAGTTCTTGCTGTATTTGTCATAGCAGTGGCAGCATCCATCATGGCCTTGGCTTTGTCTGTCAAGTCTCTTGCTGATGATGTCATAACTTCAGCCGTTTTGTTCATCTCTTGTGCACTCTTAACCATTTCTAACGCTGATTCCTTTTTGGATTTAGTGGCCACAACTCGTAGCCTTGCTGCCTCAATTTCACCACTACCTCCGGATAGCATACTGTATTTTAATGTCGGTATAAACTTATTAGCGAGGAGTATGGATGTGGGGTTCGTTTTCTCTCTTCTTTCCTCTTCTTCTCTGTGATGCGACTGATTGATATCGACAGAAATTGAGATGGGAGTCTTTTCTCAATTCGAGATACCTTCTCTAAACATATCAAAAAGTTGCAGTGGACTGGTCGACATGAAAGATATAATCAAACTGCATAGCCATATTGCATTGTGTATAATGTGACATCATCTCAGTTTGTGGTAGATAGCATGACCCAACAAATCGTTCTAATCTTTCACTATTGAATAAATCTTGATTCTCTTTGAGGTAAATGCCAAATGCTTGTTCATCGTACTTTTTGGCAATTGAATGAAGTATACTCTCATGACTATCATCTAATGCCTTCTTAAGTTCCATAACCTGTCCACTACCTTCCCAACATGCACCTTGCTTATCAGCATAAGATGCACGGACTGATCCTTCATATGTTGTCATGCCGATCAAAAATACATTATCACTACCAAAAGTTTCTCGACACAATTGTCCTAGACTAATTTGACCTAATGACGAATATCCTGTTGATCTCATATCACCAATGTGTGAGTTGTGTGCCCATACTATCAACCGTGGAGTAGATTTGTTATCATTATAAGTTGTATCCTTGTTTAGTTGGTTAATACATCGCAAAATGGAGTCCATCATAGCTCTTGTCCTAACATTCCAAGTAACAGTATGTCCAGGATATATTCTTTGTCTGTGATATGCTTCTGATGCAACAATAACATGTGCATTATTGATAATCTGATACCACTTGTTCTGAAAGTGACGTGTTTTATCATCATCATCAACTATCTCAGACTTGAGAGCATTGTACCGATCAACAAGAGCTCCAAGTGCACCCTTCACAGCAGTCTCTTGTGACCTAATCTTATTTGCATACACATCATTACCATACCCACGTATGTTGGTGCTTTGATACTTTAATAAGGGTGCATAACATTCACTAACATAATCGACCAATACAACCTCACCCAACTTTGATAACTTATGTATGATATACTCTATTGAATCAAACGGTGATTGTATATCCATACCAATCAATTGAACATCATTATAAAAAGATCTGTTGTATGTTTGTAGCCATGATATAAACTCCGCCATTGGTTGGTTTGACCACATCCAACTCGGAAAACTATTCTCAAATAATTTTGATAAAGTTGATGATATCTCATCATGATCGTCTAGCTGCAAAACATCACCCGGCATAATATAGTCAGTTGCCGCAGCATCTTTATTACTGCCAGAAGAGCTAACAAGCTGGTTCAACTCATAGAATGGTTGTACATCACCCTCACACAATATAGCATTAAATCCATATTCCTCAATCAAAATTTTACTAATCTCTGATCGTATACTACAAAATTCTTGTGTACCATGTGTACCCTCACCAATTAATACTACTTTAATAGAAGGATTTATTATGTTTAATAGTGATCTGTAGGTTGTAGATTGTAATTCCGATAGAGAATGTATAGTGATATCATTATAATCTTGATGGTGCATGTAAAGAAAATTTTGATTGATATGTTTGTGTGAATTGCAATGTATAAATGCTATTGCAACATTTGATATTGTAGAAACTATGAGCAAATATGACAACCAGATCCTTTGTAGCAACATGATTATTTACATCATCCTTGCCTCCTATTAGGAAATAAAACCCGAAGCCACGCCACTCACTAAAATATGAACTTTAAACTCTCAAGAATGCGGTATCCTTCCTTCGTACAAATGGTTACGATATAACTTATCTCTCAACCTCTCCATTACTTCGTCGGAAGGCGCATAGATCCTTGTATTTGATTAGTAACATTAGCAATCCATATCAATCCATATCAACTATATCATCACCGTTATCATATTACTCTTTTCTCAATTGGTGGTGCAAAGGATACCACCCAAATTTATGAGAGTTTATTTGAGATTAATTAGAGATTTTGAGATTTGAGAGTTGATGAGTTGATTGAGAGAGGTGAAAGTTGCGCTTACATAGTGTGTTTAAACATGTCTAGTGATAGTAGGGCATCTAAACGAAGTCGTCAAGGCGTTGACAATGCTAGTGGCGAAGATGAGCCGCCGCTAGATTTGCTAGCACTTTATCAAAGTGATATTGGAGGTAGAATTTTATCCTTTGCAAGTGGCGCTGATTTATGTAAATTGGATATACTCAACAAGCAATTCAGTGCATTAACTACTGAACCATGGAAGCGAATAACAAAAGAGAGGTTTGGTATGAATAATGGTAAGGAGGGTTGGAGACAGGGTACCTCCTTCTTAAGGCCACCTGTGTTTATACATCTGAGAGATTATTCTTACCTTGAAAGTGGAGTAGCTGGTTATGGGTATGGATATTATCCGGGTAGTCCTAGGGTAGCTGCAAATGAATCAATCATCGTGGCAGTAAGTGATGATGCTGATGGGTTAGGGGAACACCCAAATAATGAAATGGGCACCAGAGATGCATCTAATCTCAATTACATTCGAAGTATACCTTCTCCAATCAACAATTGGAGGGTGAGCATATGTGGTAAAGCTGGATCAGAGATTGTAGTTACTTCAAACTATAATCAGATATGTGCTAGGCACGGTAATGACTTGCAAAGATGGAGGTACAATGTCCACATGGTCAACGGTATTCCGTCAATTGGATGTGAGACTCATTTGATAGTTGCAACAAATGGTAGGATTCACATTTATGAAGTTAATCTTGATGGGAGACGAGAAGATGACATTGCAGAGCTCTTATTATTACGTCAAACCATCACTGCTGATAGTGGTGTGAATGAGTTGATTACACCGACTATTGCGTGGGGTCCTGATAAAAGACATTTTATTATATGCTTCAACAATCAAATATATGTATACAAATTTGATAAAGAAACAGGCAATGCAACTCTAGTTGAATCCATTGATGTAGGTGATTTGGTAGTGGCCAATGTTGCCTTAGCGGAGGATTATATTGTTATATGCTCTCATGACAGGAAAATACACGTCTGGAACCGCAACACTGGTGAGAAAATAGTATACCGAAGATCACTTCCCGGAGGGACTTCTGAGGAGATTGATGCCTTGTGTGATTATGAGTTAGATGAGGACGAAGAGGAGGAACTGTTGGAAACCGCATGTGAACTGCAATTTTCTTGCCATGGACATATCGTGGTTAGTACGAGTCACATTGGATGTGCTATTTGCATATGGGATATGAAAACGGGGAGATTGCTTAAGAGACATAACGAAGCAAATGAAGAGGGAGTAGTTGAAAGTAACGATGTAACCGATATGGAATACTTGGAGACTTTAAACGCATTTTTATGCATGGACGGCTATATGAACATTTGGTCATTTCCCACAAATAAAAGGCAGTATGATATGACTATATCGACACGTCGGAGAGAGGAGATGGTACGTAGAGTAATGACACAAGAAGATTAGGTTTATATAAAATCAATTCACAATTTAAGATGTGATTTACATTTACAACATGACATATAACTACCTAAGATATAGGATGTTGATTCCTTATATCATGGTATACTGAGGCAGCTCCTCCCGACGCCACAGCCCTAGCTTTGCCTAATACTTGATTTGTACCATTCATGGCCGATACTCCCTTGGGTATTGACGTTCTTTGTGGTGAAGGAGGAGTTTCAGGATTCTCACTATACCGTCCACTCTTCCGTTGGAAATATAAGGGAACATGTCCTAAAGTACCATCGAAGCGATTCTTCTTTACATCCACAAACTTCCGCTTACCGTCACTTTGTAAGATGAGGACGGTATCAGCCTCTTGAGTAGCCTTGGAACTTCCATAGAAGGATGATATACTAAGCTTGGCACCCTCATCTTCCTTCCTAGGATGGACGACGAGGGTTATATGGACATTGTAATCAGTGGCAAACTTACGAAACTTCTCAATGGCAATATCTTGCATGTCGAACTTATCATAGGATGATCCCTTCCCACCAACAGCTTGTCGACTGATCATGAACTGCATATTATCAAGTATGATATGCTCAACATCATGAACATAGGTGGCATACTCCATAGCATCCAACACATCATCTACATCAGATCCACCGTGAAACTTCATAAAGTGCATGGGCAAGGTCTCAAACTTGTCAGCCAGGGCCGTCAAGGCTACCATTTCCTTCTTCTTCTCCTCAAGAGAGATTTCCTTATCAGCAAGTCCAACAGGGAGTACATCTTTCATGTACTGTTGCAATAGCTTGTGCATGAGCCGAGTATTCTTGATCTCGAAACTACCCCAAAGGACGTTGATGCCCTGTTCAGCGAGATCTAAACTCGTCTGACCGAGGAAGGTTGTTTTACCAGACCTGAAGATTGAGTGTTGGTATATGTGATTAGAGTTGGTATCTAAGACACAAAAAGTACACATGATATGAGCAGCTTCACTTACCCCGTCGGCCCAGTGAGGACAGTCATTTCACCTCTTCGGAATCCCTTGATGAGAGAAGTGAAGCCAGGTAGACTTGGAATGGCAGCTATAGATCGGATAGAGCATGAGATATGCACAGAACAAAAAGAGACGACTCAATCAAAGATTCCATCGACTTACCTCCCCGATACTTCTCCGGGTTGACAATCTCATGAATCACTGAGTCTCTAAGATCTGAAAACTTTAATATCCGTTCATGTGGTAATTCACTAGCCTCCTTCATCAATTCATTAATATCCCATCCTGTTAATAATGCCTCGTTGGCATCCTTGGGTGGTCCAACTGGCATGACATTGCAATTTACTTCTTCTCCATCTTCTTCACTCAGCTCAAGTCCAACCCATCCTCGCTTACCACTAGGTTGGACGAGTAAACACCGCTCGACACCCAACTTCTTTGCAAACATTTCTGCACCCTCCCGTCCTGGACCATCATTATCCATCCATAAATAGATTGTATCAAATCGTTCTAACAATACCAACACTTCCATGGGTAGTGATCGACATCCATTCGGTAACGAAACAGCAGGCCGACCAGTAGCCTGATATACCGCCATGGCATCAAATTCACCTTCGGTAATGATCAATTCAGTAGCATCATGCGGTACCGTATGCCAACCGAATAAACCAAATCCACCACCCGGTGGATCTAATCGTTGCCATCCCTTCTGTTCAATTGATCGTACCTTAATACGACGACTTATATATGGACCATATAATGACTCAGCATCTTCATCACTTGATACAAGTCTATCACTTTGTAGTTCATCTTGTGCAGTGGCCACACCTAATTCTTGTAATGTTTTCTTTAAATCGACTTTACCGGTTTGTTGTGCTAGTAAGGTTGCCTCTTCTTCATCCTTGGCTGCCTTGGCACGTGCCTTCTTCTCTTGACGGTATCGTAATCGTTCTAATGGTGTCATTTCCGATGTTGATTTCTTCTTCGGTTGTACTGCCTGTCTCGTCAGAACTTGTTTGTCGACCCCATTCTTCCCGTCCGCATCCTCATCATTCACGTCCGTATAAGTACCACTCTTCCAAACATACTCAGCACCCCTCAACTCCTCCTGTTCTTTTACTTCACTTTCTCTCATTAACCAAGGAAATGTCACACACACACTAGAGACATATTCCACACTTCCCTTGGTTTTATCCTTGCTTGGGAAATTGTATGTAGCACATCCAACACCATATTTGGTTAATACATTCTTAGTTAAGCCACGTTTGATTAGTAAGTATTGTAGGGCTTTGTATTCTTTAGTGTTTTTGGTTGGTGAATTGGTTGGGTTTAGTAATTTAGTGGTGTAGATACTGTTAAGTTTTTTAGGTGGCATTGGTAATGGTTCAATCTTCTTTTGTTTCATATTATTGTTGGGATTGTTGCGAGTATTGCTTAATTGTTTGGAAGTTATATAACTCATACCCTGATTATTCGATGTATTATAATTCCATGGCTGACTAACTCCACCACCACCTACACCACTAGTATTAGCAATACTCCCAACCTGTTGATTAAAATGCTGTTCATTACTACTCAACGGTGCATTATATCCACTCCCTACTTTATCATTCGACCCAACACTTGAACTAACATTTGTATTTTCTAAATTATATCCACCAATTTCACTTTTAAAATCATACCAACTTCCTTTGGATCCACATCTATGACAATAATATGCCCCACCTGGTATTGAGATGTATAATTTATATTGATTATCTAATTTATCATTGGTTGGTTTGGTACAGAAGGGACATTCTTTTAGTATGACGTGTGTATTGTTGATACGAAAATCATTAGAGTTTGGATTTAAGTGTGGTAAGTGGGAGGTGATGTAGGATGTTATTTGGGAGGGTGAGAGATTGATTGTGTTGTTATGTCGCGATACGAATACTTTGTGGCGCTTTTGGATAGTTATAGTTTGTTGGGGTAGTAGATTGTTGGATGGTGCATGTGAATTTAGTAAGGTGCACCTTGTTATGTCATTGCAATTCTTTGTTATGTTCGAGGGAGGCGTTGATGGTATGACGCTGCAATATTGTTGTTGAGCGTATGATAATGAATGTAACCGTCTTGATTGTATACCATTGCAGTTGTGTTGATCTGTATTAGAATCAGTACAAGGCAAACAGAAAGATGGTGCATGTGAAGGTGCATCTCTTCTTTTGTGTAGGTTATTGTCGCTGCCGACCAATAACGCCGCTGTCGATATCGATGATGATTGCAAATTTAAGCTCCTTGATATACGCAACTGCTGCCGTCTCTGCCCTCGACGGGTAGCGCTTGTTATCGTTTGTAGCATACTCGTTATGGTGTATTGGGTGCTTTATTGTGCTTGCTAACACTAAATGAGACAGTACACCCAGTATCTTTGACCTGTCTAGTATTCACCGTATTAATATTTTAGCAAGTGGGGTGGTACATCCGTGTCAGTGGTGCACCCTAAAATCTAAAAACTCTCATAATTTCGCATCCACATCCTTCTGCCATGGGCAACTTCTAGCAACTTCTGCTGTTCGTCTCTGTTGCTTCAATGATACCCATTGTATCCAGCCTATGCTCGGTTTCATTCAGTTATTGTGCTCCTCTTTACGGTAATAGAAGTTAGAATTTTAACGCAGTATATATAATTATAGCGGGGGGCGTGAATTGCATAACACACTAAGAAAAGTGACAGTACAACTAACAATAAGTTTTTAGATATGTCTACAAGGGCAACTAAACGCATTAAACGGGATAGTGGCGAATTGCCAACATCATTTGATTTACTAGCACTCTACAAAAGCGATTTTGGAGACAGGATACTATCCTTTGCAAGTGGGGTGGATTTATGTACATTAGACATAATAAACAAACAATTCAAGAGCTTAACCACTAATCAATGGAATATAGTAACAAAAGAAAGGTTTGGTATGAATAATGGTAAAGAGGGCTGGAAGATGGGTACTTCTTTTCTACGGCCACCTAAATTTGTGCATAATGCAGGAGGATATGAAGGCGCTGATGGCGGAAGTCCACATGTTGCTGCAAATGAGAATATTATTGCTTATACTTCAGATTTTAAGGTGAATGCAAATGCGTCAATTGAATTAAGAGATGCATCAACACTAAATACTATTAATTTAAGACCATCGCCCATCAGCAATTGGAAAGTAGCAATTTGTGGTCGAGAAGGAGCAGAGATTATAGTCACCTCAAACGGGAGAAAAATTTGTGCTCAGAGGAGGGACAATGAAGTAAGTTATAATGTACAGCAGTTAGACTTTGATACTAACACCGGTTGCGGAATAGAAACAATTGGTTGTGAGACACATTTGATTGTTGCTCATGACGGTAGAGTTCAACTTTATGAAGTTATTAATGAGCAACTCGAACAAGTGGGACATGGAGGTGATACTAATAACAATACAGAGCTGATCTCATTAAGGAAGGATATCCAAGTAGAAGGAGGTGTTGTAGATTATGATGATGAAGAAGAATTGATGGAAGAAAAACTTGCATGGTCCCCAGATAAAACACACTTCATCGTCGGGTATCCTCATCAAATATGTGTATGGAAGTTTGAGGCAGAAACCAACGAGATAACTTTGACAAAAACAATCGACACTGCGTGGGAAGTTAACAACGTTGCCTTAGCCGAAGATTACATTGTTGCATCATCTAAAAACAAGAGAGTTCACATCTGGAACCGTAATACTGGTGACAAAATGGTATATACCAGCATGTACATGACGAAGCATTCCTTGTGTGATGTGGGAATAACTGAACAGCTCTGGAATGCTAGTCATTGGCCGCTTCAACTATCCTGCCATGGACGTATATTGGTCAGTACAAGTCATATCGGATGTGCTCTATGCATATGGGATATGAAGGCAGGAAAGTTGCTCAAACGACATAATGAAGCAAAGGAACAAGGTGTTGTTCAAATGCTCCCGAGAGGAATATTTTCGGAAGTTACAGATATGGCTTATTTACAGCAATTAAATGCAATTTTATGTATGACAGCAGAATACGAGAACATGTGGGTCTTCCCTACAAATCAAAGGCAGCTTGATATGGCTACAAGTATTCATCAACGAGTTGAGTGGGGTCTTGAGAGTGAGAATGAGTCAGGGGAATCAATTGATGATGATGGATGGGATCATGATTACTTTAATAACGTGCACTGTAACCAGTGCAGTGCATGCGAGGTTTTAGTGCATGAAATCTGCACTAGTGAAGCCCCAAAATGCACGCATGAGCGATAGCGAATGCGGGCATGTGGGGCTGAACGCGTGCAGATTTCATGTACTCAAGTCTCAAATGCAATGCACGTGTTACAGTGAGCGTTATTATGTATGACTATGAGAGCACATATTCGAGCACATCATGCAAAACAACGAGCACCGTGTAATTGTAGTATGTATCATATCGATATTCATAATGAAACATACTTCTATCAACTACTACCAACTAATGCAATTCTCACGATAGATAATTTAAGCGAGCGATACCCCTAAATATGCCCTCCTTTTTGCTCTTTTTGATCTCTCTTTAGCGATGTCACAATGCAATTGCACGGTGCAATTGCATTGTGACATCGCTAAAGAAGATCAAAAAGAGCAAAAAGGAGGGCATATTTAGGGGTATCGCTCGCTTACATTAATGAGAATTGCATTAGTTGGTAGTAGTTGATAGATAGTATGTTTCATAATGAATATCGCATTGTGACATCGCTAAAGAGAGATCAAAACGAGCAAAAAGGAGGGCATATTTAGGGGTATCGCTCGCTTACATATCATGAGAATTCATAGTTGGTAGTAGTTGATAGATAGTATGTATGTTTCATAATGAATATCGATATGATACATACTATACAATTACACGGTGCTC
>Ga0075439_12147_pt1 | contig 28746 bp, 20 predicted proteins | sample MintriSingleCell_FD_74264 | JGI IMG/M metagenome (GOLD analysis project Ga0075439, IMG submission 74264) | Marine eukaryotic communities from Monterey Bay, USA to study complex ecological interactions - Minidiscus trioculatus JGI Plate_4_G5... | ecosystem: Environmental > Aquatic > Marine >... | reverse complement strand
CAGTGGCACAATTACTCGATGGATCAAGTGTACGCTCAGCGCAGCATGCAATTTGCGCCAGGGTAGCTTTACCTGCCGTACCTGATACGGAACCTAACCATTTCTTGAGTATTTTAGATTGATTTATTAATGGTGTGGGGGCTGCAGATACAACAGTTGTAGATTTTGATGGTGCATTCTTTGTATTATTAGTTTGACCTCCAAATAAACGCTCAAGACGTCGTGCGGCTGATTCGACTGGTGGATATTTCGGTGGTGGAGGTGTTACTGGTTCTTCCTTCTTTGTCGTTATAGTCGTTGGAGGACTATCGTCCTTTTTATCATCCTTACTAACCATGTTTATCAACGAGGTTTATCGACTGCAAAAGAAGTTTTAGAAGGTCGAGGACTTTTAGTTTTTTCGGGGTCGGAAAGATACTTAGTATCCTTTTGTGAGAGCTTTTCATCATTTGACTTTGTAGGTAGAGTCAGGGGTTCCCCTGGGTAGAGTTGATTGCACTAGTGGCAGTGCTTGTCAATCGGATAGAACACTGAGCTATGAAGGCATGCATTTGGCTGCTGCTTATCTGATGGATTGTGTAATCGACTGCAATACCAGGACGGTATCCTTTTGTAAAGGCGAGCACATGATATGCTCTAGCTTTTTTGGAGATAGAATAGTAGGTAGTATGCTTTATGTGCAGGCAAGACATATACATAGGTAATGAATGTGTATATTACATCTGAAACTGTACACATAAACTCTATAAATGATTCCTCTGACTATATCTTCCTTTATTGTTTCTGGGGCATTTTGTCAATATCGCTAAACACCAATTCTCTTTCCTTGTTCAAAGCATAGAGCTTACCACTCTCGTCACCTGTAGCGATATCATTAAACAGAAGTTGCATTGTACCTTCCACTCCTTCCCGAGGTGTTTGTGCAGACGTCTCTTCTTTCTTTAGTCCTTCGTACTTGGGCATCTTCAATATCAAGTCAGTATAAACCAACCCTGGATCGTAACTCGATACACGTAAGGTTGGATATTGATGTGCAAGTCTAATCATGCATGCATCTCCGAACATCTTGCTGGAAGATGCGTACAGTTTATTAAGTTGGAGAGAGATGATCATAACTTTTGTTAGTGTATGTGGTTTGTAAAGGCAATCAAATCAAGGCAAATCGAGTTCGAACAAAGTTCATATACCGCGGACTTTCCTGAGTCCATACATGTGAAAGTCTGGTGCCGGATCAGAAAACGGCCCTCCTGGAAAACCTATTTCTTCAAATGCCTTGATTCTTTCTTCAATTGTATTGGAGTTTGTATATGCCGAAAGGCATTCATCAATCATTGGAGTAATTGTTTCATCAAATGAAGAGTTTACATCCATAAGTTTTGCTTGATTTGCTTTGCTTGAATATGAATGCATCAAAGGACCTAATCCCGATGTGACTACTACAACTCGTCCATCGTCCTCGACTATTGGGGTGAAAGTGTCTAGTACTCTCTGTACACCTGTTGCGCAAACATCCATCAATTCAGGTAAAGGATATCCCCATAGTATGCCAGCATTTGATACTATTCCAGATAGTTTTCCATCTTGACCCAACTTTTGCTGTACTGTTTCCAATGCAGATTTGACCGATGCATCATCTGTAACGTCCAATTGTACAACGTCAACTCTACTATCACCATCATCAGTAGAACAACATTCATCAATCAGTTTCTGCTTTGCAGCTTCTCCTCGTTTCAAATCTCGACTGCATAAAAAGACATGTGTATTAGAATGTTCTGATAATATTCTTTCACAAGTTGCGTATCCCTGCCCTTTATTAGCTCCACTTATGAGGTAAGATTTCATAGAAGGTGATACAGCTAGGGCAGTTACCACGGTGGATAATGTGGATAAGAATAGAAAGATATTATTGAAGATTATTGTCATGTTGTGTTTGTGTTGTATCTTATTTGCTGTGTTGTATATGTATCGTATATTTCTCGTATATAATTCAGTTCGAACAACTACCATTGAACACTACTAGAATGTGGATATGCCAAAACATTGGCAATACACTCGATCAGAACATCCGTGCCCACGGCGCCAGAGATGAGGTCTTCTATTATGAAATGTCAAATGACCACCACTAATTGATAGTTCATAAACGATAATTGCAATATGAAACCCTGACGATATATAATGCACTATGTTTGTTTATTGTATTGCACTGAATATGCTGTTCTTTATACAAACAAACACACCGTCACGACGACAAATAACTTTATATCTCTTCATGTCTTTCTACTATCGTACTCTCATAAAATTCCTCGAAATTCGAAATCTATGTTATGGAGAGCTAGCCATGGGATCGATGGGGGATGGGATAGAGATTAGCGTTTATTAGTTGATTATTATATTGTCAATATCATTGTAGATGTGGATTAATAACTATAGCGTCTAGGATTGATCAGAGAGAATATTGCAATGGTTACATAAGTAGAAGTTGTCGAGATATATCATAGGTAATACATAATCAAAGTCCGGATTATTTGTCACTGCATAGCGGTATCTTAGTTCAATCGCCATTTTGGCATTTGAGACCTGGGGCCAACTCTCATAAAAATTCCTACATAGTTTAAAATTGCAACAGAGTAATCACATGTACCATCTTTATTTATTGAATTATATATAATGGAATGCTCTACTTTTAACTCTAAATGTACACTTGGTAGTGGGGATTGTACACACAAGTCCCCAACATTTGACACTCTAAGAAATAGCCAAACTGATACATTGCAAAAGGGTGCACCTAACCTCACCGCCGACCATGTGCAGCAGTTCCTTTCTGGTAAAGTTAGTAACTTTGTTGGTCAGAAGTGGAAGGGACGTATAGTTCTACCACTAATACCTGTGACAGATGCATTAATTCATCAACATGGAGGTATTGATAAGGTTCTATCATCTCTTGAACCAACTCCGATAGACATATGTGATTATCTAGGCAATAACACATCTACCCTCTGTCTATACTTTGACCCTAAAGTATACCCACCTCCTGAGAAAGGATCCAAATATGTGCCATCACAATCACTTAAAAAGAAGAAGAAAGGAGATCTAAACTTTAAATATGATTGTAAAGATGATGAAGTATTTATAACGCTAAAGGAATATATTGAACGAGAATCTGTGCAGAGTGATTGCAGTGTAATAATGAATGGCAACAACGGTAGATCTACAAACACAAGGAAATATGTCTGTAGTGATACATATAGGAATAGGAATGAAGGTGCGAAGAAAGAAGATAAAGATAGCGGTGATAATGACTGCATTGGAAATGAGGTGGCAAACTTACATGACCTACCATATAGGTTAACTTATATGATCAAAAATGATAAGAAGGGTAGGAGAGATAATGGTAGAGCAGCTCCCAGGAGAACAGCTACAGCTGATTCAGAACACGTTTGCCCATTCAAGTTTCTCAAGAAATGGGACGAGTATGGATACTTTATTGAGCTTCGTCGTTGCGCAGGATGTCCCATGCACCAATATCACCCACAACCAATTCCAAACTCAACTCCTATGCCTGGCCGGTTGTTGACTGATGCTGAATGTGAAACTGCTAAACATATTGCAAAGTCTACTCTCAATAATGGTGCTTGTCGAAATTACTTCCAATCAACACTTAAGAAACATGTCAGTAGAGCCAAGATCGCTTACATTACATCTAATGGTGATGGTGATAAAGATGAAATGGAACGTATGTTCGACTTTATGGATAAGTCGAATGATATTAGTTATAATATGTGTTGGGATCCATACAAGTGTGATGATGATCCTAGGAAGAAGAAGCTGCCACTGCCACAAGTTGGTGCATCATCTCTAGTATCTACAAGTAAAAACGAAGGCGGTGAAGTTACACATGAAGAGGTGAACGATGATCCCACAATGCACCACATAGCTAGTGAAGTGGAAAAGGCTCGAGCGGACCAAGATATCAAAAAAGAAGAGGATGTCTTTGTGTCAATAGCATGGACAAATAATAATGCTCGGAGAATCTTCAAACTAAATCCTGAGGTTGTTACATGTGATATTACATCCCATTCGAACAAGAACAAATATCTCTTAACACATTCTCTGTCAAAACATCACATGATAAGCAAGTTATATTCTTGTGGGTATGGATTCCTAACCAACGTCGATATTCATTTAGGTGGGTATTTCAACATGCCATACTCAGTTTATTTGACAGGATACATCTATCAAGAATTAAGATGATTATGAAGGATGGCGACCCTCAACAGCATAATGAAATCATGGCTGCAATCAGATCTGTCATGTGCAATGCCATTACTGGTGGATGTGGATATCATATTGTACATAATACTTGGGTGAAGTATATTGGTTCGGCTCGATCAGTGATTAAGGAAAAGAATTGGGCAAAGTGGGAGAAAATCAAACGTATGATCCAAAGCTATGTCTATTGCTTGATGAAGAGAGGAAGTGTGGAAGACGAGGAAGAGTATGCAATTGCAAAGCAGATCTTGTTTGACTTCATACATGGACCTCTTGTTCGTGGAGTATGCGATGATAATGAAGACTTTATCAACAAGATTGTTCACTGGCTTGAGAATCATGTTTTGGTACATGAAGATATGTTTCTTCATTTTCGACGTCGTGGTGTAAGGACTCTTGGGGTTGCTCACAGTAGTGGTCATGAAGGAACGAATTTTGGCATTAAAGCACATTCTGCAAGTATCAAGGCAACAATGGGTATGGACAAGTCGGCTGAAGCACTCAGTCTTCAATCAGCCATCAAGACCGGAGAGCTTGATGAAATGGCGAGGCATGATTATAATGCAAGAAATAAGAAATGGAGTAACCTTCCATCATCTCCTGATACTTGTCGTCATGCTGAGGGTTTGTTGACTGTAGTTATGTTGAGGAGAGACTTGTATGTTGCTCGACGGGTGGGTGAAAGAGAGTTTGAGGTTGAATATATTGGTGATGCTGTATTCTTAAAAGATTACTTGGACTGTGGTATATTTCCATTGTTTTGGAGATGCCGACGTGTTACTGTTACTGATGATGGCAAGTTGGTTTGTTCATGCAAAGCTTTTGAAGAGGACGGCATCCTTTGTCCTCTTGGGAACAAGTGTACCCAATAATTGTTAATTCGATAGCATATCCCCAAGCCTTTACAGCAAAAGTATTGTATGATTTCAACTTCAATGGATTCCTTCTTGGCCACTACTTGATATCCACAAGTTGTTGGCGTACTAACACCCCAATGTGTGACATGGTTTAGAGAATGTGTTGCTCTTTGTTGATGATATGTTGATAAGTACTTGGTTGTTGATAGCATCTTGAGTTCGTCTTTGAAGTAAGTATCCAATTTGTCCAGTGTATCGTTTTGATCTACATGAAGAGATGAGTCATAATCCTGTGTTAGTATTCCTATATCACAGAAGTCTTGTCGGATTGGGTCATCATTTGATAGGGGAAGAAGTTTCGACAAGTGAATGTATTGATAATATGATACCAACGAAATCCGAGATGCCAAGAACATCATAAGATGCAGTACAAACGGCCAGAAGAAGTGAGAGAGTCTCTTTCTGTAATACCAATAACCGCTCTCATTTGGACCTTCAGTTGGACTAGGTTGTGAGCATGATTTTGTTGAACGAGGGCCGACGAAGGATAACTGACCAGAATGGCTAGATCTATTTCTCTTGGTGAACAGTCCACCTACACCCACAGCCTTGTTGATAAGTTGGAGATGCTTTGGCTGTATGGATATGCCATGCAAAGTAGAGTCATGTAATCCGACTGAAAGAGGGACATAGCCTTCACCTTCAAACTTATCTGCATCAACAAACATACAGTGTACAGTTATTGATTCATCTGGGAGAGTATATGATTGTATAGATTCATCATTGGTATTTATTGGAGGACATGCATTGGATGGATAGACTGTTGCATAGTGATGGTATGCATTTGCATCTACAGAGGTGGGTAGTTCAATGGCGTAGCAATCCAATAGTTGATGATTCACTGATTGTCGAGAAACTAAATTGGCATCATAATTCTCTTCTGTAAGTTCTAATTCACATAACTCTTTATACTTTTGTTTTGTAACACCGCTGAATGTAACTAGAGGAGACGACTGATCCCTAACACTTGCAATAGTTGGAGCAAAGAATAGTTTCTTATCACTTTCGCTTATGTTGGTTGCTTGGACTTTGTTTACACTTGATATTAGTACTAATTTCTTCTGAGACTTGTCGACTGCCCGTCTTGGTGAACGTTGCCATGACTTGGCTAATTCTAGCTCTTCTTTATCATCAGGAGTTTTGGCATTGGTAACATTAGTTGCATTGTGTTTAGCAGCTGTTTTTCGACTACCTCTCTTCCTCTTCTTCTTCTTCTTTGGGTGGATGTATAGACTCCGCCGCCCCATAACTTCATCTGTCAGTTTATTCTTCAGTAATGATTGTGTCGTTGATACCTTAGCAGATATAGGTATTACCATTGGTATCATATCAGGACCATCAGGATGACACTGTACTCCTCCATCAGTCTCATTACGAGTACGATGACTGATACTACTACCATCAAATGTAACTCCTCTCACTTGATTGGTAAATTCAAAGAATATATCCTTGGACTGATACTTGACAAGTTTGAAGTGTACTCGTGCATCATTCCATGTCTTGCAATCAAGGAAGGCTGGATATGAGTCGTCGGATGACATGTGGTCGGATGACATTGTGCCTTTCCACTCAAAGATATAGGCTCTACTGTCAACATCTACAGTCTCTAAATAAGACAGGGATGAGACAATACCATACTTCCATTCGTCGTTCGTCTCTGATCTAAGTCTAAACATAATAGATCGACCATTGCAACCATCTTTCATGTATGATAGAGATGAGTTGCTGATGAGTGAGAATGGTCCTTTATAACTAATGGTGAAGCGGCGACGTATAGTCTCCCTCACAAACTTGCCTCTTTTGTTGATACTGGTATATAAGTTACAACTCCCAGTTGAATATGTGGAGAGTGATGTTCGTGTCTTGTCACCATTGTAACCATTTGTAATAGTATAATGTTTGAGATGGGAGCCATGATCATCATGACTACATTCACTACTTAAGGAGCAGACACTTTCATCCTCATAATCGGAAGATGTGTCATAACAAGATGCCTCGGATGATGACCAAACGTCACTAACATAATCTCCACTGTTGCCATTGTGACATGTAGTACTTTGAGAATATTGGTCGGCCATCAGCATAGAGCTGTAGTCCGCTACCTCACCCATTTCCCTGCTAGGCTGAAGATTAACGCGCGCTTGAGTTTGTCGTTGTTGTCGATCTTTGACATTAGTTTGAGGTCGCCGCCCTTGTTGTGATATATGTGGACGACACTCGATATCCTTGGATATGCAATACTTGCACTTATCTTGTCCTTCTACATGTACACACTTCTTCTTGCGCTTGTGGCATGCAATACAAGCCATATTTAGATGTAATTGTATATAAAATATATACTTCCTAGTTTGAGTTTAAGAGAAGAAAATGATATAGAATAAGTATATGCAATGTATAAACAATTATAATAAAACAATATGCACCAACCACCCCACTTACCAATTATAAAGTAATACCAATTAAAATGTTAAATCTGCACTACGACGTCGACTCTAAAATGATGTGCATTAAATACATGCACCAATGTGTCCCCAGGAAGTAAATTCTAATCTCCGAACCCCAACTTTAATATCGAATAACGCGATACAAAACTACCCCACAATAAATAATACCTAATACCAAATAACCAGTACCAAATAATTATAAACAATACCCAATGAACGAATGATTAATGATAAACCAAACAATAATTCACTTAATCTATATCAGGTGTAACAACTTGAATTTTAATTATACCAAACACAACTTATTTAACAATGTTTATCAGTGGTGGTAATTATATATTATATACTGTTGATGATAATATGATATTTTAGATGGTCGAATGACAGTTCACGCGTGTACCTTCTAATAATGATGATTGCACCGAAGTTGACGATGCGTAGTAGTATGATACGACGACGACGGGCCGGTGGCGGCGATGATATTAATTATTAGACAAAGTAGTTTATCCAATAAACACAGCTGCAAATTAATGTTGTTATTTATTGTACTGTTTTAGTATTGTTGAGGTAGGAGTTGTTTGTATTGTTGTGAAGGTGCACCTTAATAATTGTTAAAGTTTTATTTATGCATTAAAAGATATTATAAATAGAACGATGGCGGATAATAATAGAAGAGATATTAATGAAGATTAGATACGGCATATGGTGTCTTCGATAGGAGCTACGCCGCGCGTGCCGCAATGATTAGGTATGCTTGTTGTGCTTTGTGCTTTGTCGTCAGTTGTTGTTTTATGAGAGTGTTCGAACTAAGATACCGCTATGCAGTGACAAATAATCCGGACTGTATGGCGGCTCTGATGCGCAGCACCCGTAGCAACAGTATCTCGCACTCTCCTAATGTTGGAAGAAGTAACAATATCAATGATGATGAAGCAAACAAGGGAAATAGAAAGTCATATATCCAGCGTATCAAAGCACAACTTGTAATATACACCTGTTGCTTTTTATTGGCATGCACTCTAATGTACATTTACTCATCTGGTGGTAACGATACAACAACAATACCAAAGCTGAAGATAAAAGTAGTGCCGCCATCAAAAGCATTACCAGGTAGAATCATATATGGAGCCAAAAGTAAAGGTGGTAATACAGCAAAGTTGGTCAAAGACGCAATCGAATCTGGTTTTAGACATATTGCAACAGGTGGTTTTCATAGTGAGTATAATGAAACTGGAGTAGGTGAAGGTTGGAAGGCTTCCGGTGTACAGAGAAATGAGCTATATCTGCAGACACTATTTCTGCACAATTCAGTGAGTGGCTATGCAACACAAAATTGTCATCTTCCAGATGTATGTCCACCATCGCCAGATTTAAGCATTGAAGAACAAGTTCACATCTCTATCAAATCAAGCTTATACAATTTACAAACAGATTATATAGATGCAGTATTAATTCACAACTTTAGAGCTAAGTTACAACCATATGAAGAAACTATACAAGTTTGGAGAATATTAGAAGAGTATGTTGATAGAGGCACTATCCGTGATTTAGGTATTGTTAGTGTTCATGATAAAGAGTATTTGACAAAGTTATATAATGAAGCAAGGATGAAACCAACAATCATTCAGAATAGATTCCACAGTAACCGTGGATATGATATATCTCTACGACCATTATTCAAAGAATTGAATATGTCTAATCAACTATTTTGGATCCTAACAGGAAGTGCTACGTAATAATGATGTGGTGAAAGAACTAGCACATAAAATGGGTGGGGTATCACCACAGATATTACTGTACTCATTTACAATGGAGTTGGGTGGATCTCCACTCATTGGATCAAAGAGTATAAGTCATATGCAAGATGATGTTAATTACTTGATACGGAATAGATTACAGTGGAAGAGAGATGATTTGATTGCAATGTCCAATGTCATTAACAAGAATTTGATATCGTAGTTTGAAATATATAGTAATTAGATAGAACTATATTATGGGAGACTTAGACAAGAGCGTCAACTCATCAACTAAGCTAACTATGGATGTAATTTAACTTCTTCTCCTTATGCTGTCTACACAACATCTACATCATCGATACACACTTTACTTATCTCTCAATCATGGGGAAACGCGTGAGAAAAATGTTTGAGTTTATTCGTGTTTGTATCTTATTCCTAAAAATATACTTTGTGATGGTGCATTCATTAGTTATTAAGAAGCTCAAGAGCTCAATATAATATATTTATTGAAGAAGGTAAGCTCATTAAAGGCTCAAGAGATTCATCGTTGAGTTGTGAAGTTCCGTTTTACCATAGTCCGGTTTACGTACAACTTCTTTTTGTGAAGATATCATTAACATGATTGAATACGGATTGTTGATACATGTAAATATTATATGAACTGTTTATGTATGTTATGCACCATTGTATGCAAACAAATTATATTATGTGAACGCATCTAACTTCTCAACTTGTATCTTTCCCTATGCACAGAGTATCCATATTCACTTATCCGACCGACATTTATAATGTCCACAAATAATGAAGCAGAGGCATTAAAGGCCGAGGGGAACAAGTTGGCAAAGAAGCAGAATTGGGCAGCAGCTGCAAAGAAGTACGAACAGGCCACATCGATTGACCCATCATGTGCAGTATATTGGAGTAATCTTGCACTCTGCTACTCAAAGATGGACCTATTAATCGAATACAAGACAGCTGCTACAAAGACAGTTAAGGCTGACCCATCATTTGTTAAGGGTTATGTCAGATTGGCAAATGCTCATCATCGACTATTTGAATTTGAAGATGAAAAGCAAACTCTGGAGAAAGGATTGGAAGTGCATCCTAACCATGCAGAGTTGACAAAGATGATGACAACTGTTATGAAAGAAATTACGTCAACAGAGAAATTTCAATAAGTATTACTAACAGTGCCTGATGTTAAGCCTATTCTCCTTGGTGGTGTATCTGGTGAGGGATTAAGTGATTTGGTTGAGCCTTTAGCAACGGCTAATCCATGTTTCTTTGGGTTGAAACGGTCTATTCTACCCCCTATCAGTAAGAAGTACAAAGATTTGTCAGAAGTTAGTGATGGAGTAAAAGATGTCATCGAAGCTTTCTTCAATGGAGATGTGAAAGCTCATCCCTAAAGTCCATGAACATGGAGAAGACCATGAAGATTTCAAGAATCAGCTTTCGAAACATCTTCTCGATATCCTATACTTCTAAGCTTAAATCAATTTGTTATTAGTTGTTAATTATAATACTAAAAAAATGACATTGGTTTGGGCGCTGGACGATTGACAATAACCTACGATAACTTATATATACTCTCATAAAAGATACCACTCATCAACTCTATCTCATAATCTAACTCATAACTTGGATATTTGACGCGGTTATATCATATTACAGGAAAATTGTTAGTTGCTCTATAGCTGCTTCATTGAGTGTTATGATTATATGGATTGCAATTGTACTATCCTCTAAGACCTCGGATTCTAGGTACTCAACATACCATAAGCAACTAACTTCTCTGATGTTGTAGAGAACGGTTTGATTTGCCGCTCCTCTACCACTATTCAGACTTCATACAGACGATAGAATTACTTAGGTATCTTACACCTTATGAAGGTATTCTGTAGAATCGGTTTTATGTGTTTTCTATTCATCAGTACGTATAAGTACAATAGGTGATGGGGGCAGTACAAATTTTTATGGCCAAAAATTTTAGATGCAAAAGGAAGAGAATCATGACGGCCTTACTCATTATCATCCTGGCAATGAGAGTTAAATAATATGTAATTCTACTATATACATAATTTATAATAGAAGTACATATCTCTTCTTATAAGATGTATTTATTGCAAACACAAATACAAAATTCATCATATCAACAACAACATACATAGGTACCTACCATCCAACTTACCATCATCAATATTATCCATCAAATAGTTATTATTTGTAGGATCAGATACAAATGGTATATAAGTAAAATATTGATCATGTAGTAACACTACAATATGGGGGTGTTTACCCCAACACATGACGTATATGTGGAGTGAGGTAGTATTGTTTATAACGTACACACAACGAATACTACAATTATTATACATCTACGCTATTCTACCAACTCAACGTCAGCATCCAATCATATGATTGTTCTCATATCATAATAATGTTAATTTGAGGATGTGAAATTTGTATGAGTAGGTAGGTACGACTCATGACTGAGCTCTCGACTGAAAAAAAGAAGAGCTCTTCACTCCTCACAATTTTATTGTTGTGCTTGTCAGGTGCCACAATAAATAGTATTGCTGCACCGTTAGCTTTCCACCCTACCACTACCGATTAAACAGGATTAACAACGACTAATCATGCCAGGTAATAAGAAAGTAAAAATACAGAAGAAGGCTGTGGCGGCAAGACGAACTTCTCCACGATTACAGTTAAATAACAATACCACTCAAGAAATTGGTAAGAATACTTTATTATTGAATATAATTAATTCACCCCTTTATTAATCTCACCATTAATATAATCTTCTAATCTTTTAGCACCTGTGTCATCTAATGCCAATGCCAATGATGGTGGTAGTGATGCCATGGATGTTGAAAGGTTATTAAATATTAATGTTGAAACATTTGCCTACCAAGTGCAATTGGCATGTAGTGCTATCAGTCTGGAGACGCGCAAGTCTATGGCAGGTATGTAATAAATATATATTGTCACCAATATCTTGTTGTTTATTTGATATATTTCTAATTTAACTATTCATTATTCTTTTCAGCTGCCTGCCCTCTCATTATCAAACAATTCGTTAATTCTGTTTGTTGAGTCGCCTTTGGTTCGTATTGACGCTGTGGAATCTCAAGGAATGAATAGCAACTGTGCCGCGGTTGCTCTTGGTATTGCTATGCAAGTTGTGCAGACCAACAGAGGGTTGAATGATGTTGAATTGTCAGTTCATGCTAGGGATTTGAGTCAGATACTTATATCTGCTGCTAGGATTAGGGGGGCTTTACCAATTTGTGTTGAAGACATGGAGAGGGCTGGTGCAGATGGAAGGATTATTTTGGAAGATGGGGAATATGTGGTGAGTATTAAATGCATCTTTATTATTTATTTATTTAACTTGCACCTCATCCACATTCATCCTCTTTATTTATCAATAATATACGAATACAGTCTTTGGATGATACTTCTGAAGTAGTGGCTGGCATTATTCAACAGTATATCAATTTTGATCAAGAGAGTGGATCCAACATTATGGATATTGAACAAAGTGCAAGGGTATTGTCTCACCTCCAGAGGGAAGGTACTGCTGTGTGTAAGTATGTTGATATGTTGTATTATATCGTTGTGCTTGTGTTAATCTAATCATTTCATTATTTGCTCGTTCTCAGGCTTTATGCAGAGGTCTCATGCGAGTCTCCTCTGCCATACAGAGGACGGATATAGTATGATCGATCTTCTACCAAACAACCCGATCAAAGATGGAACCGCTTTTAGAGTTTCTTGTGATACACTTGAGGCACTGGGTGCTGTATTTGTGAAGTATGCTTTTCACAAGACAAGCGGCCGTCCTTCTTCTGCTGCCAGTTTCCAAGCGGTTGTTTTGAGCAAAGATGGTGGAGGTATGTCAATATCTTGTCCTTATCCTTCTTCTATGCTTATTATTTGTACTCACTCCTACATATTGTCCATGGCATGCTCATGTCACTTAAATATACAGGAGAGGATATGTCCATTGGCGATATTCGAGATCAGCTGTGGTCCTCTATCACTGCATCATCCACTAGTACTACAATGGATACTCATTCCGAGCGACTTGTATCTCTCATTGGCGATGTTGACGAGAATCTTACTCGGGTACTCGAGAATGTAGCTCCTCAGATTTTACAGGCTCTTTCAGCATTCATAAACCAAGCCATAATGTCGGATGAACTACATCAGTGCAAAGTGTATGACTGTGCACTCACCTCTATCAAGTCGTTATGTGCTGATCACGATATGAATGAAGACACGATTGAAGTGATCATGGCATTGTGTGGATGCTCGATTATTGATGATGTATGCTCCATCAATCCATCGCCAACCACTCGATTAATACTTGCTCGATCAAAGTGGGTCGTTGATGATTTGCTTTGTGAGTACTGTTGGCGGGTTTGTTGTTGCTTGTATTTGCACTTCTAACATTCTATTCTCTCAACAGACAAGGCAGGCATTGAAGATGAGGTTGATAAGGATCTCGAGCAGTGGAGACTCAATGCAATTCTACCTGTTGCTCATATCGAGCGTGGTGTCAAGAAGTGTGATGGCAATTCTAGTTGCGGGCTTCACCTTGCAGTATATGGACGAACCTTTGTGATCCAACGACTCCATGGTAAGTGAATATGTGAGATTCTATTATGTAATCATGTGGAGTTATATCCAACCACAGATCATTTACTTCATCTACTTCTCCACATGAAATATAGGTATATATGCTTGGATTGCCAAGAGAAAGACTTTAATGGGTGGCCTGCTCAAGTCCCGAAGGAGGTCCTCCAAGAGGACGTACGTTCAGTAATGCTCGGGAAGAGTACAAAGTATCCTACAGCTGCTTCAATATTACCAGCTTTGCCGTCGGATTCTTCTTCCCCACCTGGAGAGGCAGTCCCAATTCTTGAAGTCGATGGAGGCGAGGATGGAGACAAGGATGGAGACAAGGATGAAGACGAGGAGATTGCCGATCGCTTATTACAGGCGCATATTGCAAATGATAAGTCTTCTGACGGAGATGGTAGTAATGAATCATCTGATGGAGATGATGAGCTTGTCAATCTTGATGAGTTTGATATTGACTTGGATGATGAAGGTGATACAACTAAGCACCCTCCACGAACATTCAAGCCCCAAGAGCTCTCTTCTGAAGTGGCCGCACTACTTGAGAAGGAGAGGAGAGCGTTTGTCGTACCTACTAAGTTGGATGAGAAGATTCAGAAACATTGTTTTGAGAAGATTGGTCTCCCTCGAACAACATCTCTTCCAGGCACAATCAAGAGTCTCTTCAATATGAATAATGAGAATGATATGGTCTTGATGTCTCAAGTACTATACACCCATGTACTTGACGAAGAGAACTTCACTGATGCGCCTAAATATCAAGAACGTTCCAACCATATCCATCGATTGATGAGTGCAGTGACATTGGCTCGTCTGGGCGAAGATTACAAGGATTGCATTCACTATGGAACTGAAATTTCAAGCTTAGACATGTTCATGACAATCATGAGATATCCTACACTCAACGACAAGGGGAAAGTCCATTGTTGGAACAGGAGGAATGGTTGTACCCTTCTTCACGAGCTAATAATGCCATTGTGGTTGTCTGCCGAGAAAGCCCGACGAGATGGCACTTACGAGAAAGGTATGAAATTCTTCAAACGTCTTGCATCTGCTGGCCTTGACTTGGCAACCGTCAACCTTCGTAAAGGATCAGAAGTGGAGTTGGAGACTGAGCAGGAGGAGATTACAGATCACTTAGGCTTCGTCAATGTTGAGCAATGGTGGTCACTTAGCTTTGGATATACATCACTTCATATCAACAATACTGTGAAGCATCACGACAAGCCTGCTCTTGTTAACATGGCATCAAGGCATACCATGCTTGCATGGGCTGGTGCTCGGGGCGATTTCAGTGGCACATATGCAAAATTCTATGATACATGCCACGGGCAAGTCCCATTGATGGGTACTCAGGTGTACTGGAAGAAAGAGACTCGTGATCGATTAGCAGCATCTTTGGTTGGCTTATGGAGACGTCATCTTGGGTTTTCTCTCGGTTATATATCCGATGTAGCTGATGTGATAGGCCGCAAGGGTAGATCTGATGCAGATATTGCTCTATTTCGTAACATTCGTCTCGGGTATCTAAAACGTGCAAGTGCTGTTCGTGCCGAGAACATCCAGGTGTTCAACAGTGTTATGTCTGAGCTTATCAATGTTTGTGAGGCGGATCCAGTCGACTCTGCAGCTCGAGACCTTGCCGTAACCAACGCTGCAAATGCTTTCCAAGCTGGTTCGTCAGGTACCAAAAGGACAAAGAAGGCTCAGTCAAGAATGCTTGGTAAACTTGCACACCAATACAAGCTTGACTTTGATGGCGATGTTGTCTCTCTCTTGAGTAATGAACTTCGTATTACTCCTGTGATGCCTCAGAGTTATGCTATACTTCAGAAGTTGTATCGAGGTATCTTCATCAATACACCTCCCGAGGAACTGGCGGACGAGGATGATCCCTTCTCTATTGCTAATACTGATGTGATCTTCAATCGTCTAGAGAAGAATGAGGCATCATTCTCATTGTTACAAAGAATGTTAGCGAAGGAATGTGGTAATAGTGAGGAACTCTTGGCCAAGATGAAGGCAGAGTACGAATCTTTGAGAGATTTGGCAGTGGCCAATTTTGAGCATGATCTCTCCACACTTCAGAATGTGTATCGTAATGCTCTTTCTAAGGAGGAATTGGAGGACGGCGATCCCTTCTCATTAGAGTACTTCAGTGTCGTTGAAAAGCGACTCAAGGAGGATCCCAAGTCGTCAACCTTACTCAAGGAGCAGTTGACTAAAGTTGGTGGCAACCAGGAGGAACTCTTGGCCAAGATGAAAGAAAGATTTGATATATTGTCAGCCAACGGTTCAGCTGCTGCTGCATCCAACCCAAGCTTCTTACAAAGCAACAAATATATTTCACATACATCAGAAGGTGATGTCGTTGATCGGATCCTTCAATACCACTTCAGAGGAGATCAGGTATTGGATACAACTATTTCCACTAATGTTCAAGTTAAGGGTAAAACCTGGGATGCATACAAACGTTTGGTGGAGACTCCAAATCCATTGAACACATCTCAAACAATGGGTGATTTGTTGGGTCTGAGTGATGTTAACGAGGAAAATCTTTGTCATGCAATCAAGTGCCGCGCTGGTCTCAAACTAAATGGTGCTGGCAAACCTCATGTACTGGCAGACAAGCCCTTTCATTTGCTTACCGTCACTGTTTCTGAGCCAGGTAAATACTTTGTCAAGGATCTGGGGTTCAAGAAAGGAGCTTTGCAAGTATGGGCTGATGCAGTTCAAGTTAGGAATAACAACCAGTCTGATTCTATCTTTGATCTAATTGCCGAACCTGCCTCATTTGATATGGATGTAGATGAATTGAGGGAGAAGTATATCGGTAAAGTTGCAGATCACTGGAATAGGAGCGGAGACAAAGCATTTTCCACAGCCCACAAAGTTCATCTACTTGATACACTCAATGTCTTGACAAATTGTGTACGAGAAGACATCGTATCAACAAGTCGCGACAATAATTACCAAAGACCAACTCATAATCACACTGTCGAATTGATAACAAAAACCTTGGAAAATGATACTAACTTGCCACATACAGGTATCACAAGTATTGGTGCAGGAAGTTATGGATCTTTACCAAAAGTCATCACAAAGGGAATGAACAGAAACGACAAGATAAAACTGAATGCCACAGTTCATACAGCAGGAAAACCATTCCAAATAGCTGTATATCCAAAGTCATCACATGATCTTGTCAAAGCGGAGATAACTGCAATATGTATTGTATTGAATAAGACTGTTGGCTTTGATAAGATTGAGGATAAAACGATAAAGCAGGATGCTATCGTTGAGATTTGTAAGTGATTTGTTTATGGTTCAACATTTTATCATTCTATTGCACTGACAACAGCCTATCCTCTCTACAGTGGAAAATGTCAGGAGAAGGAAGTTGACAGCTACAATGTCTTATGTCTTTCCTAATAGGTTTTCTGAGGATGTTTGGCGCAAGATTGTTGATATGGATCTAGTGGTGGTGAAGGAGAAGAAGAAGACCAAATCGAGTGTGAAGTCAACAAAGAAGAGGAAGACAGAAACCAAGTCGAGTGAGAAGAGAAAGGTAGAGACTAAGTCTGAGACTGAGCCTACAGCGAAGAGGAGGAGTAGCCGCAGACGCAGTAGTTGAATATCTATTGTATAGATGTGCGTTTGCTGAATATGTATATGATAATCTTTAATACATTTATAGTTAGAAACAAACAACGGATATTGTTCCTTTAGGTATATATGAAGTTTATTATAACCAAAGGACATGACAGTGGGTACTATCATCAGATTCGGGTGCTCTGGAAGTGGAAGGTTATTTGCCAAACGATTCGGTACCAGTCATGAGAGTTAGCCTTTATCCACCAACTGGTTTTCAATACCAAACGGAGCAGCATCCACAGTATCATAATACTTTGACGTTGGAAGATAAGCGATCAATTGGGGTTGTATTGATGCATCGTCTTCTTCGTGAACATGGCTTCGACATGGGTAAACAGTTGCATGAGATGATAATGTTTGGACTTGTTACTGAATTAACCAAGGTAAGCTCAATGTTATGTGATATCCTTTTTTTTGTGCACATGATATGTCTCTCCCTTGATTTAATCTTTGCCTATTATTCTGCTTTTCAGAATTACAATCACCTCAACCGATTCAAAGATTCAGTCGATGTTAGGCTTTCATTTGCAGATATGGCCGGGGCAGAAAGTTGTATGGTTTGTTGGATCACATTGGCACCTTATTCTGTGGGGGGGCTTCTGCAATTTGTCACATGTGTGAGGAGTTAGAGGCCGCCAAGTATTACGGAGAGGCAGCGTTGGTGTACTCGGAGTTGTGTGAAGGCCGACTGTTTGAACGTTATGAGAACTTGTCTAAAGCACAGCTCCATGCCTACGCAGGGCTTGCCTTCAAACGCAATCAAAACTTTGTCGATTCGGAAAAACAATACATTGCAGCTTTGCGTGAAGAAGGAGCTTCCTTTCAGAGAAACGCCTACAACCATGCGTCCCATGTGTTAGGGAATCTTATGACAATGTATCGTATTGTATCATCTGGAAAGCCCGCGTTAGTATTGTTTTATCATGTGCTTGCAGGTGTTCAGTATAAAAGCTCGACGACTTGACTGCTTTATTTGACCTTAGTGTACTAACATATATATATTATAATCTCCTCTCTTTCATCATCATAAATCATTCAACGCGCATCTTCCAGAAGTGGTATGTGGTTTGAAGTCAGATGAAGTTCACAAAGACATGCAGAGAGCACATCATGTTCTTACAGGTTTGCTTTCAGTAGCTCGATGTCTTCCTGACGGTGATGACGGCACGATCGGGTTAGGATTACCATCAGGAAAGTCCACGTTAGTATCTTTGTGTCATGATTTCGTGTGCTCGATATGAAGACTCGGCAATTTGGTTCATTTGGCCTTTATTAGCAATTATTTGACTGTCTTTGCGAATCTCATGTACTAACAGAAGTTACTATCATCTCTCTTCCATCTTCGTGAACCGTGAAACGCGCATCTTCCAGCAATGTTGGAGGGTATTTTGAAAGACTCTTACAAGAACAGGCACAAAGCATTCAAAGCAATTCTCAAGGCAGTGTCAGCTCCAACTATTGAGGAGTATCATGAGCGTTTATTTAGCTGCCAGAACGACCGCCCAATTGACGTGAGAATGGCAAATCCACGTGACAAGCAAGAGATGCAAGCCGATGTGTTAAAGCATCAAGAAGATATTGGCAAATCCTATGCTCGAGAAACCACAAAGAAGAGGGGGGAAGCCGACATTGAGACTTGCTGGGAGTGCAATTGTTGTCACATGGTATCAACAGAGAACAAGAAACGTTGTCCTTGCCTAACTGTTTGTTATTGCTCTAAGGAGTGTCAGAGGAAGCACTGGCCTACTCATAAGTTGACCTGTCCAACTCGAAAGGCTAATTCAAAGAAGTAGGGGTATTGTTCATATGTTGATAAATGAGGATGAAGAAGAGATATACATATCAAAGGTAGAGGTGAATCGAATAGAAACGGGGGATATCGTTGACTTCAGAATATAGATAGAAATAACCAATAGCACATACGATTTGGTTTCATCTTCTCTATGATACTCTGCTAGACTGTGCGGGAGAACTTGTTTCCATATGCCTTAGGTATCATTTGAGTCGCGACACACGTTATGGGTCAAAAGCTCTGTGAGAAAACATTTATGCAAGCTACAAGCATGATCGCACACCCAATCCAAGTTACCAAAGTAAAGATGGTTCTTGACTCCATGAGTTAGTCGCGACACACGTTCAGTTGGGTCAAAAGACTATGCTGAGAAACTGGAGACAGATGATTGCAAGTATTAGCTTGTGATATAGTAACCTATGTGTGCTGCCATAATACAAGCACACATCCATCATCTGCTAACATGAAACTCTCTTTATTAACCTCCGCCATTATGATGGCCTGTGCCGTCGCTGACACCGAAGAGTATCATAAAAACTGGCATGACAAATCATGGGTAAGTCGATCACTCTGCTTTGAGCAGTGCTTGAGTTCACCTTTTCACTACTAACACAACTTCTCTATTCTTTGTCGAACAGCATGACCATCATCCTCATAACTGGAAAAACAAATGGGTAAGAGGCTTTTATTTTAAAGATCCAGGATCATGTTATGCCCTATCACTATTGGGGCATTTATACATGGAGTTTACTTCTCATACTAGCGCAATCTTCTATTCTCTTTATTTTCGAACAGAATAACCATCATCCTGGCCACCACAACGGTAGCGATCGTCCCTGCTACAACGGTTATGATAAGGTTTGCGTTCATAAGGAATGCGATGCTGGGGCGGGGTACAGCGACAATCCCAACGATGCATGTGGCAAAGCATGGTACTGTAACGATGGGAAAAGCGTTTGGGGTTATAGTGAGAAGGACTTTGACGCAAATTCAGTCCATTGTGGTTGTAACGAAATCTGCTATAAAACACTAGGAGGACCCTACCATGGTGCAAAACGATGGGAATGCTGCGATTACGAGGAGGACACGCAGATCCTAGATAAGCAGGAAAAGATGCTTAGGGGTGCCGAGGAAGAGAAGTTAGTCCTCAAGTTGGAGTAAGGAATGAGTAAAGGTTTATTGATTTGTATTAGATGCTTAGTCTTTGATGCAATTGCAATGTAACCTCCATTTCTTAGGCATAGACAAAGTGTTACACTACTAACTTAAGTGAAGCAGTAGGCATTCCTTTGACTCAGTACAGAAATACAGTCTATTCTTTACCATCCTCGCTCTTCTCTTCTTCTACATCCATTGCCTCTACAAGAAATTGATCATTCGTATAAATGCACATTTCAGATGCTGTACCAGTGATCATGACGTATGTTGTATGATCAATAGAGGAGAATATATGAGTTTTGATTGTTGATCAGTCATTTCCGTAATGCACAAATATTTACATCTTCACTGTCTAAAACTTACCAATTTGCATTGCCTTCTTTGCAACATCCTCGGCACTTAAATCATCATTATCCATCTGTGCACGTGCAGCAGCAATTGCAAATGTACTTCCACTACCCACACCAAGCACACCATCATGACTTTCTAATACATCGCCATTTCCTGTGATATTAAACATTGCCTTTTTATCTGCAACTAATAGACTAGCTTCTAATCTTCGAAGATACTATATAGTTTGATGATAATAAGTTTTATCAGGATCGGGCAGTGTGAAGTTAGAGATCAAGTGTCTTCGATGTTCACAAATCACAATAAGTACTAACCAATCACTCTACTTACCTTGTCAGTTCTCCATCCCTTGGCTAACTCAACACAACTTCTAGCCAACTGCCCAGGGTATTCATCCAATTTACCCTCCAATCGTTCTAATAATGTAAATGCATCTGCGGTACTACCTGCAAAACCAACAATTGTGCCCTCATTCTTCTTATCATCATCTCCATCCTTCTTACTATCATTATCATCGATTGGAGCACGTTCACCACCCAATGTTTTTGAGTAAATTTTTCGAATTTTCTTAGCATTTGGTTTAACAATAACTGATCCCATTGATACCATACCATCACCCATCATACATACTCGTCCATTCTTTCGTACACATACAATTGTTGTACCGTGCCAATCTGGTGATTGTGTATATTGTGTTGCATGATAGATTGATCGACTTGTTGTGAAAGATGTGGCATAGTTTGTTGATGTTCTATTGATGGCTTTTCTTGATATGTTTGCTAGTAGTGAATTCATTTTGATATGTGATATGGTATAATATAGTCTTTGATATGTTATATGATAATAAAATATACCTAGTCTGATCATAATGGCAGTTTACAAAGAGGAAACAAATGTATGTGAGATGTGAGTACCAATAGGTAATATTATTGCAACCGGCGCTACTGTTCTAGGCAGCTAGTAAACCTAAAGATCACTGCTTAGCCCAATAGCAAAGTAAGAATAAGGGATTGGGATGTGTGTATCAAAATCATATTATGATGTGCACAAGTTTTCATTGCAAACCAAACCTCCTATCGCACAATATGACAAAACCACTCTAATATCTCTACTGCATATCAATTCTAGTCCTCTTATCGGACTACTTACCCTCTTCTTACATGTCGTTAGATCAAAGGAAGAGAGGTTAGTGGATTTTTTGGGGTTTTGGAAGTTCCATAATAAGTTCTGATTATTTTGTTGCAGTCAAAATAATATTATTGCGTTTTGAAGATATTGCAATATAGTTTTGATAGGGGAGTGTATTCAGGTATTAAGACTTTATTGGTTGTTGTTATTTGCCATTTCCATAGGCATATTGAGGTTTCTGGGGTTGAGATAAGTGATTGTTATTAGCGGCCAGAGACATATATTATCTGTCGTGCTCAAAACTGCCATTGGCCCTCTCTTAAGCAGATAGCTTTATTGCAATATTAAACCAATTAAACAATGGCATCATCTGCATATGCAAACGTTAGGGCTGCTATTGGTGAGTAGAACATTCTTTATGCATAATCTTATTCTTATTACATATAGTTAACATTGCATAATTTTCTCACAACCTTTCTATTTCCTTCTATCTTATTGAATCAGCCGATGAGGGTAGTGATGCTCGAGTAGAAGTAAACCAAAGAGCATTAATTGATAAAATTCTTGCCCGGTATGCATCTAATAATGCAGTTTATCGCGAACTACTACAAAACTCAAACGATGCCGAGGCAACTACGGCTGAAATAATAATCACAACTTCCTCCAATACTAAAACTAACAATAATAATAGTAAAGATGTTATAGATATATCGAGCTCCAATAAAGAAGTAGTTACACAAGTTATATATAGAAATAATGGATTGCCATTTCGTACACAAGATTGGGCAAGATTACGAAAGATTGCAGAGGGTAACCCCGATGAAAGTAAAGTTGGTGCGTTTGGTGTAGGAGCATACACAATGTTTAGTATATGTGAAGAACCACTAGTTGTTAGTGGTAAGAAGGGACAAGAAGAAGCAATGGCATTCTTTTGGAAAGGTGATGGATTATGGACAAAGACTGGTAAAGCGCCGCAAGGTATACTCAATATGAGTGCTTCATTAGGAAAAAGTGATGATAATGAGTGGACTAGCTTCATCTTACCAAGTAGAGATCCCTATAAAATTCCAGATTTGGTTGAGTTCGGTAAATTCCTATCTGCATCACTAACATTTACTCAATGTTTAAAGAATGTACGAGTATATGTCAATCAAACAATGGTCATGAATATTGAAAAGACAATACTAGAATCGCACACAATAGCAACACCGAAAGCCAGCTCGTGGTGGAAAAACGACGGCGCGGTAACAACTTCTAGTACGGGAATGTTTACATTCGGCAAGGGATCGGATTTGACTCAAACATCTGTACAAATGAATGTCTCACTCAGAAGGGGAACAACGTCTGAATATGAAATGGATGAGTCAACTGTCCGTGCGAGATATGCAAGTGCACAAGTCAAAACATCTATACCATCATCCATTGAAAAGAGAATGGTTCGTGTAACAAAGAAGAAACCACCAAAGGAGTTGACTGTGCAAATCTTTCTTGATGCTGCAAATGCTGAAGAGGAAGATGATGGAAAGTCCAACAAGCGAAAGATACCAAAGCGGAATAAACGATCAAGGGCATCACACGTTACAGACTCATTTGCTCCAACTCCTGGCTCTGGTCGAATATTTATTGGATTTCGTACATCTCAAACTACAGGTCTTGGCATTCATCTTGCTGCTCCACTCCTTCCCACCGTAGAACGTGAAGCTATTGATTTTGTTGACGCCGCACTACGAGATTACAACTCTGAGTTACTAGAAATGAGTGGTATGTTAATGAGGTTGGCACTCGAACATGAAATGGGGAGAATTGGTACACTTTGGGATATGAGTAAGGATGAACGAGATAAATGGGAAGCCCAGAGAGAAGAGGAAAAGAAGAAGGATCTTCTCAAAGCAAATGAGGAACAAGTCGATAGTTCTCAGAAGAGTGCAAAGGATGATACATCATCGAAGGGCAACGATTCATCTTCCATTCCATCAAGCTTACTTAGTTTTGCATCTTTCATGGCAAAAGGAGTAAAGAGTACAGTCACTGAGGCACTCAAACCAGTGCAAGAGATACTCGGTGAAGATAGCGAAGCTGCTGAATTGCTCAATCCGAGAGATGATCGGCCATTATGTCTGGAAGAGCGTGATGCCATCTTATTGATGCAAAATTATTGTCCAAGACAATCTACACCCGACTCTTTGGTGGGTCAGTGCTTGGCAAAAGGCTTTAGTAGATGTCTACAATCATCTTCTCCGCCAGTGCTGACGCAAGGTGGAGTAATGAGAGGAGCCGAGGCAAAGTTACCAAATTACGGACTTGAGGCATTTGGATTTGATAATGTTGTGCGACGAATCATGTTGGAAAATGCACAGGAGTATCATTCAGTAATTGCCAATGTTAAGGTCTTGACAGTCAACGACTTGATTTCTTCACTCAAGAACCAAATATTGGATCAAACGATGTTAGTACGGTTGTTAAAATGGTGGCCCAAGTTCTGCAGAAGGCACTCAATTGTTGATAGACATACAGGGTTGAGATTGAAAGAGGCAATTCGATTTGAATTGAAAGACTCCAAAACCAACACTACTGAAGATGACGTAGAATTTGCAATTGTTCATCGTCTTGATTCAATCCTATACTTCACACCCAAGCATCTTTTGGGCCAGCCTCTTCCTGAGACTTCCTTTCCTCCTTTGATACAAGATGAAATTGGATTGCGCATATTGGAGCATAACTGTTACAATGGTTGGTTCTCAACATTGCCATTTGATATATGGACTTCGTTTATATCACAGCACTCTTGTATGGTTGAAGGCAAACCTAAAGAACTCAACATTCTAGCCTTGACAGCGTTAAGCAAGCATTTTGATTCATTAGACGGAACACTATCAAGGCGTAGATTTATTGAATTGCTACCTATCAATTCACCGTGCATCCCATATGATACTGATTCAAATGAGAAGGAGTGGCAAACTGGAACCCCCAGCGAGTTATACATGGCCTCATCGAATTTGGAGGCATTTGCAGGCGTCGGGGTGTTCAACAAAGTGTCTAGAGAACTAAAGGTATCTGATGCCTTCTTGATTGCAATGGGAGTTCGAACAACCATATCCATCGACTTTTTATTCCTCCATCTGGATACATTAAAATGGAACAACAACCCAAAGCCGCTGATAACATATCTCATTGACGCTGACCTCAGCCATGCCGACTTGCTAAAGCTTCGTTCAACCAAGTACCTACCAGCAGAACAAGACGAGACCCATGTATATGCTCCCAAAGAGCTGTACATAAAGAATAGCGAATTGGAGATATTTCCTTTTATACGCTTCTTACAATGGCGTGAATCAGAGGGAATGAGTAAGGCACATCGTGACTTTCTTATAAAGTTGGGTGTAAGGATCGATCCGCCTCTTTCGTCGGTAATGAGTTTCTTGGAAGGAGAATGTAACAAAAGTGAAGAGTTAAGGGATGACAAAGTATATGAAAAGGCACTACAGTATTTGGCTAACCATCTTGGACCTGGACCACAAGGGATATATGAACGAGAGTTTGCAAAGTATAAGAGCACCAAATTTCTACCATGTATACGCCAGAACCTTGAGACAGGGGATATTATAAAAGAGATGCAATCTCCGTCAGGTAAGTCTTGTCCAATCTATCTTCTTTATATCTTGACTGATCAAATCCTAACTTCTGACATCACTCATCCTTCTTTCTATCACGCCTCGCAGCCTGTTACTATAACCCATCAAGTCTCATCATGGGCTTTTCAACACTTGATCCACAATTAGACACGGTACACATTGCTACGAGAACTAAATGCCTCAAAGATCCCTCTTGTAAAGTATTGATTGTCCGCCTGCTGCAATTGGTGGAGATATCCAAAGCCAAGGTGGAACATTTTGAAAAGCAAGTAGTAAACAACGATAATGATGAAGAACGGCAGAAACTAGGGGAGAAGATATTAACCCTCTTTGATGCAGTCTTTGCCTACCTGGCTACTAGAACAAGTGACTTCACCCCAAGAGATGTGGCAGATTTATCCAAGCAATCATTCATTCCGTGTAAAACAAGAGGTCAGGTTGTATTCTACCTTCCGACTCAAATCTTCTTCAAAAGTAATGATGCAAACAAAACATCAGACGATGATAGTAATGGCTCTCTCACTGGGTCACTGTTCCAACAAATGAAATACAATGCTTTCCTCTCATTAGCTGGCGTGAAAGAAGAACCGTCACTGCAAGAGATATTCAACTTGATGATTGAAAAGCCAGATGAAGTTCTAGACTCTTTGGGTGAAGACAAATACAAAGCACTGCTTCGTAGAGTTGCTGCTAATCCTCCATTTAAATCGATCACAAAGCAAATCCGTCAATCGCCATTTCTATTGGGCTACCTTGTTATAGACGAAGAGATTAGTAGTGGCGAATCATCAGATGAAAAGGATAAGGGTCAAAGGGCTCAGTATGTGCTAGCGAGAGCCGAGGACATATACATTGTGGACAACTCATTCTTAAGACGACAATTCTCAATGTTGGTTGCACCAATGGAACAAACATTAGAAGAGTTCTATAACAGAGTTGGCTCGAAGTATGTTAGTCAGGTTGTGAAGAAAGAATACGAAGTTTCAGGACGGACTTATAAAGATACTGCCTTGGCAAAATCAATGACAAGCCGTCTTCTCGAGAGGAAGCCACTATTGTTGAGCCCTACCAATAGCTCCCGGCCATTGGCTTCGAATGCCGCTAAAATACTTGATGAGGCTTTCCTTGAAGTCGTTCAAGCTGAAAATATCAATGCCAAGTACTCGTTCGAGCGATCATCAAAGAAGGTATGTTCACTCCTACCAGTATGATGCTCGCCTTGATCTATTCTAGAACTTTATCTAACCACTACATTTCTCTATTACAGTTGAAGGTTACATGTTGCACTAAGCAACATTCACGTCAAAAGACAACTATTTATATTACAACGGCTCCGGATTGGTTTGACGTGGCTTCCGCCATAGGTGCCTTAATTCTACAGCGATGTCAATTAGAGGATGCCTTACTCCTCAGTCAATTACTAGAGTCGCCTTTGGAAACGCTAAGATATCGAGGCTTCCCTGTCGATCGAATACTGCGTCCAGTAGCAAAGCCACAACCACCTCCACCCCCACCACAAATTGAAACCAACAAGAAAGTTCCTCCGGAAGACAGTACCACAACACCTGGAAGTAATGGCTCAGTGACAAAACAACCAGAAAATAAAGGCCAAGATGGATTTGAGTCAATTCTTCAACAAATGTTTCCTTCTTGTCCACCTGAGACTATTCAGGGGTTATTGGGTCCAAATCCGAATAAGGAGAAGGCTCGTGACGTAGCCAATATGTTAGCGGCTGAAATGCCACCTAACTCTGGGAATGGTTTGTCACAAACGCAGCAAGATGGAAATAAGGGTAATGAAAAAACTGACGATGATACTCTGCAATACTCGGATGATGACAATAGTATCAAGGATGACTCTACCATTGGAAACAACGAAACAAAGGTTAAATCCAAAAAGAAGAAATCGTCTGGATTAATGAAGATGATGAGCAAAATGGGATTGCCTGGAAGTCATATGGGCATTGGAGGTGGAGGAAAGGGACATCAAGCCTGTGTACATGGAGCATCTCGTATTGGGGCGCCAGATAGCAATACACCCTCGTCACCCGAACGTGATGCATCCACTCAACAATCACTTGAGTCTATGTTAAATCAAGCCGTTCAATCATCAAGATCGGTAGATCATGCAGGTGTTAGGTCACAAGAGACGTTACTTAACTCACTTCCTCGAGGGCTTGATCGTGGAGAAGATGGCTGTGAGGTCATACCCGCACAAAACATTCAAGCTTTTCAAGGTCCACATGGTAACTACAAGTCTCGTAACGGTATCAAGATATTCTCTACAACAACCAGCTCAGGGTCGTTGTTTCTATCTCAGAACTTTCATCAAGTCGAGCGTTTTTCGATTGTAATACAAAATCTAGCTAAGGTGTTCAAACTGAACCTTTCAACTGTGGCTATATACTACGAGCCGAATGGTAGTACTATTGCTTTCAATCGAAGTAAGGCGCTATACTTTAACCTCCGCTTTTTCGTTGCTCTTCATCAAAACTCTGTTGATAGTTCATGCTACTCGTATTGGTACATGACATTTGCTCATGAACTTGCACATAATCTTGTCACTGCACATAACAAGGAGCATGGAAGTTTCACTGAATCAATTGCAGCCTTATACCTTCCAGACTTTGTCAGTTTATTATCTCAGATTTGAGCAGTGAAAGGAGAAGGAGACTGCAAAATATGGTACTGTCATGATGTATCAATCTAATAAATATTAAACTAATAAACCAAAGGGTGGCCCTTCACCAGTAGTATATCTTAATTGAAGGCTTTTTTGGGGTACTTGTGAAGTATTTTGATGGGTGAGCCACGGTCATATGGTACTGCCTGTTCTATAGTACGCCTGAGAAAACACACAAATGTCCATTACGCAATGACCGTGGCACCGAAAAGCATCAGCTCAAGTTGAATAAGCTTCTTTGGGGTACTTGTGAAGTATTTTGATGGGTGGGCCACGGTCATACTGCCTGTTGATGTAACTGTGCAGCAAAGTGGCGTTTTGCGCACAAA
>Ga0075439_12528_pt1 | contig 28933 bp, 21 predicted proteins | sample MintriSingleCell_FD_74264 | JGI IMG/M metagenome (GOLD analysis project Ga0075439, IMG submission 74264) | Marine eukaryotic communities from Monterey Bay, USA to study complex ecological interactions - Minidiscus trioculatus JGI Plate_4_G5... | ecosystem: Environmental > Aquatic > Marine >... | reverse complement strand
CGTCACAATGTTTTACCCTGACATTATGTCAGGGTAGGATCGCTAACGGTTAAAAAATTTATTCGTACCCTGACAAAATGTCAGGGTAAAAATTGGTTGGGATATACAATAATTTGTTTGTATGTGCACGCGATGTGTCTTAATTAAAAGATAGGTATCGTAACTATCTACTTAGATACTACTTACATTGCCACACTCTCATAATTTTTCTCAGCTCAGCGTTTGTTTTGTATTGTTTGTTATGAGGAAGGCACTGCAGGATTCTTAGTATAATCAGCTCTATAACATGCTATATCATATCAAACAGCATACGATATCGGCAAGAGCTCAATTAATTACAATTTTCAAATGGTGGTGTTCATGTATCTTTTCGGTTGAAATCCATCATTGTCTGCACAATCTAAACGCGTTTTGGTTGGTGTGTTGTTGTCCGGGCCGAGGTTTGTCAAACACAACAAGCAGCCTAGCAGGAAAGAACGATGGGTAATATTTTAAGTTGCGGGCTGCCTGGAAAAGCAAGACATTTATTTGTTATTTGTATGTGGGGAATTAGAAGATATGGTACTTATTAAACATGAGTTTACGTATACATTCTACATACTATTCAGCATATCATAGTACCTGTACTGATCACTATCATATGACGCAGCCTCGTCTCTTTGAGCACTCTTGATTTCGTCTAGATACGCTCGGTACGATTGTACAGCCTTTTCATAATCATCTTTTGATACACGACCTTCCATGGATAGTCTTTTCATATTCTCCAAAGTCACACTATCTCCATCCCTCGCTGCAATCATGTGAAACCCTTCCCCCTTTTCATATACACCAAGGTTGTATCTTGCTACTACATGCCCCTTGATGGCCGCTAGCTCATAGTAATGTTTAGCTTTCCTATGATCTCTTTCTACACCCACACCACTCATATAAGCATTACCAATATTAAAATACGCATCACCATTTCCAAGTTCTCCTGCCCGATGATAAAGTTCCAATGCCTTGGCTCTGTTTTGTGGAACACTGAACAGTCCAGCAAAATAACAAGATCCTAGGCCGTATATTGCTGAGGGGTCATTGTTATTTATTCGTTTTTCAATCTGTTCGATAACCTTTTTGTGTGTGTTGGGAGGTGGAATTCTGCAAAATGGACACAAATCGTTAATATTCTTCACTGCATAGATACATCCACTGCATATAGTTTTTCCGCAACATGACATATATTTACTACCAGTAGTCGCCAGTGATGGCAACCGTATGAAGCATATAGGACAATCCTCTAATTGTGGTGGCTGTTTGAAAAGAGCCTCATCATGCAATATTCAGCTACTCGTCTCTTGGATAGGGATGCTTTTGTTTCTTGGGGATATCTTCGTCTTCGAATAATCTAATAATACTTCCAATCAGCATTGAATGCAGCAGCTTCATCCCTTTGGACACTCTTAATCTCATCTAAATATGTTTGATATAACTGTAATGCTTCTGTATAACCATCTTTTGTTGCAAGTCCATGGGTGAATAGTATCTTGATTGTATCTAAGGATTCCTTGCAGCCCCCTCTAACTGCAATCATCCAGTGCTTTAATGCCCTAGCCAAAATTCCTTCCTGACACTCTACTTTGCCTAGATTGTGCCTTGCATTTACATTTCCACCTATCGCTGCAAGTTCGTAGTAGTATATAGCCTTCTTCACGTCCCTTTCTACACCTTCGCCATATGTATAAGCATAACCAATACTGTGATTTGCTCCTGCGTCACCTAGTTTTCCTGCCCGATGATAATGTTCTAATGCCCTCGCCATGTTTCGAGGTAATCCACATCGTCCTCTAGCATAAAAGCCTCCGAGATTGCGGATTGCTATGGCATCATTCTTCTCCATGCGTTTCACATATTCTTTGACCGCCTCCTTTTCGGAGGTTGGTGTTGGGGTTCTGCAGAAGGGGCACAAACTAGCACTTTTCTTATTCTTATCTCTTGCCCTTGCTGCATGGATACAACCACAGCATATAACTTTTCCACAACATGCCATATACATCTGCGCCGGAACAAGATATGGCATTCTTATGAAGCATATTGGACAATCTTCTTTTTGTGGTGGTTGTTTGAAAAGTAATTGATCGTGTAATTCTGCTACTCTTCTCTCACATTGTTTCTTATGTTTTGATCGATGCTTCTTTTTACATGCGGCATTGCAATACTTAACCATCTTACATTTGTTGCATATGTTGGTGGCATTATCTTTACCACAATTGGAACATACTGATGCATTATTATCGTCCGTGTTCATATTCTGTAACATATCATTAACCTCACACACATCAACATTCTATCTCATTCTCAGCTCACTCAGCGTTTGTTATGTGAGTAAGGCGCTGCCGGCACCTTCACCACTTGCATTCATTCAGTATATCAGTTACTCATATATAACATTCTATGCAATATCGAACAGTCATACAATATCGGCAAGAGCTCAATTACCACATTTTCAAGTGGTGGTGTTCATGTAATTTTTAGCGTCGCTCTATGTTGTGATTCTGAAGGAGTTGCAGCTATGTGCTTGCAGCTCTACTACTGGGTCTTTATCTGCCAAAAGTACTTTAGATTATAGTAGTTTAACGCGTTTTTGGTTTGGTGTGTTTTTGTCCGAGGGTATCGAGTTTGTCGAATATATTCACAACAGATATCAAAATAGTCCGGACAAATTTCACGACCACAACAAGGAACAAGATAGAGATAGCGTAGTACCGACTCGTATCACCTATATAATTGCAAGTTGATACCCATTATACGAGAAGGAGAGATATCACCTAATACTTGCAAATTATATCTATACAATACCACTAGAAGAAGATAATAATTGCAACTTGATCCCGATATATAATTTTATATAATTATAATGTCTCGACGATACTTTGATCAATCAGAACGAAGCAACTATGATGATAGTTATAGGTCTGGACGTAGTGGAGTAGACATATCGGACAAGACACCGCAATTTAACAATACAAGTTCTGCAAACAATAGTCGATATAATGGTAGTCATGGAGGCTCATCGTCGTCATATATGCCCAGTGCATATCAACAGACTGTTCATGAGGAGTATGATGATGGATATTATGATGATGATCTATTCGGTAGTGATACAAATTACGGTGGAGATACATTAGATGATTCGGGACGAACTGGTACATCAATGTTAACTGATGCTACTTCTGGCTACGGTCCGCAAGTATCTCAATATACTAAGAGAGGAGAACAGCAATCGGCATATCAATCTGGTATTAACAGTCATTATAACGGTGCATCATCTCAACAACGTCAATTGGATAGTTCAGGTAGAATGGGACGAGGCAATACCTACTCTAATTCAACAGGGACAACTTCATACGGCACTTCATCGTATGATACATCGTATGATACATCCAATCAATCAAGTAATAGACGAGGTAGTAATCAATCTTCTAGTATAGATTATCATTCCATGGCAGGAGATGAACGATCGGCATATTCGTATAATAATGATAATAATACTAGTATGGTTGATCAATCTGCTCGGAGTAATCAATCTGCGAGAAGTAATCAACAACAACAGTATATAAATCAATTACATCAACAGCAATATAACAATACAGGAGGTAGTTCTGCAAACAGCGTAGTTAGTGGAATAAGCAGACGAAACACACGAGAAAGTGATATCTCTTCAGTTACCAGTCATCAACAATCTCAATATACTAAACAATATTCCTACGGATCATCAGACTTATCATTACGTACAGGCGGTACGAACAACCTAGACATTGGAAAATCACAAACACCATATCAGATTGAATTCAATGTTACCAATACTGGAAAGAAGATTACGGGTACTAAACGTATCATACACTTTAGATTTGGATTTGCCAATTCACAAGCATTAAAGGAAGGTAAGGTAGGCACTGATTGTCGAGGCGATGAACATGACATTATTATACAATGGAGTATAACGGGTGGTAAACGAACAATTAATATGGATGGTCGTGAAGTTCAATATCAAGTAGGTAAACGTGGATCATCCACTAGTCGAAGAGCTGACATAATAGAAACATCATGGCGTATTGGTAATCATACGTATGATTTAAAATGTTATGCGTATAAACCATCAAATGGTAGTGTTGAGAAACGAAATCCATATTGGAAACAATATAGTTTGTTAATTGATGAAAGGAGTTACTTTGATTTACCACAAATCTTTGATTTAGGTGATCAACGGGCATTGTACAATAATGTACCTGTACATCAAGTTGAATCGAATAATAATCCAAACAGTAGTAGACCAGTACTCAATACAAGGGTAGCACAAAAGACTAACACTCTCAACCAATCTGCCGATGTTAAGAATGCAATACAAAGTCGTATAGCACAACAACGTAAGTTAATGGATACACGAAAGAAGGAGAAACAACGTGTAGTACCCCCTTCATCACAACCTCAAGAACCTAAAGATGAATTGTTAGGTACAACAATGGGATTTGAAACAATGGGTATAGATGATTCGAACCGTACAGGTGGTGTAGAATCATCAATATTCTCAGCGGCACCTAGTGAATTACTTGATCGATCAGATCGTCGACCAGACTATGACCCAACACAATATGAAACAACAGATTTATTAGATGAATCCAATAGATCATCGGCATCGGAGGGTGCTAATCTATTTGCCACGGCACCTAGTGAGTTGGAACAGGCGAGGAATCGTGCCGATCAACCGCCACCTGCAGAAGCCACACCAGCCCAACCGTCAAATACTGGCAATGAACTAACTCCATGGGTAAAACAACCTAAAGAACCTCCGAAGACGGCTGTTAATGACTGGCAACCCGAACCTATCAATAATGACGGGCCACATGTATCAAGTGGTGCAAGTACATGCTCAGGGCAGCAACGCCAGTGGAGTCAATACCATCAACAACAGCAACAGAAGAGGGATCAATATCAACGAGAACAACAACAGCGGCAACAACAACGGCAACAGCAACAACAGCAAACGACTGTCATTGAAAGAAGAAGACTTCCACAACAACAACAGCACCAAGGTCAACAACAAGATCGAAGGGGTTCACAGGCTACGCAGCCACATGTATCACCCATGCAACGCCAAAAACAACAAGCAGCTGCTCGAGCTCAAGATTCCTCTCAGCAACAAGCTACGAAGAATGACCCTCCTCAAGCTCCTCCTTCAGGAAGTGCACCATGGGCAAAGCCGCTACAGATCGAGGCAGGACAGAGACGAGAGTCCCAATTGTCAGCACATCGTCAAATTGAGGCTGGACATTCAAGTACATCGAAGCCGCCGACAATGGATGATATTATGCATGCCTCATCGGCCAGTATTGGCTCGGGACGTTCAAGTAGGAATAAGTTTGCCTTCTTCTAATGGCCGACGAATGTGGGTGTATAGTTTAGATAACTTCATAGGAACTTTTGTACAACTAGGTTTACACTATTGTTACACTGTCAATACAAGCACACTATCTCTTTGTATTACCCAAGGCATGTAACTGAGCATATATACCATCGAAATTGTGATGTGTAAAGAGCATATTCTTTTCATATCCACATTCATATTGCTCAGTTGATTCTATATACCCTTTTGTGCTTAGTAAATCCCGTATCTTTTGATTTGTCTTCTTTTCTTCATTCCTTTCTATTATTATTACACCGAATCCTACTCTATTGTAATCTATTCCTAGTAGTGCCGAGAATTCTGATCCCTCTGTATCAAACACTGCCAAATCAAAGAAATACTTCTTGGGAGTGCCCAATATTTGATCTAATATACTTTGTAATGGTGTACATTTCATGGCTATTGTATTGTACTTGGTTTGTCCTGTCCAATGTTGTTGTTTATGTGATTCAGATGCATATTCCCATAATCCACTAGTTGCCAAATCATTTTTGCCAATTGCAAAGTGTACAGTCTGTGACGAGTCACTGCAAACCGCGGTGTGTACATTGGCCAAATCATCTTTTCTATTATACGATAATGCTTCAAAGTTTGTTGGATCAACTTCTAAATTAACACCCTTCCATCCAAGATATTTATATAATGAATATGTATTCGAATGATAAATGCCGTCCATTGCTCCGACTTCTAAATACTTCCCATTGCAAATTTGTGGAAAGAAGTGTTCTATTAGGCATCTATCTTCTCCATCTTGTGATTGAAAGTATCCATTCATTTGAAGATAATCAAGATCTGTTTTATCGACGCATCTAGCAGCTAAAGTTTTATCAGGGCTGGGAGATGGAATAGATATGTATTGCAAGAAGAAGAATCTGAGTATGGAGGAATATTGTATCTAAGATAGGATACCCCGATTGTACATAACATGATAATTGATATATCCATGCCAAAGATAGACCAAATATAAGTTTATCTATGACCAAGTAAGCCTGAGGCCGACTTCGATCTCGAACATATACCTAACATACGACAATATCATAATCATCATAAACTCACCATCCTTGTTTTGGCATCACTGAGGAAGGATCGTGGTATCCTCTTAATTGAAAGTTGGCGACCACTGTAGTGAAAATATTACTCAATAATACTAATACTAGATATAATTCTACCAACATGTTGGATCGGTAGATGATATATGAAGCAGAAGCAAGTTGCTACTAAGAGGTCATCATTGCAGTCACCAACACTTTTTTTGGAGAGAGGATATCCGTTGATTCGCCATTTCCGTCATTTTTACTCACACCACACAACGCTGGCCAGCAACCACCCGGACTAATCCACTGCTACTAACTCTCCTCAATCATGCCTTTGTATATCCGCTAATATTACTACGTGTTAGTAGGCGTCGATATATGAAGCTTACCTTCGGATACGGACACATAGTTTTTGCAACACAACACATCACGTGCTCATAATTTTACTTTACAATCATACCTACTGTATCACAAAGTATATCAGTATTGATATAATGAGTAACATATCTGCTGATAGTATATCTATGTGTGCCAATTGCGGTAAAGGTGGTGAAGGTGATAATGATATACAACTCAAAACATGCACGGCTTGTAAGATGGTGAAATATTGCAGTAGAGAATGTCAAATTGCCCATCGACCACAGCACAAGAAGGAGTGTAGGCGACGCGTTGCTGAGTTGCATGATGAAAAGTTATTCAAAGTACCTCCACCATTAGACGATTGTCCAATTTGTTTCCTGCGTATGCCATCACTTGGTTCAGGAAAAGTATATATGGCTTGTTGTGGAAAGATGATATGCGGTGGATGTGTTCATGCAGTTAGCTTGGAAGACAATGATCAATTATGTCCGTTTTGCAGAACTCCAGCACCCGCCACAGATGAGGAGGTGGTTAAAGAATATAACAAACGCATGGAGTTGAACGATGCTGAAGCTATCCGCGGTTTGGGAGGTATGTATGCTGAAAGGCAATATGGACTACCTCAAAACTTATATGCCAAGGCGTTAGAATTATATCATCAGGCAGCAGAGCTTGGTAACGCTGGGGCGTATTATAATATTGGCAATTCTTATAATCATGGAGATGGTATAGGAGTGGACAAGAAGAAGGCTATACATTACTGGGAATTGGCAGCCATACTTGGTAATGTAATGGCAAGAAACAATGTAGGTGCTTTTGAGATGCGAGCAGGCAATGTGGATCGAGCATTGAAACATTGGAACATTGCAGTGGAAGGTGGAAGCAAGGATTCTTTAGAGAATATCAAACGATTATACATGAAAGGGGGTACAACAAAGGATGATTATGCTATGGCCTTGGGAAAGTATAGAGATTATTTGGATGAGATCAAGAGTGACCAGAGGGATGAAGCTGCCGCATTTAGTGATGCGTTTATTAACCAAGCTGCTGCATTTCACAATAGTTTTCGCTACTATTAAGATAATGAACTGCCCATTCATCACTTAGATTGGAGTTGGAAGGATAGTGGTAGATAGGAGAGCAGCTAGTTATTAGATTTATGTCTTGCCAGTGCCAGTGCCAGAGCTCATGAATATGAATATCCCGTTATGTTCCTATTCCTAAAGCTTTCAACAATAGAATAAGTTACCATCCACCATAAAGACAATAAAACTCAAAATACTAATACTATATGGTTCTATCATCACATTAGATTGTAGAGTTATTGAGCTTGAGCATCACTCACTCCTACGTCAAACATGATAAGCAAAACCGTCGTATCGCCATTCATTTATTTTTTACTCAGGGGACATATGGAAAACTTGATTGCAAATTGCAAGCAGATGGCACTGAGGGGCACTTGATCAAACCATCTGAAGTTGATGTAAAAGATTGATAGTTGTATTTGCCCATGGTTTGTATAATGATTTGATGGAATAAAATGGATTCTTAGCAACACTAATTGCAACACAAAGCACATAACAATATTGGATATTGAGGGGTTCTCATATCTATTCTAGCAGTTAATAATTTTATATTGACCCAAATCTGGCAGTATCATGTGGAACCCAGGCAAATTGTTGAGTAAATTACGGCCGGGAAATACAAATAGTAAACATCAACAGCAAAACTATGTGAGAACTGATACAACAGATACGGTAGATACAGTAACTGATATCGCTACTGCAATGGAGATACCAAGTGTGCACTCCGACGAGGAATTGTTCAAACAACCACCACAAAACGAGGACTGTTCAATCTGTTGTATACAATTACCAGCATTATGGTCAGGAAGCAAATACATGTCTTGCTGTGGAAAGGAGATTTGCAGTGGATGTCAAAAACGAGCTGGTGGATCACTGTGTCCCTTTTGTAGAACTCCAACGCCTATTACAGAGGAACAGATAGTGACAAGAAATAAGAAGCGAATTGAAAAGGACGACGCATATGCAATTCACAACATGGGAAGTTACTATCATGATGGATCATATGGAATGCAACAAAACCATCCCAAAGCTTTAGAATACTGGCATCGGTCAGGAGAGCTTGGATATGCTGGATCATATCACAATATTGGTACCTATTATGATCTTGGATATGGTGTAGTAGCGGACAAGAAGAAGGCTGCATATTACTGGGAATTAGCAGCTATGCTTGGTCATGTAGTAGCGAGACACAATCTAGGTGTAGTTGAAGAGAACAAAGGTAATTTAGATAGGGCATTGAAACATTATATGATTGCGGTGGGCATTGGATGCATTGAGTCTATGGAGAATATCAAAGAACTCTTCATGGATGGGTATGCCACACAAGAGGATTACGAGAAGGCCTTGAGTACTTATCAAGCATATGTAGATGGAATTAGGAGTGAATTGAGGGACAAAGCTGCGTCATTTAACGACAGATACGTCTATTATTAGCCAAGCTAAGGCGTTTCATGACAGATATATGTAATCGAGTCTCTGTCAGCTCATGTATTCTCATTTTATGTAAACTAGTACTCTTAACTCTTTTGGCTCTTCATCCGTGGCTCTTCAGAAGTTTAACCCAATACTAGAATCAAAAGCACCCTAAGCTTTCATTTGTTGGATACCCATCAATCCTGCCTTTCTAGCCAAACCGATATTAGCTTTGATTTCCTCTCCACTGGGAGACACAACTTGGTCAGGGTCATAATGCAGTAACTTTCGGGCAATCTCATATACCAAAGAAGCCTCAACCTTGGTATCGTAGACACCAATGTATTGCGATTTGCCCTCATAATAAAGTTGTGCTTGCCCTACAAGAGAAGAAAGTGTATAAGAATAATGATGACAAAAAAAATGACAGGAACTAAAGTAAGAGCTCCGACTTACATTTGCCAGAAGGCCTGCAGGTCACTCCTCTTAATACCGCAGCTGCCAACTTTGTCTGCATGTCGACTCCTACTCCATATGTAGTAGTAACGGCTTCGATGGCTGTATTTACTCGCTTCATGCCAGCATCATTCAAAGACTCATTAGGCTTGACCTTTTTGGAACCTTTGAAAGACTTCTGAGTCTCCGCTGGACGCTTCTTCTTTGGGCGTTGATTGCTTCCATTGACATTGACAGGCTGATCGTTAGTATCGGCATGTGGCTTTGTTGCTGTATGTTTTTGATCATCCCTAGTCTTCTTGTCAGGCTTCTTCTTCTCGACCACGAGGTCCAATGTATCAGCCTTCTTCTTTGACAACTTACGGTTCCTACCATGTGCACTTACTCCTCCATCGGCATCTGAATGGTATGCTGGTGGAGTTGAATTCACCTTCTTAGGACGTCCTCTACCACGCTTGGCAGTACCCTTCTTCTCATTTGTTTTCGCCTTCTTAGGGCGTCCCTGGCCACGCTTGGCACAAGAAGCAGACGCAGCCTCCTTTGCTTGCTTGACATTCTGTTCACACTCCTCAGGTGAGAGCCTCAGCCCCTTATCTTTCTTGAGCATGCCTCGTGCAATCTCATTTGCTAATGTTGCTTGTTCTAAAGTTTGAAATGTACCAATATACTGTAGACATGATTGATAGTATACCTGAACTCGCCAAGTACCATTTGGTGTTTCACACACTCCTTGAGGTAATGCACGGGCAGTAGGAGACTTCTTTGATTCGTCATCAATGATAGGTTGCTTCTTTTTAGCCACAAGCTTCAACGAATCTGCCAGTTTCCTTGACAACTTACGCTTCCTACCATTTGTACTAACTCCTCCATCCAGATCATGGCAGTTATTCACTTTGACATCAAGTACTGGCAAGTTTACTGAAATCATCTTCTTAGAACGTCCCTGTTTGGTCGTAGCATCCTTCTTCTCAATTGTGTTCATCTTCTTAGGACGTCCTCTACCTCGCTTGATATTGGAAAGTCCTTGCATTGTAGATACTACGGAAGGGGTTCTTTGTATTGTACTTTGTTCCTCTTCTTCTTCAATAAGTGATTCCTTATCAGACGATACATGTAACTTTCTACTACTTTCCTTCCTTGTTGATTCATCCTCGACTCCACTCATTTCTTGAGTTATCAACTCAGCAGGCAAACCTACACAAATACCTTGAATATGTAGCTCATGCAGCCGATCAAGACTGGCCTTTTCTTTTGCATAGTGCTGAGAATGTTTCATAATCTGTGTATTCGTTCGAGTCTTTACTACCCGTTCAACATCTTTCCAATTTCCCCAGCCAAACAAGATACATCCTTGTTTGAATTGTTGGTGTTCTGTATCTGTCCAAGTACCAGAGCCAGGCGTCTTCCCAGGCACGTCTTTCCAAGCAGCCTCTTTAGCTAGTTTTATATTCCGTTCACACTCTTCAGCGGAGAGCTCTAGTCCCTCATCTTTCTCGAACACGTCCCGTGCAATATCATTTGCTAATGTTGCTTGTTCCAAAGTCGGAAATGTTCCAATATAACGTTGACTTCCTTGATACTGTACTCGAACTAGCCAATTACCATTCGCCCTCTTTGATACTCCTTCAGGCAGCGAGAGGCCCTTCTTTGGACGTCCCCTTCCGCGTTTGACATTGGGCAGTCCTTCCGATGTAGATTGGGATCTCAGAGTACTTCGTGTTGAGGTTTGATCGTCTTCATACTTATCACTATCTTGGTTTGTCAATGACTTATGATTCATATTATGTTGGATATCTTCGGCTGAGTGATTCTTCTGTGGCATCCACTCTCCCCATTGCAAGATTTCAACGTCAGTCCAGTCGCTTGAGCTGATATTACTCTCGTCTTCTTCTTCGCCTTCGTCTTCTGACATTGCAGTCAATATAGAGATTTGATCCGACATGATATCCTCCTCATCCTGATCCAAGGCGGCCAAAGACTCAGCCACTTGTTCAATGCCCTCTGATACACTACTTTGTGCATTGGTTTCATTATTTGAGAGCAAAGATGGATACAATCGAGTTATTAAGTATGAGTAATAGAAGTATAATAGAGCAGTATAAACCACTCTGTTTTGTACTTACTTTGATTCATCTTCATCTATAGGTAATCCCCTGGACTCACAATACAATCGTTTGTTTAGTGGATTCAACTTCATCAAGCCTTTTGATGTCAACCATTTGTTATGGCTCTTGCGGTATCCTCTGTTGATAGTAAGGGATGGAGAAGATAATGATGAAATGAGAATAGTTAGTTGACTGTTAAATAACAGTATCGGATTTCAGTAAGATCATTACTCACAAGTAGTGAATAAGATACATTCGTTGTTGTGCCTTATTATCTTCCTTGCAACGCAACACTTTCGCTTCATAAAGAACTCCTTGATCCCATGCAAATACCTTCTCTTGAACATGATACACTTCTTCTTCTCCATTCTCATGATTACTAAATCTGCAGTATGCCTGAAATTCCAAGCCCCTTGAATCACAGTAGAACTTTCGGTTTGTTGGGGTAAGTCGCTGCATATGGCCAGAAGTTAGCCATTTGTTGTGACTATGCTTATATCCTCTGTTTGTGTTAGATACATAGTTGGAAAGGAAGCAGTCAGAATACATGGAAGAGTCGAGGTACCTTTCGAGTCATCAAGTTACTTACAGATAGTGAACAAAGTACTTGCGACCATGTGCCTTGTTCTCGTTTTCTTTGCACTGCAAAATCTTTGCCTCGTAGAGAACCTCTTGATCCCATGCAAAGATCTTCTCATGAACAGATACTCTTCTTCCTCAAGAAAGGGATACTCGTCTCTGTCCTCTTCTCCAATCCCAAGTCTAGGAGAGGGGTACGGATGTGATATGATAAGAGAGTTAATTAGAATTCGAGACCATGTTGAGTTGAGATTCATATGCATATTCAACTTACTGCTCATCCTTCTGTACATTACACTTTCCCTGATCGAGGTATTTACCAACTTCTTTTTCAGTAAGCTCCTCGGAATCACCATCTTCGTACTCAACCTTGTATAACTTTGATTCACAATCATAGGCTTTTACAATGCCTGAGAAGAGCTTCATCTCACAGTCGTCATCTTGAAATTCCTTGCTAACTCGAGTACCAATTGTATACACTTGGATATTGTTAGTCTTCGTGGTAATGGTATTGGGAGTAGAAAGTACTACTTTGTTTGGTTGGGAATTGGATTGAGCAGCTGTATTCTTGTGTTGCATATTATGTTCCCTTCTCAACCTATCAAGGTCATTCTGATGAAATCCGAACAGCAGCAAACAAGCATGATAATATACTTGTCTCTTTGTCTTTGTGGTAACGTGACTTGCCACCTTGGCCCAGTTACCAACACCTTCAATGATACATCCTTCTTCGAATTGCTTTAGTTCCACGGCTGACCACAAATCCTTGCATAGAGTACTAGTATCAGCAAGTGATGATGACATAGATCCTTCCTCTGGATAAATCAAGATGGATTCACCCGGGTCACGGTCGTCTTTCTTTGGTAGTAAAGTACGTGCACTTCTATACAACTGTACCCTTTCTTCATGAAGAGAAGCTGATCCGAGGCGTTGAACCTTTATTACGACCAGAGAGTGGAAATCATCAGCGTTAGTTCAAGATAAGACAATGTGCACATGATATGTACACAAAGAAAGCTTACCCATTCGGAATCATTTAGGTCGGCCTCATTCACAACTTGTGATGCCACCTCACTAGCCCTTGATGATACCTCTTCCAATACCGATGTGAAATTAACCGTACTGGACTCTCTTCTTTTCAGTTCTAGAGTCCTGGCTGAAATATAATCGTCCCAACTAGCGAAATTGATATCCCAGTAAGGCCCGATTGATAAAGCTGCCTTATCGTAAGCAAGTGCAGCATCTGATGCTAGCTGATACTTCCCCAACGAATACCCACTCCCTTCATAGAATATAATTGATTTGTATTCGGTTGTACTGCCAAAACAATGTACTCCACTCAGGTTACTACCCAGGTATGCACTTGCCGCTGCAGATGACGGTTGAATGGAAGAGTGTTTCATCCTTTCTAATGGTGATTTAGCCTCTATAACTTTATTCTCACTAAAGTATTCAACATCATTCTCCAAAAACGCCTTGTCCCCATCATCATTCTTCCAACCAAACTTGGATGGACGTGCCACAAATCGTTTGGGTGGTGTAATATGTTTACGTAATGATCTTTTGATTGGTAATTTTATACTGCTAAGGGCAGGAGTAATTGCATTGTTGTTATTGGTGGTATTGTCAGCCTCGGTAATTGAGGGAGTATGTACTACTGGTGCGTCATGTTTATAATTCTTTGTTTTGTTGTGGATATCTTCATCTGTACCTTCACCCTCAATACTTTTTGGGTGTGGAGTTTTACTACTTCTATAAACCAAATCCTTTTCATCACCATTGATACCTCCATCAGACTCATCATCTTCTGAACTTTCATAATTCTTCATAAAAGATTCAAATGCATCCCAACCCTTGTTGTTATTCTGACCCACGTCCGTACTACTAGCATTAACACCATCATTTTTAGTAGGTTCACATGCACCATCTAATAAATTCAATTCAGATTGCGCCGCGGCCTCCATGATAGACTGTTGGTTCGTACTGCCACTCTTGTCAGTAGTATGGCGTAATACACTAAATACAAAGGGTCGCACATTCTTTGCACGTTGGAGAAATGTTTCATATGAAATATAACCTATACCACCACCAACAATGGATGAAATTGAGTTGTTATAAATTGGTATATCGCCGGCCAGTACGCCGTACTTCTCAGCCTGAGATTGCGGTATAACCTCATCAATAATGACAGATTTACCTTCTCCATAAGGTAATAAACACAGGCCTAGAGGACCGTCATTGGATAATGTAATTGATACTAATTTGCAATCATTAACTTTTACTTTTTTAGTTGGTGCATCTGTTGTGCACTTTTCATTCTCAGCTGTCAGAGATGCGATTTTATCGGTAGAAACTGACATCCCTGGAGAGAATACTACTACTAGATATTATATAAATTATCCTCTATTACCTATATCATGCCGAGGGTATGATGCGGCCACACTACTCTAGAGAGAGCTACACATAAACACAAAAACCTCTTTGGATTTTTCAGCATTGGTTGTGATTAAAAAGCGATCAAACGGATAATGAAAAGGAAGTTGCAATGATGTTGTTGTGGCGGCAAAGACGTAGCATATCAATCATTGTTGAGTGTTGTATTGATTGCTTGGTATAAACTATATCAATACTCTTTCGTCCTTCTATCGTCGGCTGTGGTATCTCAGTACTATTCGGTACACATTTTCACAACAAAACACACTTTCACACAACAAAAATTATACATCTTACACCAAAGCAAACTATTGCAAAACAAACCCAGTATTAATATATTATGAGTTCTACATCATCCGATAGCACATCAATATGTGACAATTGTGGTAAAGGTGGTGATAGTGAAGAGGATAGTATACAACTCAAATCTTGTGCGGCTTGTAAATTGGTTAAATATTGCAGTAGAGAATGTCAAATTGCTCATCGTCCACAACACAAGAAGGAATGTAAGATGCGTGTAGCAGAGTTACACGATGAGAAACTATTCAAAGTACCACCGCCACTAAAAGGCGATTGTCCGATATGTTTCTTACGTATGCCATCATATATTTCAGGAAAACAATACATGACATGTTGTGGGAAAGTTATTTGCAGTGGATGTGTTCATGCTGTTGAAAATACACGGAATACAAAAGTTCCATTGTGTGCTTTTTGTAGAACTTCAGCTCCTGTTACAACTGAAGAGGCGGATAAAAGGACGAAGGTACGAATTGAGGCTGATGATCCCATTGCCATTGTTGATCTGGCTTGTGATTATTTTAAAGGAAATAACGGTTGTCAACAAAACACAGCGAAGGCATTAGAACTTTGGCATCGTGCAAGTGAGCTTGGCAATATAATAGCGTATCTCAATATTGGCAACGAATATTACCGTGACAAGGATTTGCAGAGGGATACGAAAAAGGCTCGACTTACTGGGAGCTAGCAGCTATGGGAGGGGAGGATCAAGCAAGATGCAATCTTGGTGTCGTGGAGGTAGATTCGGGCAACATCGACAGGGCACTGAAACACTTCATGATTGCAGCTGGGGGTGGATATGCTGATTCTTTGAAGAATATCAAACAGATGCTCATGAAAGGGCATGCAACAAAAGATGATTATGCAGCAGCATTAGAGGCTCGTCAAGCATATCTAGATGAGATTAAGAGTGACCAAAGAGATGAAGCTGCTTCATACGATGAACGATACAAATACTATTCATGAGAGGCAGAGGCGACAGGGATAAATTTGCAATAATATAACTTAGTATATGATTTATAAATATGATTTCTTCTCTCTAGATTGGTATTTATGAATATGATTTCTTCTCTCTATCATGATTTGATGAAAAGTAGTTTAATTCCTCTCTTCGTATAGCTTCCTTCTGTGCCTCCCTTCCTCTATTGATATCATCACTTGTTGGGTATATAGGTAGCCGTGGTTCTGTATCAAAGTTACTTGCTTGATTGGTTGTACCAGATATCCAAGTAACCATTTCTCGAATTGGTTTAGTCTGAATAACATCTGCTCTAATATATCGTAATGCCAATCCTACTCGTGGTCCATTCGATTGATTAGGACCAGAGGAATGTACTATATCAAACGAATGCAATGTAGCTTGTCCACCACGTAACTGGATTGATATTGGTTCTTCTAATGTATCCATGACATTTGATTCAATGTATTGACCAAGTGATAGCATATTGTTTGTGTTCTTTTTGGTATGATGTGGTATATATCCCAAGTTATGAGATTTAGGATGGAATTGTAAACAACCTTCGTGTATTCCTACTGGATTTGATAATGCAATCCATGCTGTTAAACAACAACTACTTGGCGACAAGCCTGCATATTTACTGTCCTGATGTGGTTCAAAGTAGTAATCAGAATTGGATTCTTTAATGTTAATATCGGAACTCCATAATAGTATATCATTGCTGTTTAATGCTTGTTGTACTGCATGAACTAATGTTGGATTGTGTACTATTTTATCAATGCATGGTAAAACGAGGTGTAGTTTGAAACGATTATTTGATGATTCTTTGTTTGTATGAAGTTCATTCAGTACTTCTTGCAATGCATATGCTGCTTCTTCTTTTGATAGTATGTCTATCGGTCCTATGTACCCATCATTACAGAATGCCGATCTTATATCCAATGGTGAATCATCGGCGGTACCACCATTTATAATATCATTATTAGTATTACTCTTACCATCTCGTAAGCTTTGCAACTCTGAGATATCTGAAGAGCAAAGTTGCTCAGCGGGTAGACGTCGTCGTCTCCTTCTTTTGGTGGTAGCAACTTCCTTTGACTTAGAGGAACTTGCCTTCTTTGGCTCAAATGTAATCCCTAAGCCATTCTCAACAACTCGAGCAAAATCTTCATAATGCTCAAGAGATACATTATCTTGAGGGTTATTATTCAGCATGGGAAAGTTGGAAGAGGAAGAAGAACTGGCTGCAGCGGCAGAGGCAGCCGTGGTACCACTCAGGTGAGTAGTTTGCGAAGCGGCGGCGGACTTGTCCATAGAAGAGGCAATTAATCTATATATCCAGCGGTATAACAGACAATCAATACAATAAACTCAAACACAATGAATAATCATGAACTCAGCACTGCTGCCCTCTCTGCACTCCCAACATTCAAGTAACATTCCAACTAACATTCAAATGCATAGAGGCACCACCACCACTTGAAGGTATCCTAAGATGAACTACCGAAAATCAATATAATATATCGTATACCTTATATGCGATTTAAGCAAGTCCAATAGACTAAACGTATCAATGAATCATCATTCACCATCATCTCATATCTACTTGGCAGTCTGATTGAGCAAAGAAGAATGAAAGAATTTGAATGGGCCGGTATCCATCACTTCTCGCAGAATTCAGTTTTTGAGGTTACAAATCATGACGTGATCCATTGTCTTGCTATGCCGTGTTCTCATCATATAATACCCAAACCAACATCAATATACCGTTTGTATATCAATAAATAATAATATAAACTAATCATGTCAAATTCAGACAGTCAAATGACCTCCTCAAAGTCTGAACATGTGATAAACACAACTTCACAAAAAAGCAATGACACAAAAAGCAATGATACAACGAAAGTGTTCAAATTGCCACCCATAATCCATACTGGTAACTCTACCACCACTACCACTGTAGATATGAATGATAATTTAAATGGTAGGCGTAGTTTACGAAAGAAGATTGTACCACCTAAACGATATGCCAAATCACCAATTAATACGATTGATGTAAAAATTGGTAGTTCAACCAATGATTCTTCGGTTCAACCAAGTACCTCCATACCACCTCCAACCAACAATAATACCGCACAACAAAGTATAAAACCAGACAGTACAGCAATAAATAATACAATGAAGAAAAGAGCATCACCACGTAAAATTAAAATACCATCACGATTTATTCAAGATGGTTCACCCACTATTAATAATAATTTTGATACTACCTTGAGCTCTACCACTGCTACGTCTGCTGCTACTACTGTTGCTGCCATGAATCCTCCTCAACAGCCTACGGCTAATAACATGGATAAGGGTACATCAAATATTATTGGAGGTAGCAGTGCAGCAGCAGTTCCAACAAAACGATCAAGTTCACGTAAGATAACAATTCCAGCAAAATTTACTAATGAAGAAGCTAAGTTAATATCAGAAACTTGTCATTCTATTTCCACTAAGGGTCAAGACTCTACGGATATGCATGGGCAGGGTATAGGTTCTACGGATATGCAGGGTCAGGGTATAGTTAATAACACAGTCAAGGGGCAGGGTATAGTTGATAATAACACAGTCAAGGGGTTAAAGTTAGACAATAAGGCCGAGGCAGTAAGTCGGAGTAGTAGTCGTTCCTTACCACCGGTAATTCACAATAATAACAATCCCATCAACAATTCATCAACAGCAAATACTTCAATTAGCAGTGGTGCAGTCCAACAACAGCAACAATATGAGAAACCAAAGCGTGGTCAGGCAGGACGGGATGCAATAAAGGCCAAACGTGCTGCCGCTGTTTTAGCCACTTCGGACGGTGGTACTCCCTCATTAACTAAGAAGAAACAGAGCAACAATAAGAAGGAAGCAAGCTCAAAAGAAGTTACCGTAACCAAAAAACGCAGTAGCAGAAGAAAAGTTCCACCACCCTCAACTTCAAGTGATTCCAAATCAGTATCCAAATCTACCAGTACTAAATCATCTAAAGGAAATACAGTAAACAGCAACTCCAAACGCACGCCTGCACAATTAAAATACGATACCAATCGTCCCATCCAATCAAAATGGTTAAACTTCTACACTTTACTCCAATCTTACAAATTGAAATATTCTACAACTATTGTAATGAACTCTTCCAATTCCAATAGTGGATCTAAGGTAGGGATTGATTTAAACTCTCTAGGCAAGGGAACGAATAGTAAAAGTGGAAAATATCGTCAAGCTAAGAAAGAAGAGGAAATTGTAGGTAAGTCCGCGTTCGTATTGTTTTATCATGTTCATGTGTATGTTTAATCAAGGTCTCGGTGGAGCTGGACGCTTTGTTTGACTTAGTTTACCTACTGCCTTTACACCACACTGTACTAACATAAGTTACTATCCTCTCTTTTTCATCAACATAAATCGTGACAACGCACATCTTCCAGAGATAAATAAGTGGATCGGTAAACAATATTTAGCTTATAGGAAATGGAAGTCAGGTGTTGAGAATACTGGATTTAGTCAAGAGAAGTTTGATAAGTTACGGGATGTTGGATTGGACTTTGATGATCATACTGTTGGTACTGTTGAGGGTAAGAAGAAGGGTAAGGGTCGGGCGAAGGATGAGAAGGGTAGATTCATCAAGGCCACTGCCGATCAGAGCAAGGGTGATAATAAGAAAGAGGCCAAGGGTCAAACAAGGTCCGACAAGGGTATCCCAACCGGTAGATTCCATGGTAATCAACATACTAAGAAGAAGGAAGAGGAGGCTGCAGTGGCCAAGAAGTTGGCGGAGGCGGAGGGTAAGAAAAAGAAGAAGAAGGTTGACGGACGTAAGAATAATGGAAGAAAGTCAATCAAGGTTGCTCCTCAAGATGAACCGTCAGCCTCCTCGGAGGGTATGCAGAAGAAGTCTGTACTGTCCAAACCATCCAAGAAGGCTGCAAGTAAGATGAAGACTAATGAGATGGACGCCGCTCCCAATGACGAAGGTGAAACCCCAACAACAACAACAACAACAACAACAACAACAGCAATTCAGCATAACGATCTATGTGAGGTATGCGCCCAACCAGGTGAATTACTATCCTGCGCAACATGCAACCTAGTCTTCCACACGCACTGTACACGTCCCAAGTTGGATGATATTAATAACAACCCACCTGATAATAGTTGGAATTGTTCCTATTGTCTATCATCTGGTGGTAGTAGACAATATAATAATCCAAATGGACTTGGTTTGTTGGATTTACGTAAGAAGGTAGATAGGGAGAAACAATTGGCAGCTAAACAGGGTGTACTTGAAATGGAGGAGATGAAGCGAGTAATAAAGGAAGAGCAGGAACAAATGTTGGTCGATGAAGTTGCCAAGGAGATGGCCGCCGTGGAACATGATGATATGGATAGGAAGATGCCTGCTACTGCTGCTGGAGGTAACTTTCGAGAGGATCATAACGACGTGTTCAATATATTCCAAGATGATGATCAGGGTATCCATACAATGAGTCAAGATGCATTGATGAATGAGGATATACTAACTCAAGAATCATTGCCGTCTGCCTCCGCCGCCGCTGCTGCTAGTGGTAGTGATGAACTAGAAGTAGTACCCAAGGTTGGTGATGCTGTTAATGTCATGTTTGACAAGAATCAGAAGTATACTGCCAAGATTATTGCAGTTGAGGAATCGGATGATCCAGCGGACGGATACGAAGATCAACAAGCGTATGATATTCAGATACAGTATGATGATGATGGTGCTGTTGAGGATGCCAAGTATCCCGATGCTGAGATTACATTGATATCATCTAGCGGTGGTAGTCGTCGTCGTAAGGGTGGTGTTCGAACAGCCAAGACTGCTAAGGCTAGAGGTATAGTCGCTGCGTCAGCTAAGAGTGCACCGTCACCCTCCAAGTTACCATCCAAAACACCATCCAAGAAGGTATCATCCAAGGCATCTAAAGTCGTCTCCAGTACCCTCGCCTCCTTCAAAGAGCTTACACCCGATCCTCCGACGAAGAAGGAGGAGAAGCAAACACCCAAGAAACGGAAGGTTTACACCAAAGGAGGGGAAGATCCAATGGATGAGACATTTCTAATATCTCTTCATTCTCCCGAAGACAAAACCGAAGTCAACCCCCTACACAATGCCATCCGTCGTGATGTTTGGGAGGTACGTCGTACAATGAGTGGTAAAATCTTCTTCCAATGTGGATGTTGTAAGCATTTACCTCGTAACAAGCGTGAGCAGTTGGCCATCGTTGCACCTCAGAATGTTGAAACGATCTACCGTGCCTTTATCCGTTTCATGGGTAAGCATATTAAGAAGTGTAAACATTTACCCAAGCATGTTGCGAAGTTACTAGGTGAAGATCAGAAGAGAACAGATGGTGGTATTTGGCGTGGCACCAAGGCTTATTGGGCGGAAAGTGCAAGTAGACGTGGTTTAGTGGATAGTGAAGATGGCAAGAGTATCCTATTCTGTCCCCTTGCCGCTGCCGGAACGAAGAAACCTTTCAAGAAACCAGTGAGGAAGAAGAGGAAGAAGGTCAAGGCCCCTACAGAAGAGAAGAAGGTTGAACCGGTCATGAAAAGGGAGCCTGTCAGTAAGAGCGGTAGAAAGAGGAAGAGTACCCAACGTCTCATGGAACAGGATCATTCAGATGAAGAGGATTATGAAACTCTTCCTTCTCCAGCAAAACGTCCTGCTTATCATCGTTCTGCTAGTTCCGACGCGGCTATTGGTAGACAAGGCATGGAAGATTATGACCCATCTCCTGCCAAGCTACCCGCCTATCAACGTTCCTTGAGTCTCAACAGTGCCATGATTGGACGGGGTATTCAGGGCGATGTTCCTCTCTGTAGTAGTAGACATTGCAAGAAGCATGCTGTGTTTGATGGAGTATGTGCGGCACATGGGGCAATGCAACGACTCTACACCGGCAACAAGAAGCTATCCCTGTCTACACCACTACCTGGCCTAGCTCCTAAAAGGAAGCGAAGTGCAAGGAAGCGTAGTCCAACAGGTGTTGGTGATATGGATACACTCTCTTCTCCATCTGCTATGATGCCTCCTACACCGTATACTGTTCAGCCAAGCAAGCCGACTGTGTCATTTGCCGCGGAGGCTTGCAATCCTGATAATACACAAGTCAATGAGGCAGTAATGCCGGTTGCCTCATATGCTCAGCCAGCTGCCGAACCCTTGTATACAGATCCAGTTGATCAGTTGTTGGGCAACGGCAACCTTGAAGACTTTGTCGATATGAAAGCAGGGTCATTACCTGGCAGTCCACTCAAGAGCCCAACAAAGAGAGATCAAGAAATAGTAGATATCCGCTCATTGCCTAGCCCGACGAAGAGAGAGGCATTTGGCAGGTCTCCAGGTGCCGGAGAAGATGATGAAATGTTTGCACAAATGTGGTTATCGTAGAGTTGATTATATCATGTATGGGGAAGATACAAAGAGAGATATGCCATAGAGGGGATATTGAAACAGTGGGTTGAGGCAAGAAACATTGACCTACCCTGCCTTATATGTTGTACAAAAGTGATTAGTAAAGTAGTGAAGTATGTTCCGAGTCTTTTATCTGCACCTTGCTTTAAGAAATAGTAGAAGCCAATTGCAAAGGTTTATCTCTTATTGTATACTTACTCATTTATTAGACAAATGCACTAACTTTGGACCGTCTCTTTTGTCATATTGATATTCAATAGTACTTATTATCATCCGTAAAAGCGGCAGCTTGGTCTCTCTGGTCACTTTTAATCTCATCTACATGCGCTTGATGAGCTCGTAAAGCTTTTGCATAATCATCTTTTGTTGCATGCCCTTCCATGTATAGCTGTTTAATCTTTTCCAGGGAGCCGGTATCTCCACCCCTTGCTGCAATCATCCAGTGTTTCAATGCCCTGTCCATATTGCATTCCCCCTTTTCATGTACGCCAAGATTGTGTCTTCCTCCTCCATGACCAAGTATAGCTGACTGCTCCCAGTAATGTATAGCCTTCTTCATATCCCTTTGTACACCATCACCCTTCATATAAGCATTACCAATGTTGTAATATGATTCGACGTGCCCGAGTTCAGCTGCTTGATGCCAAAGTTCTAATGCCTTTGCCTTGTTTTGTGGACAACCGTCAGTACCAGCATCATAAAGACATCCCACATCATAGATTGCGTGAATATCGCCAAGCTCAATTCGTTTGTCATAATTTTTCATAAACTGTTCATCCGTTCCAGGAATTGGAGTTCTACAAAATGGACACAGATCAGCACCATTCACTAAATTAGCATGGACACATCCAGTGCATATGAATTTCCCACAACATGTCATATATTTATGCCCAGACCACAACGATGGCATGAGTAAGAAACAGATTGGACAATCTTCTAATTGTGGTGGTTGTTTAAACAATACCTCGTCATGTAACTCAGCAGCCCTCTTCTTGCAAGCCTTCTTATGTTGTGGACGGTGAGCAATTTGACATTCTCTACTACAATATTTTACTAACTTACAAGCCGTGCATGATTTTAGTTGTATATCATCACCCTCACCGCCCTTGCCGCAATTAGCACATGTTGATATACTATCGGATGATATGATACTCATTTTATATTATACTGGGTTTATTTTGCAATTAGTTTAGGCGTTGGTGATTGGTGATAAGAATTGTGACGTAATTTTAATTTTGTTGTGTGGTGTTTAGTGTTGTGAAAATATATGTATCGAATAAAAAGGTATTGAGCTGCCACCACCGACGGAAGGATGATAATATGTTAATGAAGTATAAATCACACAATCAATACTGCACTCAATGATTGATATGCTACATCTTTGTCACCACTGCCACTACAACAAATTTGTTTGAACTCTTTTGAACTCTTTCATTTCATATCCGTTTGATCGCTCTTTAATCGCAACCAATGCTGAAAAAATCTTGTTGTATGAGGCTTGTAGCTGCTAAGGTGGCCGCCTGAATATACCCTCGGCATGCTATAGGTACTAGAGGATAGTTTATATAATATCTAGTAGTAGTATTCTCTTCAATGATGTCGAATTCTACCGACAAAATCGCGTCTACAACGGCGACGAACAAAAAGTGCACAACAGATGCACCAACTAAACAAAATATTAATGATTGCAAATTGGTATCAATAACACTACCAAATGCCGGTCCACTCGGCCTGGGCTTATTAGAAAAGGATGCGGGTAAATCAGTTGTGATTGATGAGGTTATACCACAATCTCAGGCTGAGAAGTACGGCGTACTGGCCGGCGATATACCAATATATAACAAATCAATTTCATCCATCGTTGGTGGTGGTATAGGTTATATTTCATATGAGACATTCCTCCAACGAGCAAAGAATGTGCGGCCCTTTGTATATAGTGTACTACGTCATACTACCGACAAGAGTGGTAGTACGAACCAACCGTCAATCATGGAGGCCGCGGCACCATCTCGCGAATCTGAAATTAGAAAAGATGGTGCACGTGAACCAACTAAAAATGAGATGGTGGTACTGCAAGAGGAGAGTATTCATGCTGATACTGATGCCGTGGGACAGGATAATAGACCAAACATTAATAATTCAGCTGCAGTGGAAGACACGTCGGCACAATTAGCTCAACAAAAGGCGAAGACAACAATTAAAGAGTTGGAAGTTTATATGAAAAAATGGTTATTAAGCCCTGAAGGCAATCTAATGCCCTCTAAATCCCAAAAAGATAAGATTATACTAGAGACGGGTATAGAAAGGAGTCAATTGGAAGGATGGCTTTACAGGTGAGTCTATGTGGTATTGTGATCCTGCTTCAAAGAACCTATCTAACAACTTTGTTTATTTTTAGAGCAAGACAAAAACTAATAAGGATTAAGGAGGAGAATCAAGTTGGTATTAGGCTAAGTGCGGCTGAAGTGGCTACAATTATCACATCATATGAGAATCATTTTGGGATTAGGCTAAGTGCGGCTATTGTCTCGTCCTCCTCATCAGGGTCGTCTAGTACACCCAAACCATTATCAGATGAAGCAAAAATAGGTCTTACCAGATGGGTTGAGGAGCATCAAATAGATCCGTTCCCTTCAAGAGGAGAAAAGGAAGCCTTCAAGAAACTATACGGTATTGAGAATGATCCCCAGCTCGATGGATTCCTTTGTCGAGCTCGTAAGAAGTATAAGAAGAATTTACATAATAATGTAACAAAACAGAGTGCTGCCCCTTCACCATCAGCTCATAAAACTACCACAATTACCAATAACAATGCAATAACACCTGGATCAAGTATGAAAATACCAAAGAAGAGTTCACTACATGATAATGTTACACCAGCCAAACGATTTGTGGCTCGTCCATCAAAGTTTGGTCGTGTGAATAATATTGAGGATCAAACTGCTGCCGCTTCTACATCCAATGTACAGAGTCACACCCAATGGTTACAAAGTCTACCTAAAACAGCAGCGCATCAGAAGATTAATACCCCCATTCAAAGTAACGAACAGAGATTAGATCAGACAGTATTGGAATCTTCATTAGGAGATCTTCCTGATATGCCTCCCGATAAGACAGGTGACAGCTTGGATAATAAAACTGCTGAAGATAAGGATTTGTCTGCCCGTATATCCAAGTACTTGTCTACTGAATATCAAGGTGAGAAGAAGGCCGAGGAACAGCTTCTCAAAGTAGACGGTGGTGACGAGCCATACATTGGTTCCCAATATCCTTCTGTGAAACAGCCATGCGTTGTGGCTAGTACTGATTATTATCCGGGTTGTAACTTGAAAGGAGCTCATCCACTTCCAGGCTCAACTAAATACAAATCAATCATATTCTATGAAGGGAGTAGATACTCTTTGGGAAAGTATGATTTCGTATCAGATGCTGCCCTTGCTTACGACAAGGCAGCTTTATCAATCGGTCCATATTGGGATATCAACTTTGCTAGTTGGGACGAGTACATTGCTACTAGGACTTTAGAAGTGATGAGGAAGGGAAGCGATCAGGTAGATTTGACATCAGTGTTGGAAACGATATCATCAAGAGCTAATGAAGTGGTATCAAAAGTTGTGAATGAGGCCGAGCTGAATGATTTCGAATGGGTAAGCTTTGTTCTTTTCATGTTATCATATGCTCATTTTCTTTACTTGAACTTATACTCTGTTACTGTATTTATATATCAAAGAATGAACAAAGTCTAGTATCCACTACTAGTGATAATCATGATGAGAGGGTGAAAGCATATGAAACTGCCCGAGCATTATTCTCAAACATGAAAGAAAAAGAGTATCATGTTCAAGAGAAGGTATATGCATTGGATCGAGGAGTTCTGTATGAAGCGAATGTACTGAAGTGCAAAGAAGCTAACGATGAAAACGAGGCACTTGGCAAGATGTACTTCGTTCATTATTTGTGAGTACTTAATTTTTTACTGCTCTAGGCACTATTCTGACTAAACTTTATCGATCGTCCCCTTTCACATCTTCTTTCGTTCGTCCATCAAATAGGGGGTATAAGAATTGTCATGACAAATGGTTGAGCCCAAAAGACATAATGAAGCTGACTCCATCAAACACACAACTATATCGAGAGTCCAGGAGTATATTATTTGAAGAGATAGAGGAAGTAAGGTGAGTACCCATGTACTCAGTCATAGTATTAGTATATCTCTCTGGCACACATGACTCACAATCTACTATCATTAACATACAGCAGCAACAATGATGACTGCTCAAATGAAACTCTATTAGATAATACCGAGGAAGATGACGGAAGTAGAGTTATCAGTTCGAGGTGCCACCAGACTGATTCAGATGATTCCGAGGAAGATGACACAAGTAGTGTTAGTCCAGGTGATTGCTCTGATTCTGAAATACGCATAGCTCAGAAGAGGAAACTCCCAAAAGGAGTGCATGAGTTACTATCTGGCAATTGGCAAGTTCTAGTTTACCATCAAGGACGTCAACGTTCTATTGGCACATTTCAAACATTAGAACAGGCAACATTGGCACGTGAGATAGCGCGGAACATGATTGAGAAAGATAAGGGACTGCAGCTTTCACCTGAGGAGTGTGAACGGAATTTCAAGCTAGCAAAGGAAGCTGCGTGGGCAGACAGTTCTGATGACAAGCTCCAAAAGAAGGCGAAACAAACTGTGTATGAGGAGGAGCGAAAAAGCAAGCTCCAAAAGGGAGTAGCAGAAAGGTCAAATGGTACCTGGCAAGTTCAAATGGAATATCAAGGACGTCGAAGGTATATTGGGACATTTCCTACTTTAGAACAGGCATGTTTGGCAAGTGATACTGCACGGAACATGCTCGAGAAAGATCAGGCACTAAAGCTCTCTGCTGAGGAGTGTGAACGGAAATTCAAACTAGCAAAGGATGCTGCGAGGAATGTTGAAAACCGGAGTAGTATTAAACCACATGATTCTGATTCTACTAAAGAACCTAGTGAGAATCGTGATGGAGGATTGAGTAGACATGGTAGGAAACGGAAATTGTCAAAGAAGAAAGTTGATTCTTTGGATATTGATGAAGACATTAGGTCAATTGGTTATTGTCAGCCCACCTCTACCAAACGTAAAAGGGCAGGCCGTCCTCGTTCTACAAAATCCGCATCGGTCAGTGTAGCCAAAGATTATCGACTGTGCTCAATAGCTGGTTGCACTAAGCATGCTCAAAAAGGTGGCGTGTGTTGTCTACACTGCTAAAGTTACCCGTAGACTATGCACCTATAAAGGTGCTGGGATAGGCACTGATGGACAGTGTCCCAATGTCGTTAAACGAGGAGGTTTGTGTCGTCGACACGGTGCATTCGATTTACCAGATTGTAGTGATCCATTTTGTAAGCGAGTTGCTCAGAAAGGCGATGTCTTTTGTGTTTTGCATACTAAACAAGATAAAAATCGTAAGAGGAGAAAACAAGACCAAGAGAATGAAGAAGAACAGGATAATGAGAACGAGGGAGAGCCTATTCCCAACGTATTGCACCTTGGCTTTGAGGTTTGCCCCATTGCTCTGGAGAAGAAGAAAAAGGAAGACTCTATTTCTAATCAGGGCGAGGAGGAGGGATGCAGGAAGAGGACAGTAGTGTATGATGGAACTGAAAGTCAAACGAAGAAGCCCAAACTCAAGCCTTCCGAACCCTTAGATGCTGACAACAACGATTCTGACGAGAATGAGTCCACTCCGAGAAAGAAGAGTCCATCAAAAGTCATGGGAGGGATTGCCAAGTTTACTTCGGATTATTGGGTAGAACGGTTACATGTCGAAGTAGAGAAAGGTAAATGTCGTGCTGGTGTAGCTGAAGAACCATCGTCAATTAGTTCTGCTGCCGCGCCCACTAGTGATGGGGATACTATCGGTGCAAGTGAGGCTCCGGTTACCAAGCACATTCCGCTAAACAAAACCATAGCTACCGAAACAGGCAACATGAAGAAACCGAAGGTGGATGTCACTGATGAGCAACGGGTAACTGCAGCTATTGAAGCTGTCAACAGTATGTATGGGGTTGGAGCTGAAAGACAGAAGAAATTAGAATTAGCATGTTCACAAGTTAGGGTTAGGGTATACCAGAAGCCCAATGGCAAATGGGCAGCAAGCGGAATAAAATATGGTAGCAAATCGCGTTACATTGGTCTCTTTGATTCAGAGCACGTCTTCCAGAAAATTTCTATACGGACATTTGGACCTTCGCGGGAGTAATAATGGAAAATTATTTTTTTATGATATCGACGCCATACCCCCCTCATTTGATGTGA
>Ga0075439_13967_pt1 | contig 28986 bp, 20 predicted proteins | sample MintriSingleCell_FD_74264 | JGI IMG/M metagenome (GOLD analysis project Ga0075439, IMG submission 74264) | Marine eukaryotic communities from Monterey Bay, USA to study complex ecological interactions - Minidiscus trioculatus JGI Plate_4_G5... | ecosystem: Environmental > Aquatic > Marine >... | reverse complement strand
GTTCTATCTTACCACTACCTAACACGGGTAAACTGCCCCCCGCCAGAGCGGGCATCGATTTTTTGTTGATATATTGTAATAGAAACCGAGGAAGCAGACAAGGATGATATGGGAAGTTATTGTAAGATAATTACGGCAAAGAGCAGGTTCGTTAAGTGATATCTCGCATCCCGTATCACAGAATCTCTACTTATCTCAAATCTCAAGTCCGCGAGCTCCATTATCGTACCAATATATATTTTGACTTTTATGTGTAAAAGTGTTGAGATTGTTCAACAGATATCTCATTCACCACAGCCCTATTCAATCACCGGCATATATAGTCAACAATTGCTAGGATATCTCGTCAATATAATTAGTTTCTAGATCTTTGCTTGGTGGTGTGAATGTGACCTGGGAAAGAAAGAGTTTCATAGAGAATGAAGGGGATGGAGCATTGAAAGAGTTATCGATGTGGATATGTTTGCAATCGTGACATATAATCATTAACTACCATATTCGCCTCTATGGTATAGAACAAGAGTTTCAATAGAGAATTGAGGCCGTATTAGAGGTGTGTGAAAGGGGTGGATATGTTTGCAATCATTGACAACTTCATCATTGACCATTCGCCTCCATGGTATAGAACAGCAACTTCTCAAACTATCGCTCTAGGTATTGTTTTCTTTTGGGTAGTGAGTATAGCGTCTTTTGCCTTTGAAATTGTGTTGATGTTATATGTATCTCTGCTAATGTTGTCTTTTTCTTGTATAATCGGTCATGTTAGTTCTCTGCATATACTACTATTCAATTCTATGCGAGAAGCACATATGGATCATCTTTGGCTTCAAGTAGTATATCAGCAGTGTATCTTACCTTCACAATCACTTCACTAGTTACTCCAAGTATTACCAACAAGTACGGATGTCGATTATGTCATTTCATTGGTGTTCTCGGCTATGCGTCGCTGGTTTTGACATCATTAATTTACTTCCTGTACGGAGGAGAAGATGTTCTTTGGTCGAAAAGACTGGTAGTGTTTGGGGGTGCAACTCTTGGTATAGGGGCATCTTTATTATGGACAGCACAGGGTAGATTGATATTACAATACTCTGAAAGAGAAGAGGAGTTGATTAGAACAACAACAAACAGAACTAAGTACGGTTCACAGACAAAAACAGGAAAGCTAATGGGTATATTTTGGGCTATATTTCAGTGCTCTTCTCTTGTTGGGGGAGGGATATCATTTATATATTACAACAAAGAGCCCAAGGGATCTACACTGTTATATGCGTTGTTTCTTGCATTCATTATTATCGGTGCTCTTTGTACACAGCTACTACTACCACCAACTATGCTAAAACTACCCTCCCCCTTCAATAAGCCAAATAAACAAAGCAACGGAAGAAAGAGGGAGGGAAACTCTGTTGATGAAATGATTACTAACGAACAAACACCTCTTACTTCGAACAAATTGATAACACGAGAAGATAATACAAACATAATGAAAGAAGATTTGAGTCATCTATCTTGGAAAGAAGAAGCTCATGGAACTATACAAATGGTATTGAGTAAAAGAGTATTGTTGTTATCGCCTCTTTTCTTTTTTACAGGTAATAATCAGCCGTATCAACAAGGCACATTTAGTCGTTTCTTTACCAAAAGATCAATCGGAGTAGAATTGATAATATTTCATTTAATGGAAATAATTGGTGCACTGATGACTGGCCAGTTTCTTGATAGTGTCAACAAAATTGCCTCTGATAGTAGTAGAAGAAAACGAGCCATTACATGTTTGGTTGCTTTTGTTCTCATAAACTCCACTGGCAACATTCTAGCTTTTAAGGAAGAACATCATGCTGCTAAGCACAGTGTCAATGGTACCGCTTATGACATTGCAAATATCAGTGTTATATCTCCATCGTTAGCATTTGCATGTTGGGGGTTCGCTGATGCCCAAATTCAAGTTTATTGTTATTGGTTATTGAGTGGGTTTTATACTTCTGGAAGTGATCATAGTCGAATTGTTGGCTTATATAAATGCATTCAGTCGCTTGGAACGGCAATTGGATTTTATCTCATTCCAGCATCAAAGCTAAGTGAGATGTCACAGCTTGTATTCTCATCACTTGTCTTTGTGGTTGGGGCAGTACTGTCTTTCTCTCAACTACCAACTTGTAAACATTGATCAATTGCTCTCAGATCCTGAAGCACCTTTCTTTTATATACATTATAATGGTATCCAAACACTGCTAAAGCCACATACCCAACGATTGCCAACAGCCCAGTTAATTCTAATTGAGATATCAAATAGATGTTCACCTGGATAAACAGAAGAAGTAACAAATGAGGAGAGCACATATAAAAATAAAAACAATCAACATACAATCTTAGACTTACAAAGCAACCACATAGAGGTAATGTTGGCACAAATGGAGTCAAGAACAGCTGCGAAGGCTCATTATTTGTATTTCTTTTGAATCTTGTTATTCTATAACCAGTGTAGAATAACAAGATGGAACATGTAATTGTCATGAAGCGAACTATCTCCCCAGTTGCACCAGTGGATAACCAATTTCGTAGGAAGAGACCAGTCAGGAATGAAAGTGAATGAAAAACAGCTAGTAACTTTTCCAGTGCCTTGTCTGATGATGATTGTTGCATTCTTACTAAAATAACACTCGTATCTGTCATCGTAAACGCTATTAGTATCCCGGAAGAGATGAGATCATCCAAGTATGAGAACGGTATAAAAGTTGCAACGATTATCATCACAGCGCCTGCTATTTTGATTCCTTCTTTGTCAAGATTACCCTGCTCGTCAACTCGAGCAAAGATTGAAGGGAGTACACCATCCATAGCCATTATATAATTCAACCTTGGTTGGGCCATGATTGTTACTAATACTACAAGAGGCAGAACCACGAGCTCGCCAAGCTTGATACAATTGTTTTGATTTGAGGATAAGTAGAGGATTGTGAAAGCATAAAAGTCATAAACAATATTTTACTCACGGCAGTGATCTCGGCTATCAGATTATACCCTCTATATCGGAAGCCTTCAGGGAAGCCGCTAGTCTCACTTATATGTTGATATGGTACCATACCTACAAGTCCGACAGATGCTGCACAGTATAGTGATCTATAAGAGATTGTAATGAGTGTAAGCTCTTGTCTATCATGATGAACACAAACAATAGAGAAAGCCATGGAACTTACGTCACAACTAAAAGTGTTATAAGTATTGCTCTTGGAATATCTCTAGTTGGATTGATGGCTTCGCCACTTATGCAGCATATTTCATCAAATCCAATGTAGCCAAAGAAGGAAGATGTTGCACCTCTGACCACTCCACCGTAACCAAACTGTGCTGGCACAAAAGGTATAAGATTCTCCTTCTTTGACAAGAGTAGACTAGCTACTCCCATAAACAATACCAGCATAATGTTGAGAGTTGAAAAGAAGTTTGTCACTGTCTTGGATTCCTTTATGCCCTTGTGAAGGAACAGTACGGAAACAAAAGACACAACAAATGCACATGTATTTATACCAAAGCCTGGATCTAAGAGAAAGATGAGACTCCTATAGATCACTGAATTATCGCCTTCTTCATCTTCCCATGTTCTAATATATGCTATGACCTTATCACCCCATGATCTTGCTACTGCCGACGCACTATTGATGTATACGTTCAGTTAGTATGTGAGCGCCATACTCTGATAGTGATTGATATCTTATAACTAGATGTACTTACCTCCCTGTATACTCCAGTGTTAAGCTTGATTGTTGTTCATTCAGATAGATTCAATCGTCATTTAGAACTAAGAGAATCATTCAGATAAGATAAGTGAATGATAACTATAGATAATATACTTACCAGGCCCCTGAAATGACTGCTGCATATTCATTCATTGTTTCTTTTGCATAGATATAAGTACTACCAACTGAAGGAAACCTGCCTCCCAATTCAGCGTAGCATAGTCCCGAGAAGCAAGCAGATATACCCGCTAGTAGCCATGACAAGGAAACTGCAGGTCCAGCTTGTGTATGTGATATGAGCCCGATTAATACGAACACACCACTGCCGACAGTGGCACCAATACCAACACAAACTAAATCGAATAATGACAAATGACGATGAAGATCATTCGTTTGACTTATAAGAAGTGGATTGCTCCCCTCATTTTTCTGCTGCTCGTTAACAGCAATCGATCCATAAGCTTGTAGTGTAGTAGCTGACATGTTCAAAGTATTGTGTATTGTATCGTTCTGCTATCATGAATTGTGACTACAACTCTACTACTCCAATGATTGATGTATTTCCAAGGGGTAATGGGGGATGTGATGGGGAGATTTTCGATTGTTGAGAATAGCGTATCCTTTTGTATCTTCTCTTCGCGTACCCTTCTATCCTGCAATAGTATCCGATATAATTGTATTGTATAAATCATATATTCATGGTGCAAATAATTATAATATGCACAATCAATAGCATAGGTATATGATATGGTAAGTGCTTGCTTCAATCATAGTTGGTATCCTTCCCAAACTGAAAATCGCAAACTCTAATTGCACTACCTACAAGTGAAAATTCACTCTGTCGGCTTATTTTTCAGGGGTAGGTATCCTTTTCTTTGAAGCATATCTCAGCTTCCTGACGTACGTTTGTCATGATTTTAATTGCAAATTGGTTAGTTGATATCCTATACAATCAATTTATAGTATTTAATTGGACCGGGTTGCCGTTCACAAAGTGCACTATAGCACACTAATTGGCCTATAATTTTGCTTAAGAGGACAGAGTGACTTGCTAAGAAACCTCGTGTAAAAAAGTCAGGGGTAAGACACCGTATAATTTTACTTGATAAAATAATTACATAACAAAAAATTGTTATGCAATTTTTATTTTGGCGACTTTCATGCGATAGCCTCTGCCTAAATTATAGTATAAATTTTACGGCGATCGAACAACCCCTGATTAAGGGGTAATTTTGAATTCCTACGTAGAACCCTGTTCGTTTTGTACCTGAAAACGACAGAGTGAAATTAAGGGACAGAGTGAATTTTCACTTGTACTTTGCAATTTATTCTCCTGCGCTTCTCCCCCATCATGTAGAACAGATTTAATATCTTATCTATTAGATATTCGAGTAGACTAATTAAGGTATACAGGAGAGATAAAAAGCTGACCTAATGATAGAATCACACACCAAAAAATGACATCTCGTCGAGCATTTGTATTTGCAATTCATCCCAAGTATGGATTGCTTCTGTTGTATTGTACTAGAAAAAAGAAGAAGGGACCTCATTGTCAATGTCCTGGCGGACATGTAGATAAGGAAGATTATGATGATATATCACCAAATGTTCAAGGTTCTGAGCTATTGATAGAAGCGTGTAAGATAGGCGCTGCTAGAGAACTTTATGAGGAGACCAATATAGATGTTAGATCTGCGCTAGATAGGTAAGCACTTGTATATCTTATCTTTGTACACTGTTCTTATATATAAGCTATATATAACCACATATATAGATTACAACCAGTTCGACTAAGGAAAGAAGACGACAAAAGTAAGATTGTTGGTGAATTCAAAGGGCGCATGTTCTTCAAGTTGTGTCTAAGAGATAGTGACTTTGTTAGCGATTCATTACTTGAATCGCCATCAGTTGTCCAACCTCTCAATATGAAGCCACCGCATCTAATGGTAAGCTACTTTTCTAATGCGTTGTATTGGTGTATATCTCTAGACTGATCCTTTATAACTCTTCATGATAGCTTAAACTATCTCATGAGCACAATGGATTCTTATTTGAGCCTAATGTTAACAAGGCGGTAGAGTTGTTGCTAGAACATAGTGGTGGTAAGGTCTCGAAAGCTCTTCAGATGGCTATAGAAATCAAAAGCATATAAGTGGAAGATGGCAATAATGCAAACATTGATGAGGAGAAGAATGAATCAAAAATTATAGGCAGCCCAAGAGAGAACGAAGAACTCTCACAATCAGATAACGAAGGAGGTATATGTGATTGCTTAAATTGTTGGTGTTGAGAGTAGTAAACTAACACGTACTTCATTATACTTGTATGATCAGCCAATTCCTAAACCGGAAGATATCTAATCGAATGTATATTCACATATAACTGTTGGCTCGCTTCCTAATGGTCTGTTCTTTAAACTAATACCAAACACTCTTTGCTCAGTAGATTGCTTTCCGAAGTGTTCACTAAATCTCAACAGAGTTTCTTGACCGTCCACAGGAACAAGCTGGACCGTATCTCCAATTCGGAGGAAGTTACACCATTCACTTCTCTTGCCATCATTTGAATTGCTCTCTATTGGACCTCCCTCGTTTTTCCAAGACAGTGATCCTTCTTTTGCACTATATGCAATACCTGGTGCTTCCATCGAGGCGCCTGATCGAATAAGTTTATGGTTAGAGAAATGGCGACACAAACACAAGCATATGGGTAGAAAATGATCTCTTACCGACACCGGCACTTCTCGCCCAATAATATCCTCCAACGTGATGATTGTTCAATCCGAGTACTAGCTGTGCATCGTCACATAATTTATGGTCTAAATCAATCTCTGCTAGGTAGGTTGATGTATCATCTTCATTCTTATCCTCTTTTGCTCGAATTATTGAAGAGTGTATATATCCAATGCTTGGTACCATTTGTGGAGTAAAGTCGCAATCTATACATATATCTTTGTTTATTGATGAATGGAGAACCAGATTATTATCAGGACACCTTATTGAAGGTGCTACTACATCACTTGATATTGGCTGCAATTTGCTTGCATATCTTTTGTTTAATGAGTCAATGTCAATAATGAATGAAGGAGTAGGAATATCACTTAGTAATACAAGTGCTGTAGCAACTTGTATTATCACCATAGTGATGATAATAGGAGTATAATATATTGTCAACATCTATTAATCTATCAGCATAGATAGTAATATATTATTGTCAGCTTCTTACTGAAGCCCCAACCGGCAACCGGTGCCGGTCAAAGATAAAAAAAGGCTATGGTATGGTACGGTATCCAAAATTTCCGAGAGCATTGAAATTGTTTGTTGTACATACTAGTTTGAAGTTTGTTGGTCGTAGCAAAGGAATTGATAACGATATTGTAAACCATAGCCTGTTATAATAATGATAAATACAACAACAGTAGCAGAAGTATCTGAAGATGACGGGGGTTATGTCTCCCAAGCGATTGTCGATACAGTTCCTAGGCTTGCAAAAATAGTTACAGCTGGTGACGATTCATGTGAAGATCAAACAACAAACCTACCCGACGGTATTGGAGCTAGTATATATGGTGGTTTAAATACTAATTCTACTCAATCATTAGTTGCAGCACAACCAAAAGATGCTGCTAATTCTGCTGCTGTGGAGACTGTAGCTGAGGAAAATAGCGAAACAGTAATATCACATGCACCAACACCAACAGCTGACGTATTTATTGAAAACGACAGTTCAACTCATTCGCCAACAACTGATGGAGGTACTACAAACGGAGATGATGATAATAATTCCAAAAATGAAAAGGGTATATCACTTCAAGAGTTGATATATGCAGCATCATCCTATCATGCAGTGGTCAAGCCAGTTAGTATTACAATGATATTAACTGCACTAGCTGTTATGTATATCAATACAGATGCCACGAAAAAGGCAGGTGAGCAAGCTCTTGCACAAACATATCAAAGATATACAATATCTGATGATCAAAGTGCTGCCACTTCTCTTGGATTGGGATTAGTCAACGCTTTGGTAAGCAAGTGATTGCAATTTGTACCATACTGCTATGATTATGTCATGATATTGATGCGCATATGCTAACAAACCTTCTTTCTTTTTTTGATTCTCAAAGATAATTGTAAGTGTTATCGGTGCCATGACATTTGTATTGGTATTACTATACAAGTATAGATGTATGAAGATATTAGTTGGTTATATGGTAGTGGCAAGCTGCCTTCTATTAGGGTTTCTTGGAGCTCAAATGTTCAATGTTGCTATTCAAAAGTATAAACTTGAGATTGATTGGATTACATATATATGTTTCATGTACAATTTTGCAATCGTTGGGACTATTGCTGTATTCTACCAGAAGGGTATTCCACGAGTTGTGAATCAAGCATATTTGGTTTTGACATCTGTTATTGTGGCTTGGCAACTTTCCTATTTCAATGATTGGATGGCTTGGACATTGCTCGTGATGTTGGCTCTGTATGATTTGTGTGCAGTACTCACTCCGTGCGGGCCCCTCAAGGCCTTGGTCAAACTGATGTCGAAAGATGACGCCCCTGATATGCCAGGCCTTCTTTATGAGGCGAGATTGCCATCAAATGCAACGAGACCGGGCCGGAATAGAAGTAGTACATCGCAGAGACAGAGTACAGGGAATATTAATGGTGATGTTGATGAACAACCAATGGCAATTAGAGGTGGTGGAGAACAATCTACTCCTATTCCAAACGACAATTCAACAACAGCAACAACAACAACTCAACAAGTTATCCAAACAGTGCAATCAACTGGAAATGGCGCCACACAACAACATAGATATGCTTCTCATACTATAACATTACCGTTTGCCGTGGCAAAAGTTTACAAGCTACCTATTGTTTCATTTCATTCATTAGGCACGATCTCCTCCTCAGTAGATACTTCTTCTTCAACAGCCTATCTTCGACAAGAACAGCAATTTAGTCCAACTGAGTTACAAACAAATGTAGAAGTCAAATTACCAAGAAACGGCGGTAGAATTAAAACTATACACAACAAGAAGGGCAAACCGCGATACGTTGTATACAACAAAGAGGGAGAAGTGAAAAGAACTCTTCTCGTGGCTGAGAGTGGAAAAGTTATGGAGATTGTGCCAGGAGGTGATGACGATGAAAAGCCTGACAATAATATCAAGCTTGGGTTGGGCGACTTCATCTTTTATAGTGTGTTAGTGGCCAAGGCTTCCGAGAATGGGTTCGCAGCCTTCGCCAGCTGCTATCTGTCCATTCTTGCAGGTCTTGGAGGCACTCTTGTTTTGTTATCAGTATATCATCAAGCACTTCCGGCTTTACCGATCTCGATCTTTGTTGCTGTTATCATGTTTGTGGTCACTATATATTGCATGGAGCCATGGATACAAGACATGTGGTCAATGGGCCCATACTACGTGTGAGATTCTCATACATGTTCCTACTCTGCATAATATATAAATCAGAAATCAGTATTGCTAAGGATATAACTTCATCTAGACTTTTAAGTTGTCTAACTATCTACATTCAAACCCCTGCTTTTGAACTAGCTGCCCACACACATATTCTTAGCAAATCGTCCCCATAACTATAATTTTAGCCAAACACCAGATGTGCATTTGAATCCAGAACCGAATGCAACCTGCATAATACGATGGCCCTTTTTCAATGGATTAGTCTTCTGATGATCCTGGATGTACTCCATCTCATACCATATTGATGATGAACTAGTATTTCCATAGTTCAAAAGTGCCATCCTAGATGGCTCAGTGTGGAAGAGTTCAAGTTTCATATTCTTCTCAATACCGTCAATAACAGCCCTTCCACCGGCATGGATACAAAAGTGATCAATACCTCTCTTAAAATCAGGTACATAATGTTTCTTGTTAGGGAGTTTTGCTGCCAACTTCTCCATTCCAGCCATTTTAAGTAACTTGCCAACAGTCTTGATTACAAATCGAAGTGCCAATGTAGTAACAACAGGAATCTGTTCACTAAGAGGCAATACATACGGTCCAATAGTTGTCATATTCTTTTCCATACACTTTCCTGCAACCTTGACAATCTCCTTTGACAACTTTACTCCACGATGAGCTTCCGAATCTTGTGCCTCGTATACACAATGGTATGCCTCCTCAGAGTTACTCTGAACTCGTACCGTGTGTAAAAGTTTGTACCATGCCCTCCTTCCGTCTGCCCAACTATTTGATAGAACAATAGCAGCACCACCACATCGGAATAGAGTATTTTGTAAAAGGAATCCGCGCTCATTTCCATGATAAAGGTTCGGTGTAATAACCTCAGTTGAAACAACAAGAGCCTTCCCACCTCTGAATCTATTCTGACGCTGCAACAAATCCTTTGCAAGTCCAACGCTGATAAGTGATGCGCCACATCCCATACCTGACAAGTTGAAGCTCTGAATATCTTGTCTCATACCAAACTTGGAGATTACCATTGCACATAGACTAGGAGTGGGTGAGAAGAGGGAGCAGTTGATAACTAGGACATCAATCTCACGAGGGTGAAGCTTAGCCTTCTTCAAGGCAGATTCAACAATATCAAATATAACTGTTTCGGCCTCCTTTCTACTAGCTTCGATAGATCTATCAGCTGGCTTGTCATGAAGACATTGGACAATACCTGGAGGCCATGCAGTTGACTGTCCAGTTCCCGATCGTTCAAGTAGACGTGCCATAAACTTAATTGAATCCTCTGTGAAGCAATTCTGATTTTTCATCATTTGTACAATCTCTGCATGAGATACCTTCCATGAATCTGGTGCCTTGAATGTACTAAACGCCATTAGATATATAGGTTTATCATTGGTAATAATAACACCAATTACAACAAGTACAAGTAATGTAATTTTGACATGAGTTTCAATAATTGGACCACCATCTCCTGCACTTTGCAATGGTTGAACAAGATAGTTGTTAAACATGGTAAGGAAGATTTCACGTACACCACCAACTACTGCCGTGATTGTTTCAATGTTGAAACTAATTCCACCTGGACTAGCTTTGTGTTCAACATGACTTGCTAGGTCCATAATAACTTGATGTACAATTTGAGCAAATAATACAGCGATACCAACAATGAATATTTTAGGGAGATAGGTACCAATGACATGACTCCAGTTTACAGTACTAATATATCATATATGTTTTGTTTGGTTGATGTATGAGATGTATCAATAGAAAATATATAAGTAAAGAGTATTATAGGTATTGTATTGTATACGGGGAACACATCAAAAAAGAAATAATATGAACTCACGCAATGAGAGAAGATTTCCTAACCCTGTAGTCTCTGTAATCTTTGACCGGTCCATCCTCAGGGACACTGACAAACGACGACTCCGATTCACTTCTTTTCATTGTATTCTATTGCTCTTTGTTCATCTACAGCCGCTATTACTATCGATCAACGAGAGGTTTGAGATTTGGGGTGGAACACATACTTGAAGTGGATACCATTACTTCAGATGTGGTATCCTTTTATGAGAGTAGTGAAGTGTTGGAATGAGCATCAATCTCTACCTATGACAACAGATGACAAATGACAACCTACAAGGTGATGTCCTTGCTACAAGTAAGATATGTATGAGTCGTAAGTGCTGTTATTCTATCCTCTATCCGTGCTGTTGTCTCGTAAGTAAAGGAGGCTTGCAGTGCGTGTATTCTATCTGGGGAAAACAGTTTGTTCATCATGGGGGTGTGAGGATCATCTCTTCTCAATATATTATGATAATTATTGAAGTGTATACTCAAGAGTGATTCAATTGATACAATCTAGCATTTATTGTATTATAGCAAACTGAGATAGTGGGTTAGATATGAAAGCATCGTGCTACACAACACCCCTCCCTCCACCTCCACTCCCAGGTGAAGAATTACTGTTGGGAGATTGATCAATATCTCCGTCAAAAGTAAAGCCTCTGAAAGTTTGGTCATTCAATTCCTGTTCGCTTATCGGTGGGTGTCCAGCGGCCTGTTGCTGCTTTTCATAGTCCTCAGTCTCGATGGGCATACGTTGAAATGATTCGTCAAAATTGGCCGTAGCCACATCTAATGCCTCGGCAGTAATTGATGGACTGCTGCTTCCTCCGTTGGCGGAAGCAGGTACACCACCACTACTCTGCTGCTGCTGTTGAAATTGTGAATGCTCACTTCCACCAATGGCATCACTGACAGTACTATTACTCCGACTTTGGAATTGTTGCCAACCCTCACAGGGTCTAATCGGTGCGGAAATCTGTCGTGCTCGCAATGCCTCAAAGTTAATCCGTCTATAAAAGAACTCATGTCTCATGGCACTACGTAATCCCATAACACCCAATCTCATCCGTGGTTCCCTTTCGAGTAATCCAGCAATACAGGCTCGACAATGTGGACTAAATTGTACCTCCTTTGGAAATACCAATGGTGCACTCCGTAATCTTCGAAACAACTTGGATCTATCAGTTGTATACCAAGGTGGTAATCCAGTCATCATTTCATATAGTATCATACCCAAACCCCAATAATCGACACAAAATCCATGTCCACCTTGATTCAATACCTCTGGTGCCATATACTCAGGCGTGCCACATGTTGATTTAGCACCCTGTGTTGGATGACGTATACCATCCTTGGCTAAACCAAAGTCACCCAACTTCACATGACCATATGCATCCAACAGTACATTCTCGGGTTTCAAATCTCTATATATTATACTATTCTTATGTAAATGTCCAATAGCTAATAATAACTCAGCCGCATAAAATCGTGCAACTGGTTCCTGAAATCGACGATAACGTGACAAGTGGAAGAATAACTCACCGCCCGGACAGTAATCTAATACTAGATATAACTTTTCTGTAGTTTGGAAGGCGTAATACATTTTCATAATGAAGGGATGGTCTAATACTGATAATACCTTGCGTTCAGTTCTGGTGCGTTCAATTTGACGACGGCGAACTAAGTGTGACTTTCGTAATATCTTCATTGCGTATAATGTTCCTGGATTATGCCCTTGCCGTTTTTGTACAAGTACCACCTAGTATGTGCGGTGTGTGGTGTGTTTTGTGTGAGTAAATGAGATTTGAAAATGGAAACATGCCAAACTTGCAAGACATATAAACAAACTCACCCTACCAAATGAACCCCGTCCCAAAACTCGTAACGCCGGTTCAAACATTTCACAACACGGTCTTTCTATAACTTCTTGATCATCATTATCACCTTCTACTACTACCACCCCACTTCCTGTTGTCTTTGTCTGTCCACGAACATATTCAGAATCACTACCCAATATTTCATTAGCAGTTTGTACCAATCTATTCTCTTCATCAATTTCATCTTGTGTATAACCCGCTTGTATGGAGGGTATTATTGGTGATGTAAAATGTGACTTTGGTTGGATTGGTTTATATTGTATTATTGGTGTTTTGAGTGTTTCCAATTGTTGTTGACTTTGATTATTGGCAGGTGTATAGGGTGGTATTGGGGGTATACCACCCTGTTGTATAATGGATGCTGCAGTTGTTGTTATGGAAGGTTTTGTCGATTGTTGCTGCTGTTTGCCAATAACTAAATTGGGAACATTTGGTAATATTCTATTATCACCCCTTTCACTACCAACAGTTGCCCCGACACTACTTGCCAAACTAGGTGTACTTTCTTCCACATGATCCCTTCCTCTATCATTTTCAACCACCCCATCATTATCATGTTCATCATCATCATCATCAGATTCTTCTTCCGAATCTTCCTCCCATGCCTTTTGCCAATCCTCTTCATCATTATTGGACATTTGTTTTAATGTTATGGCACGTGGACTTGGTGGCGGTGATGATGAATGTTGTTGTTGATGTGTTGTGCGTTTGGGTGACAATTGTATATTGGATATACCCTGAGAAATATTATTAGTTGGTGATGATGATCTATTATTTGACGGCTGACCCGTATTATACATCATATTTACATTATATGTAGTATTTTGCTGTTGCTGTTTCTTTTGCATACTCATAGCCTGTTGTCTCGCCTTACTTTCTGGAGATAATTCGGCACCGCCGTTATGTGTTGCAGTTGCTGCTTTACTTATACCATTACTTAGTCCCATACCTCGAGCAGTGTTGTTGGAGGATGATGCTACACCTCCTATACGCTGCATCATGGATGTTATACCCGCTCGACTCATTATTGATTGAGATGCTGTTGTTGGTGATGATATAGTACTTTGTTGAGAAGATTGAGTAGTAGCTGTTGTTATCATTTGTGCATGTTGGGGTTGATGATATGGTATTATACCCGGAGCTCGTTCTGACATACCAACTCTACTTGTAGTAGAAGTAGTTGGTGTAGATGAGTTGGTAGAACTGGTACCATTATTTCGAGGCGATGTACCAACATTTATTTCAATCGGAGTCTGCTGACCACATGGCTTTGTGGTTTGGTGATTAGTATTGCCATCACTACTGGGTGGCACGTTACCCATGCTAATAGACTATTATATCTCTTTAGTACAACTACCCCCGTTATTTGGGTTTTTCTAGTGTATTAGTTTTTGCTGGAGATTGTGAGTTAGTGAGCTAACTTTACTTCTCAAAATGAAGCAAACTTGGGGGTGGCCTAGAGAGCTTGGCCTAGGTAGAGCACAGGGAAACTACTTTAATGGATACCAAAGAGTAATTACAGGTAGTAGGTAAACGAAGAGAGTGGCTTGTTGTACAACATGCATTCGACAAAGTATATGAAGCAATCGATCCAGATAACGAACTAAGTGAGCAGGAGTTTGTAGATGATTTGTCTGCAATAACGATATGTGGTCACGTAAGGCTTGGCGTTACTTTAACCACTAGACAAGCTTCTAAAGCTTATCTAAATAGTCTTGGCCTCTTCCCCTTTTTTACACTCACACCAACTTCGTGTTTCGCTGATTGGCCACTCATCCTATTCGCCACAGTTGATTTTGTTCTTGCTTTGTACACTTCTCCCAACTTTGAGATGTTGATACCCTTGTCTAAGAACATTTGCTTCTTCCAATAGTGAGTGTCGCCTTTTTTGAGATCTCGAATTCTAAAAAGATATGTGTGCAGTGCTCTCATCTCATTTGATTCGTTCTGGTTGATAGCAGGAACATACTCATTATCATCATCCTTTGATATTTTACCGTCCTTTATCATTTGTAGAATCTCATTGAGATGTTTGGCTAGCGCATTATCAATACGACAGTAGTGTGTTGATACCATCTTCATGAAGACTCCTTCTCGGCCAACAACTTGGCCATTAGTGCTCTTGAGAGTCATATTGGCAGCCTTGTCAAACAACTCTTGTGCCTCTTTATCGAGCTTGTTGAAAACTGTATTACAACAGACATTGTCTTTAGAAGATTCTCGTTCAATGGCCTTGGCAGCTGCGACAAACGGTCCTATCAATACATTCATCAACTGAATGAACTTCCAAGCGTTGAGCTTACTCTTCATACTAGCCATGAGGCTCTGTACATCCCCTTTGTGCACTTGAAGGAGAGCTGAAAACTCATCTCTAGAAGTTTCGTCTGAAAACATTGCAGTAGTGAGTTCATCCTCAAGATCAAGCATGAGAAACTCAGATTCCTCCTCGTCAATTGCTGTAGATAAAACAGTATCTGAGCTCTCGAGCCAAGTCTCCAGTTTCTTGGCAAATCTCAGCACACGGGCTGATTTCCTTCCACCATCTTGCCAATACTTGAGCATAGTTTCATACTTCTCTCTCCTCTCATCATCAGTTGTAGGATCTCCTAGACGTTGGATGATCTGTGTAAGTAGATTTTAGCACATAAACATAATGAGTTAGTGCATATTACATGAGTGAATGTAAAGTGTACAATGTTGTGACAATATAGTCTTACCTGAACGTAAGAATCCCATCGGTTCTCTAAAATTTCATTGAGTATGACTCTTCCTTCATCTAACAGGGATGGTTCTTCCAACATTGCCGTCAGTGATGCCCGTACCTCCGGTGACGTTGTGTAAAAAGCAGTCATCGCACGGTCCTTCACTTCAATTTGCTCAGCAGTTCTTGCCTTCGTGCGTTGCTGAAGGACATATGTTGGATGATACATAATGTACATACTGACAAGTTTACGGGATGTTCCATTTGCATTCTTATCCAGTACATGCTTGCTAGTGTAGGATGAACAATTGAGGACTGGTAGTGGCTGAAGTACCTCGTCACTATCGTCACAAAGCAAGGGTAACGGACCACTTCTTTGCTTACCTCCATTGGCATTATTCTCCTCCCGTTGTTTCAATTGATGGTAGATGGTTTGATTTAGATATGGGATAAAGGACACGGCATACAACTGCAGTACCTTCTTGAATCCAATCTTCTTGGCAATCTCCAGACAAATAGCATTGCACCTGGTCACATCATCTCCTGGATTATTGAATGTAATGCAAACAAGGTTGGCCTTGACCATAGAGTCGAGCACTATATCTGAACTCTCGTGTTCTAATCCAACTAATTCACGGATAGCACTAATGGTGGCTCTCGGTCAAGATTGATTAGGACCACGGATGCATCCAGCATTCTCTGAGTCCATCAAATTGGTCCTCTTGCCGCCGCCCCTCCCCTCTACAACAGTCTTCTCTTGCTTTCTAGTTCCAAAGTGTAAATACAATAATGCCGCCAAATTCTTGACCCATCCATCTCCTGAATTGACACGACCTTCATATTCAGGCACTGTTTTAATAATAGCTTTAGCAATATCCTCCCAATATGTATTAATCCCAGCACCACACTCATCAGCAGATAACTGTCCTCTTGCACCTGCAAGAGCATTCTTAATCCCATACTGCATCCCACTCTCAACTTCAATACCTCCTAATACTCCATCCAGAATACGTACTAATTCAGCTGCAAATTCATTTGAACCAAATGCCTCATATACTATTTTGTGTAAGTCTGCAGCATCATTTGTAGGTGGTTGCTGTGGAAATACACCTTCACCATTCCCTCTCTTCTCAGTGGACATTGTATTTATATTATATATATTATTTACTATTATTAAATGATTGTAATATTATTAATCCAACTATAATGTTACAATGTTTAATACCAAAACCAAATAATACCAAAATAATGAATAATCTTTCAACACACCAAATATAATACTCTAAACAATCAACCAACTACTAAAGAGGGTGTAGTCTTAATGTGGTATACGTTAATTCGCGAATAAATATCTCTCTTGTCATATATTTATTGTGGTGGGGTTGCTGGGGTGGTGAGAGTTTGTTGGGATGAGATGATGGTGGTTAGTTAAGTTATTATTGATTGGGTGTGTATTGTACTGCTAAAAACCCGTACAAATCACACAACTCACGTAAAGCACGTCCAACAATACACGAACTTCACGCCTTCCGTAGTATTAGGGCAACGCGGCGAGAAGAGGACAACACTTGCTAATAGTTTGTATTGTGTTGTTCTGAACCGTGATTGTTAAGTCCCATCGGTATCCTACCTACACAAGGCTCTAAGGCTTACTTTGACGGCCGATGAGAGTACCTCACTAAAGCACTAAGTAGTGTAGTATATTGGCGGCACATGGCCGCCGTAACAAGGCCAAACGGCCGAGTTGTATATCGTCTTCTATCTATATCTCATCACATATTGCAAATTGTGATGGCTGGGTCAAGGTTGATGGGAAGAGTAAAGTTTAACTACATATGTAAATCTTAAGAGTGATCTTTTTAAACTAGCTAGGTCGATCCGTAGAATACACAACACTAAACAGAACTCTCTGAATTCTGGAATTCGGCAAACAATTCATACTGCATGCATGGCAATAAAGCATACCATACATACGAAGTGAAAAGTTATCCTGTTATTGGATATATCCTATTGTAAATAGTAGAAGGACAAGAAGAAGAACCACCGCCGCCACCATCCACAGTGCAGTAGTAAGAGGTACGTCCACTAACTATATTGCAAATGCAATCTAAATAAGACAGGACGGGTGAACCATCACAATTAATTAGTAGATGGTGTATTTATATTTTAAATGGATTATAATATGTTTTATATGAATTGTAACTCATATTATATATTTCTAACCTTAAACTTATTTAACAATCTTAAACAATCTAGAACAATCCATCATGTCAACAACAGCGGCCGATAACAATGCATCATTGTGGCGTTCGTCTCGTGATCGTAAACCAGTAAATCCAATTAAATCAGAAGAGCACAGTGATAATATGTCGGCAATAAAGAAAGTGGCTTATTCGGAAAATAAATCAGGTTTACGTACTACTAATGATGAGTCATCATTAAGAGCTGGTGGATGTGGCCCTTTTCGTGCACACAATTATGCATATAATTCGAAAGAAATTACATGTGAAGGTATGGTGATGGCGTTTATCGGTGAGGGTGATACCGACAGTAAAGGCAATCCTGCCTTTGTAGATGACGACGGCGTACCACAGGCATCATTCATGACTGTATTGTTTATCGGCGACGATGAAATTCAGATTGAACTTAGCAGCGAGGATATTGCTGAATGTTGTAAATTGGTCCAGCCACATACTAGTATTGTGGGTGACTTTGATTGGTCAATGGAAGATGATTCTAGTCTAAGAGGAAAGTATGATATGTTGAGTGATGACCAAGATCCCTCCTACAAATTTAGTGGGCATGTTTTTATCGGAAAGAAAATGGTTTACACCGGACTCCATCCCGATCGACCTTGGGGTACATTTGATATGTTAGAAAATAATAAGCCAAAGTCTATCAAGATTGGTGCTGGTAAGAAGAAGGAGAAGATTACTACTGGTATCTATTTTGATGGCAGAAGTGGCTACACACATTTTGGCTGGGAAGTATTGGGAGTTACAGAACGAGTCAATAACGGGAAAAGGGGTGGTGTTCAACGATACCTTTCTATCGAATCCCAAGTTAGTAAACGAGTAGCATTTGCCTTTGGACAACAGGGATGTGCAGGTGGCCTTGGATTAGGCTTTACGAGGCACCCGGATAATCCTATCTTGAACAGCAAAAGTGCAGTTAATAGTCGGGCTTTATTCTATCTCAAGAACTTTGAATATTCTTACTGCCCCGGCTTCTTTCAAAATGGGAGTACCTTGAGTGGATACTTGGATGAGAAGGGGATTAGTACTGTTGAAAAGTTTAGGGAGTGGCAAAGTGGCTACCCTTTTAAAACACCTGTATTGGAAAAGGCATACTTGCATGAGTTGAACAGCAGGTACGATAGGGAGTATCGTGAAGCGAATCCTGAGTTGAAGGGATTATCCGATTATATTGCAAGTCTTGAAGAATTACCTGGTGGGAAATTAGATCTAGAAGGACCTGCTCGAGTTGACTTCTACGACCATGCAATGAAAGATAACAACGGCAAGAAAAAGCCAGCAACCAAGAGGAGTAAGGGCAAAGGTTCCAAGCCATCTCCTATCAAGAAACGCAAGTCGATCATCATTCGTGTTGACAAGAAGAAGGAACAGAAGGATGTCAATGATACTAGGCCAGCAAAGCGCCAGAAAAAGATGAAGGCAGCTAATCAGGAGAAGGCCGCTGGTCAAGCCTCACTTCCTAGCAAGTCTACAGATGATGATAAGCCGACCAAGCTTTGTGCCAGGCCGAAGAAGACCGTTATTACTTCTACATCTACAGTTCAACAAATGAAAACCAAAGTCGTGAAAGTTCCGCCAGGAGGGATTGGTATCATGATCGAAAGCGATGGCTCATGTGTTGGTTCGGTAGTGACAATGATAGGAGGCTCGAGTGTATTGGCTGGGAGAGTATCATATGGAGATCGTCTCATAGCCGTTGACAATATAGATGTTAGAGCTTTAAATGCACAAGAGGTATTGAGCATTGTGGCAAGAAAGAGTAAATATGAGAGAACTCTGACGTTTTTGGCATAAGAAGTAGAAAAAGAGTGAGGAGTCAGTAGTTTCTTCTTGTAGAGGAAGCTAACTTACATTATTAGGTGGTGTAGATCCTCCTTCTTGTGGTGGAGCTAGATGGCTATTGTTGCCTGTAGCCCCACCCAAATTTGTGGCATTATCATCATGCCTAGGAACAGATGCTTCCTGTCCCATAATTAATTATTTAATTGATCCTACATTTATCTATCTCCCATCATCTCCTTTGCAACAATCTCTCTCTGCCCTCTGCACTGCGGGGAGCTTTACCCCCCCAAGCCCCCGCCGCCCGCCAGCCCCCAATTTCAAGGCCATTTGTATTGATCCTGATCTAACTGTAAACAAGCAATAGTTGGTCAGGATTAAGGAATATATATCACACATTGGATGATAGTACCGGTGGATGCATTATGAAGAATAGATCTACTGACAAAATTAGGCGGTGGCGTCGGTATCAAACATATGTTCGAGATTGATTGACTTGCAAAAGGCACTCAATTGCAGTCATCCTCTTCAGCATCACTTTTATTTACAAAAGAGGTATAGCCCTTTTATTGAAAATAATATACCACAATTACAAATATATTAGTGAACATGAACCATGAATAAGTCCGGCGGACACCCTCTTAGTGCAATGATAGTACATACAGGTACAACTATTCAAAACAATAATGATGATAATAATATGGCAGTTGAAGAACAAGGCATACCTCAAGCCCCGGTCAATCAGCATGCTACAGCCCCGATCAATAATAATCCTGCTACGGATATTGAATATGTGGAATTAAGAAAGGAGGATATATTGTGCGGTAGAGGATCGGGTCCTAATGAGAGGGCAGGTAATATCGAGTTTCGTAACCTAGTTTTATCACGAAAGGAAGAGTATGTTGCAATACCAGCCCGTGATCATGCTGATAAAACTCGTATTGCTCATGAGGTTATTGCAACAATTAAGGAGAGGGGTGCACGATTTCTTAAATATGCGCCAAAGAAACCAGGTGTTGAAGGTCAACCTCGTGAACCTGATCGGTATATATTAGCAGATGATAAGACCATTCTCGAAAAGACTAAGCAAGCCTTACGGCAACATCCTTCTGCGGGACGGAGGGAACGCCAGGCTGCGGCAAGGCAGGAGAAGAGAGAAAGATTGGAAAGAGAACGGAGTATATTCATGATGGAGGAGGACACTAAACGATCAGCTCATGCTGTAGCTGCTCTTAAAGATCCAACACATAATGCAGCCCACATGTCACATAATGCGGCATATCATAATGCGATGAGGAAGACTCAGCAAATGACACCGGGGGTTCTTTCTCAACGACAATATCAAGAACGTCAAAAACAGTTATATGCGGATATGCAGCCTAGTAATAATGGAACATATCACGAACACGTTTTTAAGATGCAGAAGAATTATCAACAACCACAAGCTGTTCAGAAATCTGGTGGCTATCTGTATCCTTCTACGTTGCCAGGCCAACCTCACCCGTATTTTGGTACTACCATCCTCGTACCGACCGGTGGAGTTGCCCCTAGTTTAAATGGTCATACAATGCAACCACAATCTGTTGCTAGCAATGGTAATAATGCATCCCAAGCTTCCAAAAAACAACAGCAGCATCAAGATGTTAGTCTTGCTACTCAACTACAAAACCCTAATCAGCGACCAAGTATTGATCTTCCTGATGGATGGCGTTGTGTTTGGTCAAAGACACAACAGAGGTGGTATTTCTTTCACGAGCGCATGGGTTCATGTTGGGATCTTACCAGCGTTGCCTCAGCAATACAAGCTGCGGGAGGGGACACATCAGCTATTATTAATCTGCAGAAGAATCAACAGCGGTATGTTAATGACCAGAACCGCAGGCCCTCCATATCAACGCAGCAGACTGTGCCAGTCGGACAACCCCAAAAACAATCAAATCTGGTAATAAACAGTTCCGCTGCGAACTCTAAGCCTCAATCTTCTAGGAGATATGAGAAAGATGCAATGTGCATAGATACGACGAGAGCCACTAAGGATAACCATGGTACTGATGTGCAACTAGGGCAATATAAGAGACCTTTGGAAAATGCCACTTCTGAGCAACTAGCGCTCTTGAAACAAAAGTTGGAGTATGAAGCACTAGCGCAGAAAAGGGCGAATGAGCTGCTGAGACGGCAAATGGAACAACATGGATTGTCAGGTGCTACCAGTCGAGTCGATGATACTGCTTCTTTCAGGACTTCAGGATCAATGGATATTGACACCATAAAGAAAAGTCTACTGGAGAATGAGTCAATTGAGACACAAAATCAGATAAGAGAACAATTGAAGCAGCAGCTTAAACGAGAACTTAAAAATGCCAGTACTGCCCGTCGGGGTTCTTCTACCACTTCATATGAACATGAAAAACAAACGAGAGATGCATTGCAAAGGCAGATACAGCAAGGATTAGAGGCTGCCACCACAGCTGCGACTATGCTATTAGCTAGAGAGTCAAAAAGTGATGATCAGACGATAGGCACGATAAGTATATCAGGTCGCTCGGGTGGTTCAAACCTGTCTGCTCTCGAAAGACTATTTGTCGATGCTCAGTCTTCAACACAGCGGAGTGAAACATCAGTAGGATCAAGATTGTCGATGGCTAAACGTCATGGCAAGAGTAGTAACAGTATCAGAGGAGGTGATTCTGGTAGTGACCTCATTGATGGACTTGAGGATATGTCTTTACCCTCAATGTCAATGGGAGACGTATCTGAATTTGGAGCATCCACCGTCATGTCTAAACGAAGTCGTTTAAGTCGAGGAGGAGGGAGTAAGGATAGTCTAGGAAGTGGTAGTAAGACTATCGCCGAGGGGTCTGAAAATAGTAGTTCCTTACATTCTGAGGCATTTCAAGAAGAAGCTGCAAAGGCAAGAGATTTTATAGCTCGACAGAAATCTTCAGCATCAATTTCCTCATCAGTCGAGGAGGTCGGTTCAGTCGAGAGTAGCAAACGTATGGAAGCAGTTGCCGCGCTTACACTCATGTCTTCGTCATCTTTACCATCAAAAGCTTTATCGGGTTGTTCCTCAAAGGAAAATAGTAATAGGTCTGTCTCTTTTATGGAACTTCAGGCACCCCCGCAGCCTGTGGCAGTACCTGTTGCTGCTGCTCCGGCGGTCAATATGGAAACCGAACAAGCGTCTATCTCACTGAGAAAGGAAAGAAAGTCTCTATCGTCTTTCTATCGTGACAGTATAAAAACTACCACCTGTGATGATGATGAAGACATGGCAGACTCTTAAAGCAGCTTTATCGTCTAACACTAAATATATAATATGAGTACTTATCAATATATTGATTTCATACTATTTCCAATAAATTATCTAGAACCTTCTGGCAATCTCAATCTCTATTCTATGAGTCCAAAGATGTAAGTACTTGTAGATACCCAACTTGCTAAAGCAGCAACTAGGGATGCGAACCCATAGTCTTTTTGTGCTACAATTTTCTTCCTACAAAGAAGGTTTGCATGGTTCTGTTTAGAGATTTACATAGAAAGAAAAATAATAGCCTTGACTCTGTTGCTTGGCATAGATCATTTTGGAGTGGCCTCAGTACTATTGCAACAATCTGTGCTGGCATTTGAATGGTTTGGGGCATATTACATATTATTATTAATCTTGAGAAGAATTATATATTCATCATTTATTAGGTATTCAAAGAACTAAAGGAAATAAGATTTTCACATACAATCCCAAACAATGTTTAGAAATTTGTATGTTAACCTGCTCCGAACTCATACAGAAGGACAAAGTGTAGTTAATCCAAATGATTATATAGATGCTACTGATAATCACCATGTACAGGCCACAAGAAGTAGTCCAGCCAATAATAATAGTCATAGTATGAGTGCTGCTATACCATTACCAAATCATAATAATAGTATTACTGTTAATAATAATAATAATATGAATATGATTAATAATAATGTTATGGAGAGAGAATATATCACACTGCACAGTAAGGATGTCCTGTTCGGTAGAGGATCCGGTCCTAATGAACGAGTGGGTAATATCGAATTCCGTAACATAGTCCTATTACGGAAGGAAGAGTATATTGCAACACCCGCCCGTGATCATTACAATAAAAGTCGTATTGCACACGAGGTTGTTGAGGCATTAAGAGCTGGGGGTGGACGGTTTGTGAAAAGGGCAGTTGGACAACATCCTGGGGAACCTGATCGGTTTATATTAGCAGATCAAAAGACTGTTATCGAGAAGACAAAGCAGGCCTTGCGTCAACATCCTTCTGTAGGAAGGGACAAACAGCTTGAGATTAAGAGACAGAAGAAGAGGGAAAAAATAGTCAAAGATTGGAATAATGATATGAACAACAAACCTGCAGATGAAGTTACAGCTCTTAAAGATCCAACACTTGTGCCCCAGACAAACCAAGAGCAAAAGATGAATGTAGTGAATCCTGGGTGTGAGGTGTATTCTTCTGGTTTACACCAGCAGACTAATAAATCGGAATGTGATGATGCAAAGAAGCCAGGTTCTATAAGTTTGGAACAACAACGAAAGGATCAGTTGGTATCACTAATACTTTCTCAACAGCAACAACAGCAGCATCAACAAATGGCTCCTGCATCACAAGCAGCCACAAGTAATGTTAATAACAAAGATCGTGATCATGCCATGGAGATGCAAAAACATTATCAAGAGTTGGTTGCTCAGCAACTTGGTGGAAATTGGCAACCACCAAATCAGCAGGGTAACACTGCACAAGTAGTGACCAGTAATAATGGTCAAGGTATGCAAATGCAAAATGGGCATACTAATCAGCAATTTGTGGCTTCACAGCCGGAAGCTCGAGTAGAGTCTAGCAATTATGGACGATATCATGAGCAAGTAATGCAGATGAAAAAGAATCATCACGAGCTGGTTGCTCAGGAGCAGATTGTTCGACAGCAGGTTGCCCTGCTTCAACGTGCTCAACAGTACGCCAACCCTGCTCCGCAAGATGTTAATCTTGCTACTCAACTACAAAACCCTAATCAGAAACCAAATATCAACCTCCCCGATGGATGGCGTTGTGTTTGGTCAAAGACACAACAGAGGTGGTATTTCTTTCACGAGCGCATGGGTTCATGTTGGGATCTTACCAGCGTTGCCTCGGCAATACAAGCTGCGGGAAGGGATACTACTTCTACTAGTGCAATGGGCGTGCATGCGATGAATTCATCTAGCTTGCAAGAGACGCAAGCTGCTCATCTACTTGATCAAGAGTCTATTGGGACACAAAATCAGCAGATAAGAGAACAGTTCAAGAAGCAACTAAAGCAAAGACCCAAAAGTACTAGTGCTGCTCAGGGTACTTCGATCACTTCGTATGAACAGAAGCAACTACAACAAGAAAATGCTGCTATTGCATCCACGCTATTAGCGAGAGGATTGAGTGACGATCACACTATTGGCACAATAAGTATATCAGGGCGCTCGTGCGGCTCAACCTTGGAAACAATGGCACTTGAAAAATTCCTTATCGATGGCCAGTCTTCAACACAGAGGAGTGTAGCATCAGTCGGATCAAGATTGTCCAAGGCAAAGCGCCACTGCAAAAACAGTATCAGAGGAGGTGATTCTGGTAGTGACCTCATTGATGGACTCGAGGATATGTCGTTACCCTCAATGTCACTGGGAGACGTATCTGAATTTGGAGCATCCACCGTCATGTCTAAACGAAGGCTTAGTCGAGGAGGAGGGAGTAAGGATAGTCTGGGAGGAGGTAGTAAGACTATCGCCGAGGGATCTGAAAATAGCGGCTCCTCACATTCTGATGCATTCCAAGAAGAAGCTGCAAAGGCGAGAGATTATATTTCTAGGCAGAAATCGTCTGCAGCATCAGTTTCCTCGTCAGTCGAGGAGATCGGATCAGTTGAGAGTAACAATCGTATGGAAGCAGTTGCCGCGCTTACACTCATGTCAGTATCCTCGCCGCAACCATCAAAAGCTTCATCGGTATCATCAAAGGAAACAACCAACAGATCCGTCTCATTTGTAGAAGATATGCTTGGTATACGCCAGGCGGCTCCCCCGCAGCCTGTGGCAGTCCCTGTTGCTGCTGCTCCGGCGGTCAATATGGAAACTGAACAAGCTTACGTACATGAGTCTTACAGACAACTGGTGGATACCTCGCGGAAGAAGAAACGGAAACAAAAACGACAGTCTCTATCATCTTACTATCGCGAGGTGAGGGCTTCTGATAATTGCGAAATGGATATCGATGAATCTGGAGAATAAGTTTGTAATATTGATATTACTAAATACTGAGTTTTAACTTAAAGAGACCCAGAACACAATTTCCTAACTCCCTCTCCTTTGTCCTTCTTAAAGCCTTCTTAATCGGTAGCAGTTGTTACATCCTCTTCAGAAACAGTATACCACTCCCCGCCCATTGAATATACTTCTCCTCTGGCAATACTTTCGTCTACTCCAGTTAATCCGTTTGTCTTACCCTCACTTGAAACTACCGTCACTGAGCACTCGTCATTTGGAACATCTGCAACACTGATAGAGTTGAATGCAACCTTAATCTTGGAATCTAATTCAAGATTATTTGCCAGCATATCACTTGCATCAATCACCTCCTTTAGAATGAGATCATCTCCACCTAGAAAATTGAAAGTTACTGATTTATCTTTTTCGATATTAACATTTGAAACATTAGAGAGGGCTTGTTGTATGGCCTCCATCGGAGACAATCTAATCACTCGGTCTTCGACTCTATTAGATTGTCCTGGATCTTGATATGTCTCTTTTCCTTCTCCAAATGCTAATATAGTTACACCGTCAAATTTATCCACAGTAGATTTATCAATACTTGTTAATTTGTCATATCGAATCAAATCATTAAACTCACTCTCCCCATCAGATGAGGATTGCACACTACCAATACACTTAATTGCACATCGCTTTGCTAATCCTACACCACCTATATTTTCCTCCACTGTTACTGCAACATCTTCTTCACTGTCGGCTTTAATAAACTGGTATAGTTCTGTGTTACTTGATGTTCGTCGTATGTAAGTAGAATGAGTTGATGTGAAGGATGATACTTCATATGCAACTAGCACAAGGGCAATTTGAGCCACTAACATCATATTATTATGTAGACAAATCATTATTTTATATTTTGTATGATAATAATATTATGATGTGATGTAGTTAGTAATTTTGTTAATGTAGGTAGTAGTGTCAATAATTGTAAATAGCAGGGAGTAAAGGAAGTAGATGAACTTGAGATGAGTAATACCTCTCTCTCTCCTCTCCTCTGCTGATAGCTGTATTTGATATAATAGTTCAACTCTCTTTCAACTTTATTCATTCGTTCGTCAGGCTTATGTACATGCGCTCGCTTTCGCTTGTACGGGATGAAGCGGGATAATACGGTTACTGTGACACCATATCAAGGCCTATCATCTTTGTAGCCCGCCCACCCGCCCGAAACCTCATACCTAGCAAAAGCAGTACGTGCTACACGCTAAGCAAGCGGCAGAGGCCAAAAGGATTTGATATATTTGCAAATTTGGCTTGAGGTTCTGGTTTGCGACTCAATTGACTTGCAATAAAAAACTACTTATCATATCACATTTGATTCGCACTTTGAATAGAAGGTGCATCAAAACTTAATAATATGGATAATCAACTTCCAAACCTAACTCCGTCATTGCAAGATGATCAGCAGCAACAATACATATATGAACTAAATGATCACGATGTGCTATGTGGTAGAGGATCTGGACCAAATGATCGTAAGTTACTTTTATATCTTTACCTATTATCTTATCAACAAAACTTACACTCTCATGTTTGCTTTCTTACAGGTGTTGGTAACATTGAATTCCGTAATCTAGTTTTAACACGAAAAGCTGAATATTTAGCAGCACCATCCCGTGATGTCAAGGGGCGTATTGCCAATGAGGTTGTTGATGCAGTACGAAATCGTGGTGGACGATTCGTCAAGAAGTTGAACGCCAAACAGCTAGAGGATAAAGGATTTAAAAAAGATATGAATGTGTATGAATTAGCTGATGAAAGTACTGTATTAGAAAAGGGTAAGCGAGTATATATAGTCATTGCTGTGTTTATTGCCTTATATATATTTTTATGTTCACATGATATGCACATACATATTATATATTGCTCACATCTTATGTATCATACCCCCTTGCTCAATACTCTATACTCAAAGCAAAACAAACATTACGCCAAAACCGAGCCAACTTTGTAAAAGAACATGGTGGTGTTGTTGATATTAAAAAAACTATGCGAAGTGCTGGTAGAGATATACCCACTCAATCATCTGCCGCTCCCATGTCTAATAATAATAATAATAATAATTGGGGTGTACCTTCAACATTGAATAACTTACCCCAAACATTGAAGAATACTGCATCATCGGCACGGAATTTAGGTGTGCAGGGAGCGACGTCGGCACGGAATTTAATGTCCAATATACCAACAAGCTTCGGTTCATTAAATCCCATATCAATGAGTCAATCAGGGAGTGATGTAGGTTTAGATTCAGCACAACATCCAAAGTTAAGTGCCAACACTGCACAGCAGTTGAATGAGGCATTAAACTTTGCATCATCAAATAATGGAAGTAGAATGGGCAGTAGTGGTATGATGATGATGCAAAGTAATAATAACATGATGTCTACTGCTAACAGTAGTAGCAACACAAGCAGCAATAATAATTTGAGTCTAAACACTGCAGAATTAGCCACTGCGGCAGGAATGGGACTATCTGATATATCAGGTAGCAATGGAATGTCAACTACAAGTGCTCAGGCATATAGTGCACTATTGAGGGAATATAGTATGAAAGAGGAAGATATGTTAATGCAACAGTTTTTACAGCAGCAGCAGGGGGGACAAGAAAGTATGCCACCACAAGTTCAGAGTCCACAAGACCTAACACAGGATCAAGTACAGCAGCAATTCGAACAGCTCCAGCAACAGCAGCAGTTCATCCAACAACAACAGTCTCTTCAAAGTAATGCACCCATGATACAAAAGGGTCAACAACCACAGTCATACCTTACTCTGGGCTGGAATCGCTACAAAATGAAGGCAATGTGTTTGGAGATTTATTACGAACATATACAGAACCACAGATATCGTCATCCCAGCCATATAAACAGGAGCCGCCGCCACAACCCCAGCAGTTTGTAGCACAGCCACTTCCTGTACAACGTCAGATAACAGCAACAACAAGTAATACAAGTGCCATGAGCGCAGGAGAGCAGAATCTACTTGATCAATTTCAGCAACTGCATGCCGCACAACAAGAAATATTGA
>Ga0075439_11120_pt1 | contig 29020 bp, 19 predicted proteins | sample MintriSingleCell_FD_74264 | JGI IMG/M metagenome (GOLD analysis project Ga0075439, IMG submission 74264) | Marine eukaryotic communities from Monterey Bay, USA to study complex ecological interactions - Minidiscus trioculatus JGI Plate_4_G5... | ecosystem: Environmental > Aquatic > Marine >... | reverse complement strand
TTATCATCTGCTTCGGGACAGCGTGAATGATCAATTCCTGTACCTATTGCATCATCTGTGATCCATCTTTGTATCTCCTTTACTACTAATGGCTCTTTGGCGAATTTGTTGAGTAATCCTTTCATAGTCAAGTATTCTGATTTCCATTCTAAACCGATATGATGAAACACATCTACCATTTTTGATTCTGTAAACTCTACTAAATCATCCACTATCAGTATCCTACCAGGATATTTCTTCTTCATTTCATATACAGTTTGAGTTGTAAGATCATATTCTTCATGTGGTATACTATTCCCGCTATATCTTCTCCATAATGCATTCAAGTCATCGTAATTAGTCATAGTAACAATCACCGGCACACCTGGCGTTTTCTCAAGAACCTTTTCAAAGTATTCTGGATAGACATATCTTGGAGTAGAATCAAACATATAGGACGGCTTAGAACACTCTTCGTCACCATTCAGTTTGTTAAATAGATATGAACGGTGTCTTAATACATTGTACATATCCAAAAAGTTGGTAGCATTTGGTATATTCTTCATTGCTTTAATATCATCAGGTTGTAATCTGTAATTCTCAATGGTCATATTTGAACTAGCACTATTCCAATCGAACCAAGGCAATACATTATCAATATCTTGCGGTGTTGGTGCTAAAAGATATCCGGTCTCATATGCTCCTATTATACATGGTGCACTGGCTAATATTCTTCCAACTTTGGTAGATCCAGAATGTTCAAGTCCAGTTATGATTGCTCGTAATCCACTACCCGATATCTCTCTTTTACTATGAGTTTGGTGTTGATCAACATATATTGTTTCAAGTTGACCATAGTGATTGGTGTACTTGTTATACACTAAACTATTCAATCTCGCAGCATTCTGCAGAAGAGAAACAACCACAATGACTAATACCAACTTGAGTATGGTATAATATGCATCATTCTTCTTCACCTTCTTATTCAAGTTTGGTATCATCTCTCAACAATTCTATGATTTTAGGGTTCAGCTGTTGAAGTACCACTATTCGGAAGGGCAGTAAAAACTGATGTACTAGCTACATTATTGTAACCAAATCCATTTTGTGTGTGAGAGAGAGAGAAGAGAGAGCAATCTATCGGTACAAAACATTTTAAAAACTCAAACTCAAGTACGATACGATAAGAAAAGCAAATTGGCATTGAAATCCTTTTTGGTATCTTTTTATGAGAGTGTGAGTAGATCATACAATAAATACATAGAGTTCATTTGATATTTGAATTTGAACATACTCTGGGCAGAATCATAATAACCACTCCGCCAACAGTAGTAATATTGCAACTGTACATCAATCTATAGGTAAGCTTGGTCTCTGAGTTGCAGCGTACAGTTTTGGTGTTTGTGGACTACCATCTTGCTAGTAGACATATTACGACATAATACAAGCACCATCTTGCAACTATGTCTAAATCACATGCACCATCTTATCAGAACTCATTACATGTTGTATTGGTCTGTGAAGAATGATTATTGCATTAGCTGGATTTAGGCAGATATGATATATCGTTGTTTCTGATTGTTGTAACATTGCATACATCTGCATACATATACACACTAACAACAATACACAACTCCTCTTAACTTTTTAGTTTATTAATACGCAAGCATGAGCAGCGGTACTAAGAAGAAGAGAATGATGGCAAAGAGTACTGGTGCCAGGAAGAAACAGAAAGCGAAATATGATGAACAAAATGTAGAAAACGAGATGCGAATGTATGGTATGGCCGTACAGGGTTGCGTCGATAAATTGACTCGGCAAGTATATGAAGACTGGCACAATGGCTGGGAAAAACAAGCAGTGACTACAGGAGAATGGTTCATGGCATTAAGACTTCCACTACAAAAAGTGTTGGACATTGGAGTTGAAGAGAAGAGTTGTCTAAAACAGTGCAATGAGTTGCTTAAGATATTATCAACATCATGGAAAGATTTGAATGAAGTTGAAAGTAGAGTTGAGGTGAAGACAATGTTATGCGATTCTAATGATGATAAAAGCTTCGAGCTTGATTTACCATGGTCGGAAACCCCCAAGGATATCTCAGCTTTCTCTTATGGAAACCGAGCCGAAGATTTATTCGCATACATTTGGAATGCATTACTGCGTACTCACGCCTCATTGGAAGGTACAGATGAGGGAGTCTTGCTGCAATGTATCAAAGATGCGTCAGACAATGATGGAAAAGTGGTCAAGTTTGATGGACTACTGTGTGATCCAGATGAAGACGAAGACGAGGAACCTGATGATGCACCTGATGGGAAGGCTCTCGCTCGCATCATTAAAGAAAAGGAAAGTGAGTGGAAGGCATTATGGTCGTGAAGCAGCTTAATAAGTACTATATTCTTAAGCTCGATCTTAACTAATTAAGAATAAGCAACATTACTCGGGACGACTACCTTTTGGCCTGTCCGATAATATCCTAGACCTCTTTCACCTAGTTTGAATTCAAATCCTCCTTTTCTTCCAATCCATTTCAGACTTGGTGTAAAGTCATCATCGCCTGGATATAACCAAAACAATACATGTATTAGAAACAATTTCAAGTATAGAAACACGAACACGACACCCAACTTACCTTTGTCAATCACACGACCACTGGCATCTAATTCAACAACATCAAACTTTGTCTTGAACTTGATGGCAGCTCTCACTCTTCCAGATGATCGTATGGATGCCTTGTCATCATTTGCCTTACCTTCCTCCTTCTTCACTCCAGTCAGTGCCTGCCTATTTCGCCATGGAAGTATTACATTACCACCTAGAACAGTGGCTTCATCATCACTTACAATAACAAGGCCGGATCTACGAAGAATCTCCGCCTCACGCTCTTCACGGGGGAGCTTGCGATCTTGCTGCTTTTCTCCTTCAGCATTACCTTGATCTGCCTCTTCTTCGTCATCATGGAGAAGCTCACCAGCAAGGAGCTTTTGCCTATCAATTTCAGCTTCTTCTCGTGTCTTACGTTCTACTCCTTCACCTTCAATCTTATCCAAGGCACTTTCAAGCAATGCAGCTTCTTTTTCTTCCTCCTCTACACCCTTTACAGGAGATGATGTTTCCTCATCTTCTAATGCCGCATCTCCATTATCATCGCGCTTGCGTTTACGCTTATCTGGCACAACCTCCACTTCATCTTCTGCGACGGGCGCTGTTTCCTCTTCCATATCAGCATCTGCTACGGCAGTCTCGTCCTCATTTGATTTGGCACTGGCTGCTGCAGCCTCTTCCTTCTTGCGTTGCATAGCCTCCATCTTCTTCTTTAGTTTGGCAAGCTTCTTCTTATTCTTGGCCTCTTGACGTTTGGGATCCGCCTCAATTAGCATTCTCCTTCGTTTCATGGCAGCAACTTTACCTCCATCATAAATGCCTTCGAAACAAATTGTTGGCAATTCCTTTACAGTGAAAGTTCGGGGCAGTATATCCATTCCAGGAACGAGAGGGCGGAATCTCGACAGTTCATAGTTTCGAAAGTTTGCAAGCTGTCTCTCAACATCCAATTGATCACCTCTCATACGCATTTGATCAACACGAAAACCGATAAAGTATGTAATTGAATTAGCACGTTGAGCATGTGTCAATAGGGATGTTCTGTCGGCTACACATGCATCAAACTTCTTTGGCCATAACTGAATCTTGGACAGTGGCAAGGATCGTCCCAACATGTCTGAAACAAGTTTTCTCAACCTTGATTCCACAAATCCAGCCCAACTTTGTGCATCCTGCTGTGATGGTCCAACGATACACAAACTCAAATAGTTTGGATATCCAATAAAGAAGTCAGATGGTTGGAATAATTCCTTCCATATCTCACCATTCTCAATCTCTTCTTCATCCAATACATCTCCCCGTTGGTAATCTTTATACAACTTGTCAACAATACTATGTCCTCGACCAAACTCCTCTTGTAAGATTTGCAACGTCTGTCGACTAACACTTAATGTAGAATTCATGGCAGGATAGGCAGGAGTGATCATGGGCGCCACCTGTCTCATAGTTGCAGCCTGATGAGCATTCCAAACAGGCAATCCCAACTCTGCATCATGTGGCTTCGTCAACATTACTGGATTAGGCCAACGCCAAGACTTAAACACCAAGAAGAACTTTCGCAATAAGCTTGCCGGACATGCATTTGGATATAGCTGCAGCACTAATGCCACGGCAATATTAATATTCACACCACCCCAATAACCCATCTTATTGGAATATAACCCTCTACTCTTCGCCCACTTACGAACTAATCGTACGACAGTTAGAAATGTTTGATATCGTTGATCCGTACCACTAACAAAGGCTGCAATTAAGTTGGTAACCCTTGGACCATTCAAACTCTTCTCAGTGGATGAATCAACACCACTTAGTACTAAATCATTATCAATATCAAAATTGGAAGGTACCGATGGGGTATTTAACCTAGCAAACAGTAAATCGATATTAATTCCCTCCCAATCAAATGTTAGAATTGGTACGGCTGCATTTTCAACAGGTACAAAGTTGGTAACGTCTGGATGACGACGGATACGTTCGGCTAGACTATCGGGATCACGTAGGGGTACATCATCATCGTCATCATCTTCACCAGTTTGTATATTGTTTGGTGGGATGTATCCACTACCAAAGAAATCATCCTTTGTACAAATATTGGGTGCTACAGCAATAGTATCTAAAAGAAAGATTCATTGCAGAAGACATGAGGGAGAGAACACAGACAAAAGAAACACACACAAATACAACCAAACACTTACCAATATCAGCACCAGGTTCATGTACACCCAACCTATAAGATAAAGAGTTGTTAGATGTACGAAGATCTTAGAAACACACACATGAACAAAAACACACTAAGCTACAAATTATTATACATACCTATAACTACCACTAGTAAACAATTCACCACCAGCACTTTCAACAGCATCAACATTCAACCCTTTCTTCAATGCCACACTTTGTACCCATTCACGATGTAATTTACCCATTTTAACTAATACTCTTTCACGTGTTCTAATACCATCTTGTGATTCTAATGGTATATTTGATGCGATGTAGGTTGTTAATGTTTCATTAAATTGTAATTCTGGTGGTGTTGATGATGATCCATCGACTATTGGTAAGGCTGGAGATATCTTTCGTCCTCCTATTGTTGTTGATAAGTCAATCATATTATTGATGTGATGTTGAGGTTTTGTATCTACTGCTATCTTTTTGAGTAAATTCAATGTATCCTTCTAATAAATTATTGCTTTCAACGTTATGCCCTTGCTTCAACTATACATAGAAAAGGTATTATACTCAATATAGGATGCTTCTATGTAATCCAATCACAAGCCTACCTATGAATGCCTCAACCAATGGATCATCACGATATCATCACTGCGATTCCGTGAAATTTATATGGACAGGATACCGTTTAAGTAACACTACTTTGCTTTAGGTACGCTGCTTGTGATATCGTAGAAATCAATAGCGTCTATATTACAGCACAATCCATCATATATACCTCATCAAACACACTATTTATCATGTCATCAAATCCATCTAAAATCGTTATACAACCTAAAAAGAAAAAGAAGAAAAAGCCACTAATTATAGTATCCAAAAAGAAATCAAGTGTCGGTGCACCTGATACTCAATCACAGCCACCATCCCCTAATACTGTTGTGCCTACCTCCTCTGCCTTTGGCTCCACTAATACCACAAATAACAATAATACTAAAGGAGGAAGTAAAAAGAAATCAAATATAATAATCAAACCATACACCAAGCCACCGACATTGCCTACTAACTTTTATGATACTAGTTTGAATGTATTAAAAACTTCACTGTATTGTGTTTTGAGGCATGAGAAGGCTGTTGCCTCCTTATCTAGCGGTAATAGTGACGGTGTGAATAGTAGTGCCAACACTGGCGGTACTACTGATAGTAGCAGTAACGAACGGTTAATTGGCAGAGAGGAATTATACAGATCAGTGGAAGATTTATGTGTACACAAATTAGGTACTAAATTATATTTTGATATTGTTACTATTATTAATGATAGTGCTGCTGAGATTGTTCAACGTCTGACTATACCTTCAAGTGGTATTGGTAATGGAAGTGAGGGTAGTAGGGAAGTGAGTTTAACTGCCATTAGTGAGAATGGTATTGTGGGATATAATTCAACACAGTTAATTAATGAATTGAACTTAAAAGATGGTGGTACTACAACCAACAGCAACAGTAATGAATCATCATTTACAAACAAACGATATCAATTATTACAAAAATTACATGCAATATGTCGTCAATCATATGCTGAGGAGTATATAACATTCGTTCGTAGTATTTTCTTGGCATTGGATCGACAATTTGTTTACTATTCCAATGTTGATTTGGAAGAGATTGGCAATGGTGTTGAGGAGAAGGGGAAGTTGAAAGTTGATGAATCAGCCATGGATATTGATACACCAGCATCATCATCAGAAGTAAATGATACCACCACAACAAAAGACAGCAGTTCTCCACCAGGGGGTAATGTTATCGAACGTTCCTCGGCATCATCAAATAATTCACGTGTATGGAGTCTATGGGAAGTTGGTATTGCTTGTCTACGACAGCAAATGGTCAATTGTCCCACTTCACAAAATGATGATACTACCCTGTCTGTCCTTACTGCAATGATATTAACAACGACATATGCAATCCTATCTGAATATGATAATGATAATGACATCAATACAGCAAATACACAATCATCATTAATGATGGATAACTCACGTCCATTAATACGCAATTGTGTCCGCACAATTATTGACTTGGGATCATTACCATCATTACTCGAAGAATTAATTGTAGTTGCATCTACAAGATTTGACAAGGAAGGACAATCATGGCAAATGAAATTAACCGAGGGTAACAAGTCTGCATCAGACTTTTTACTATTTGTGGAACATCGATTACGACAGAGTGGTGTTTTGTCTGGATATTACTTACCCAGTAATGTTGAGAGTGTTAATGCATTACGACGATTGAGTCAAGTTGATGTTCTTATGGGTGCTGTACCTTCATCATCATCAAGTAGTAGTAAGAAGGCTGTGGTATCTTGGTCATCTGCCAATAATTCTACACGGCGATTATTCCCGGCCATTATCGAGAAGCAATTATTGGGACCAATGTTGTTAACTCCCAATGCTGGTGTATTAGAGTCACGACATTTGTACCCCATGCTTGATGATTCAGATATTGTTGGTGGCGACATGGCATGGAAGTCAAGTACGGGTGGTGCTGGGAATAAGAAGACGTATGAGAATGCCAAGCGATTGTATGGCTTGTGTTGGAGGATGACACAATCAACTGCATCATCAGCAGTGTCATCTCCTAGTCAGCAGTCATTAGCGGTAGGAGGCAATAAACATCCACCATCTGCATTAGATTTACTTCGATTAGCTTTTGGTGAATATGGTCGTCTCCGTGGAGGTGAAATTATCAAGCAGGGATTAACATCAGCTGGTGCTACCTCTTCCAATGCCAATACAAAAGAGTTGGAAAAGAAGATTATTCCTGACTTACTTGCATTTAAGAATCATTTAGCAGCACTGCATGAAGTGGCATTTCGAAAGGATGATTCATTTGCATCCATGCTTCGATCGATACTTGATGATGTTCTGAATGGTTCAACAGCAGGCTCATCATCAATGGCATCAGATGACAATGAGGGAGATGGAGGACGTCGTATTGCTGAATTATTAGCCAAGCATGTTGATTTGCGGTTTAAGGATACCAAGGCCTCTGCTGCTTCATCCTCTGCTGGTAACAGCAGCTCATCTAATTTGTTATCGGATGCTAATGAAGCGTTCCAAGCTGAGATACTCGCTTTGTTTCGTCACATACACTCCAAGGATGTATTTGAAGCATTCTACAAGCGTGATTTAGCCAAGAGATTGTTAACTGGACGGGCAGTATCTACTGATATGGAACGAAGCTTCCTTTCCAAGCTCAAGGCTGAATGTGGTGCTGGATACACTAGTAAGATGGAGGGTATGTTTAAGGATATGGACTTGAGTAGAGAAATCATGGGAAATTACTCAGCCTATTCTGCCGGTGCAGATGCTTCCATTGAACCGTCTAGTGGTGGCGGCAAGACACCGGATATGGATGTGCAAGTATTGACTACTGGAAATTGGCCAACATATCCAAAGTATCCAAGTATTATACTCCCACCCGAGTTGTTGGCTTTGCGATCCAAGTTTGAAAAGTATTATGATGACAAGTACCAAGGACGAAGGATTGCATGGCAATATTCGTTGGGAAATTGTATTGTCAAGGCATCTTTTCCAAAGTCGGCAGCACCTAAGGAACTCATTGTTAACGTATGCCAAAGTTTGGTGTTGCTTTGCTTCAAGGATGGGAATGGCGAAGACGATCAAGGACTAACCCTCGACGATATTATGAAGAGAACTGGCATTGATGACAAGGCAGAAATGGAACGAGTACTGCAATCATTAAGTATGGGAAGAGAGGGAACACGTGTGTTGAAGAAGGTTGATTATGATTCTCCTACTCAACCTGCTTCCTCCTCAAAGACGGATGGAGAATCACCAAGCAAGACAAAGAAGAAGCGTGTTCGAAGAAATGTCGGCCCATATGATCGTTTCCTCTTCAATTCTTCCTTCACGTCCAACCAACGCCGTATTAGAATCACAAACATTACAATGAAGGAAACATCAGAAGAACGGAAAAAGACACATGCTGCCGTGAGCAAAGATCGGTTGTATTTCATTGATGCAGCTGTGGTTAGGATTATGAAAGCACGAAAGACAATTGATCATCGAGGATTGATTGGAGAGGTCATGGCTCAGCTCAAGTTCCCAGTAACTGCGGCAGATATTAAGAAGCGAGTAGAGAGTTTGATAGAAAGAGAATACATGGAGAGAGTTGAGAGTGACAGATCCAAATATAAGTATTTGGCCTAATAGTCAACCTAAGTCAAGCGTCTTAATCGACTACTATGTACTAATCAGGATAGAGATTAGAGGGACGGAGCGAGGGCGAAAAAGATACCGAAAGATATACCGAAAGTGGTATCTTACCAGTTCAACCAAGCAAAAATTCTGAGGGCGCCATTTTACCAAATACCAGAATAGTAGTAGTGCAGCCAAGTGCAGCCACATAGAATGCAATACTCTATATTATATTATAAACACAATGAGTTGATCACGATGTAAATGTAGATCTCCCTACCAGTCGCCTAGCTGCCATTGGTAGTCGGCGGGCGTCTTTCGAAGAGGACAAACACTTTGCAATGCTGACATAAAGAACAACAAACAACATCAATTGCAAATTGCAACTCCTAAGATTGTTACATCGTCACCACCGAGTAATCTAGCTTCAAAAATTATGATATAGATTATTGCAATACATCAGAGCTTTGGGCCTTAGCACCGATGGCCTTAATGTCGTCACCGTTAGGAGGTTGGTCATCCACGATAGCAGAAGAAAATTAGGTAACAACGACCCACCAACTTAGTGGCCTACTTCTTATCAGTATCAACAGTTTGTAATAATAGAAATATTAATTGGTGTAATTTATTCCATCCGCGGTACTATGGACGATTTAATTGTTGTCGGCTCAGCACCCTCTAGTAGGTGGTACACCCACCATCATACATCGTACTATACGTATACGTTCGATACGCGAGTATGATATACAGAGGCAAGTCCCTTCACGTAATATTACAATTTTCTACTTCTTCATACACACAAATGATTCCGTAAACTTTGGGTTCGTAAACAGTGAGTTTGGGTACGAATCGACCTAACCATTTGGATATTGTCAGGATGTAAAGCACCACAATCTTCACTCAATAACTTCAATTACAGCGTGAGAGTATTTGATTTGCAAAAGCATAGTAAAAGGTGAGTTAATCTGTTCATAAATCTATGATGTTACGCGTCCGTTGTCAACCACACGGCACGTATGTGAGAGCGTCTTACTATTTGAAGGTGGTGCTCATAAATTATAAAGTTTATGGATCGGTGCACATGTTATGCTTATATTTTACGAAACGCTGGATGATTTATTTTCAGAGGTTTTGTTTATTTAAAAGGACTGATGAGGTAAAACATACACGGAGCGGTGAATATTATTCGGACGGTAGCGTTCAATACTTTTGATTAGAAAAATGAAACGTTAACGGTTAGGACGGTGCACCTTACCTTAAAGTTGGTACACCTTTATGTTTTGGGTTTTTCTTTTAAGGAGAATTTTCATTGGGTATGTTGTGTGTTTAAAGTGCGCTGTATTATGGTGGATATATGGATATTACGAATGATGATTCCGTTTGGTAGAGCAAGCACACACGGATTCGTTTTAAGTTTTTTTTGTGTTATGGTGTACCTTTCCCTATAATATATTGTATTGTATTAAACTAAACCAAATACACTCCCTTCACCTCAATACAGAATATCTAATATGGATTGGGGTGATCTTGATAAGATATGTAGGAAGAAGCCTAAGGAAATTCGGTCCCTAACCCTAAGGATTCCGTTCTCATACAATGTAGAGTTATCTTCTTCACGTCGGACATCCAAGAACCATTCAAGTCGAATACCTGTAAATAATGGTGTATCCAAGTCTTCTCGTAGGCTAATACGGGTGAAGCGTACTGGTGTAAATGGGAGAAAGGGTGTACCTAAGTGTGCTACTCTGGCCACTTCATTATCAACAAGCCACACATGCAAATATACCAAATCCGGTGTTTATGCATCTTCTGCATCAAATTCTAAGAAGTATTCTTCTCATCGTCCAACACCCTCCACATACTACTCCGGCTACTTCACTCTCAACAAACACTGCTCATGTTGTGACCCGTGATCATTCAGATGCCAGTGAGATTGGGGATATTAGAGAGAAGAAACGATTTCATATTCAACTAGATAGTGATGAGGACTCGGGAGAAGAAAGTGTTGTCCGTCAGGTAAGATATTTGTGGCAAGTGTATTTCTTACTTTAAAACATACTTTTTACACTTTGATATATGTACCTCATTCCGTGTTCATTCTACTTATTCATTCTCAGGCCAAGGTAGCAAAGTATGTTCCTGCTACGAAACATCAATGCACGTCTCAAGATAAGCCAGCAAGAGATACATTCATTCTACCTCCCACTATCAAACAAAGTGTTGCTAAGGCTGCCCTTGTCAATTCTTCTGGATCACCTACTTCGTTCACTCCATCCTTTGATGATGGATGGGTGCTCTCTTCTTACTACACGGATCAACTTGCTGATCACCATATGGACATGTACCTTACGCCAGGTAGGAAGGATCATGATGCCTTGAATAGAAAGTTATCTTGTTCTACTAGGGTTTCATCCCTTACCCGTGTTGTCAAGGGCGGTGGCCGTATGAATGTGAAGAAGAACGCCCCTGCCAAAGTATCATCTGCCTTGGGTGGTGTATCTGGTGCTTCTCGTTTGGACCCTACTCAATTCAGTGGGCTAGGTTTACCGGCATTTGAATGCATGGATGCTGCATCGGCTGTGCTAAGTTCGGCTATGCTAAGTCGATTGCACCACGAGATTAAGTCGATTGTATCTCTTCCGGCGGGTGCCTCTTCAGCATCTCGTGCCATGGTTAATCATCAAGCTGCAAATCTCGCCTCGTTGAATTTTACATCCCCTCCCTTTGTTAAACGTAAGACCGATCCCTCCGGTAGTGAATCAGCATTGTGTGTTGTGAAGGGCAGTGGTTGTGCCCCTCAGAAGGTTGCCCCCAAGAAGAAGAACATCCCTGCTAAAGTATCAAGTACAACTGCCTCAGGTGGCAAGAGTCGCGTGGGCTCCGGTCCACGCACTTGTCCTTTGGAGGTCGAAGAACTCATCATCCGTTTAACTACTACTGCTTACGAAGAAATGAAGACTCAAACAAACTCTAAGGGTAAGCCTAGAAAGCAGCTGCCAAAAGGTACTAAAGCTAACATCGAAGCAAGTGCTAAAGCTCGCTGGATCGAGCTGCGACATGATGATAAAAATTTACCTGTCCCTGCATGCTTTGGGCTCGATGAGCCTCATGCCATGAGGGGAAAGGTTAAATCAACTATGAGCGGTATTGTCAACACTTTATTCCTGCAACACAAGCCAAAACTTGATGGATCAAAATCAAGTAACCACCCTGATATGTTGTCTGCCACATACCATGGTTTGAGTCCGGAAAGTAAGAAACATCATAATTCAAAGAATAATGCTTTTGCACGTGACCGGAATAAGCAAGTCCAACTTGGTCGTGCCCAAATTGCTGCCCAACTCGAGGATGCCGAAGAGGAAGTCTTTCATGCTTTCTCTCCTGAAGTATATGATAGAATCAAGGACGCAGCGGAGAAGAATGAAGTCCTTCATGCACTTCTTCAGACACAGCTTCCAAAAGAGCTCTTTACTGCCATTGGTTTGGAGAAACTTGACGAGTCTGTGTTGAGTGAATATGGTAAGTTTCAAATTCTTCTGTGTTACATATCTTTTTATATAGCACATCTCATCAATCATTTCCACTCATATCGTTAGATGGTAAAAAGATATATTTCTATTTTGGCACATCACAGGAGCACAACTTGGACCGGGAGAGGTTGAGGTTTCTTTTATACCCATCCTGGAGATGACCTTGACAGCTGTGGAAGCGAAAACTTTGTTCTATCGATCAAGAAAGGCTCTGGCATGTTTGAGGCAAACAAGAACAATACAACGAAGAAGTATTGCCACATCCTCACCAGGAATCAGTGCATCGATGATTTGGGATTCAAGACCATCGTACTATATAAAAGTCCTCTTGAGTTTGCCGTTCGATCAGGCGAAGACACGCTTCAGTATGGAACAGATCACGTGCCGATTGCATCTAGTGAATCACCTGTGGACGGTGAGCCTTTAATTGCGTCAAGACTTTGGAAAAAGTCTGGTGCTGGGTCAAATATAGGTGTTGGTAAATTCATTTTATTCCTCACATATGCGATCATCGATCCACAAGAACACCCAGACCTAGCTTTCTATACAGGAAAGCAAAATCGTTCATCAACTTCTCTCCCCGAAATGATGCGCAAAGCCAAAAGCATGCCACTCCCCTCGATCTCTGTCATCAATCGGGTCGAGAAGTCGGGCGATTTCGTGGAAGCAGCTGTTGATTCATCAACCTTTCAAGACGCAATCGTTTGTTTCAGCGGAAAGCTTCCTGATATGAACACTGCAGAAGCCGTCAAAGCTGCTCTGTCGATGGGTGCAGAGAAAGCATCGGTATATTACACAAATGAAACAACTTTGCTAGTACGAGGGGAGCAAAACATGTTGAAGAGTGGTGGTATACTGTCAGCCAAGGAGAAGCGGGCATTGAACGACGAGACTCCAGTAATTAGTGCCGATGACTTTGTTGAATTGTATGAGAGTATGGAAAAGTAGACATTTGTTGTTGTAAATTCTTTAGTCTTTAGTCCACTGGCATCTTCTTGTAGGTAATAGTTCTAAACACCATTATCACATATCTAAACCAAATCGCCATGATCCCAATATAACTCATGAACTCATATGCCACTACCGACATGTATATCCAACTTAATAGTCAACAGAATAACCCGAGGGAACTGTAAATTAAAGAGCATCTTACAATCTAAGTATGCTTTAGTTTACAAGAGTACTGTTCAAATATCGTCGTCGTCGTATTCTTCACTTCCCTTGTCCATTTGTCGGCCAACATACTCTTCGAACGAGGGCGTGAATGTTAATGGCTTGCCTTTGTTCCATTCTTCGAGTTGAGGTACAAGATCAGGGAGTCCCCAATCCTCAGTGTTGCGCAGATATATAGTTTGTCTAGCCTCTCTGTCACTCATTCCTCTAATTAAAGTGAAGGTATCTTCGCTATTCGGTTTGGGGACAGTGCCTGGCTCCAGTTGACTCAGTAAAGTAGTAGGTGTTGGGTTGTCTACTATTTCAATATCCTCATCATCTTCTTCACTGTCATAGTCGAAATTGGATTCGTAATCAGTATCCTGCTCATCAAAATCTAATCCATCATCATTCTCGTCATCCTCCTCATTACGAGTTTGAAGTTCAAAGATTAAATCTCTCAGCTTCTCAGCACGTTGCTTTCTAACTTTGATTATTTCTGCTAATGATAGTTCTAATAGAGTAGTTATCTCCATGGCGTGGTGATTTATTTGTTCATCTTCATAAAAGTTGTTATCAACATCGATCCAGCCCTTCACAATATCTAATGCTTTTAACACATTATCTTCACCAACTAAATGTACCATATCTATATTTCCTTGCGTATCACTGGAATAGTCAAATATTGCCTGCCACCCTCGAAGGAGACTCATTGCATCTTCACATCTTCTCGACGTTAAAAGTACAAGAAAGGGCTGAGACAATAATTCCTCTGCAAGATGATGCAGTTCCTCACCAGAAACAATCTTTAAAGAAAGCCTGGCAAGATGTAGTATTTCTAATAACTCACGTACAAGTGGAGATGTGTTGTTCTTCAAGACTGTTTCCTTTGATTGATCAAGATCCTCAGAGTTGGGGGCGATTGACTCATTAATATCCTCAGCTTGGGCATACTCAGATGATGATAATGATACATTAGTGGAAGTTAGTGAACGCCCCATAGCCAATCGTTGATAAAGCGGTCTATGGATAAGCAACCCCAGCTCCTCAGCTCGACGTGATAAGTGTATACCTCTTTTAGTTGTTTTGTCGGAATATAAAGAGCTGTCAAATGAAAGTGACTCATCTTGAGAAGAGTTGAGCGGAGGCAAGCAACTCTCTACCATTTTGAGGAATACATGATGCAATTGGGACATTGACTTGGCAGCTTGCAGTAACTTTTCTGTGATTGCTCTCTCATCTTTATATAATACTTGTTGTTGGTCTTCTTCTTCTTGCAGTTGACGTTTCTGCTGCTCATCTAATAATGCACCATGTAAGCTTTGCACCATCTCTAAATATCTTTCCAAGTCTAAGGAATTGGTCAATATTAAAAAGTAATCTACCATTGCAACTACCTCATCACTCGTTGATGTTGTACTTTTATCTAACAAAGCCTGTGACTCTGTATAAATCTGATGGAAGAGTTCATGTGCATCTTGTAACTCAATCAATAACCTCTTATTGGTATTGATGGTACGACGATTTCTCCTCTGTTCCGGTGTATCTTCTTCTATATCATTATCATTGACTATCAAAGGATTGGACTGGGAAGAAGTACTTTGAGATTGCAATTTAGACAGTAAAGTTGGTGCAGTTGCTGCTGTTGATGTATGTGAAGTTTGGTCGGTATCCTCTTGGATTGTAACCTCATCAGTTGAATTAGAGAATAATCGTAGACGATATCGATATCCTTGTTGTATCATGGTCCTTGGTAGTGGTTGACAACTTGAATAGTATCTTCGACTCATACTACTTGCAATATCTTGCACATCATATTTTGCAATATCATTATGTACACAACTTTGAGTAGTTTGTTTACCAGTTCTTCTACCAACACGGGATATAGCACATAATAAATGCCTACCCACCACAAGCATATTGTGACTTTGACGTTGAGATTGCATCATTAGATATCATTAGATATTCAACTGAGTTGATGTACCTAAGAAGAAAGTTTAGACGGGGCTTATTTAGGTATCCTCCTTGTTTGTGATTAATATCAAGGCCACGCGGCCACCGTATTACAGAGTGGAAAGTATATTATATTAAATCCTTCTACTATATCAGTATTGAATTGCATTACACAATCAAAACAACATTAGGTTTCCACCAGAGCCGCCAACGAAAATATATGATAATGATATGAGCACTTTTCTAAAGCACTCATGGTAATTTTGCACCCTATCAAACATTAAAATAGAGTGCCGCGCTATTGCACTTAACGGTTTGAGAGGTTAATACCCACAAGCTCAACCAACCAATCGATGAAAAAATGAATGTTCATATCGTCGTCATTGCAATTGTGCTCATAATTTACCACTCGAGTTAGTATCACCTAACCAAACCAAACCAACAGACAAATAAAAGATGGCACAAGCAGAACCAATTATCGGTATTGATTTGGGAACAACTTTCTCATGTGTAGCATGGTAAGCTGTTATTTTGTCTGATAGTGATATGTTTATTGCAATGAACATAAAAGGTGCACCACATATGTATTTCTTTTGGTAAAGAGCAGTGAAGAGAAGAAGTATATAATTTGTTTATTGCAATGAATATATCTTATGAAGGTTCACCATATATGTTTCCCATTCACATACTAACAATCTATCTGATTCTCTCTATATCATATAAACAATTCAACTATACATATATAAAACAGTTACGATGTTAAAACACAAAAGGTGGAAGTTATCGAATCACCCTCTGGCCGTACAATGCCATCATGGGTATCATTCACACCGGAGGGCAAATTAGTAGGAGCGGCTGCCAAGTCTCAAGTTGCCTCTAATCCAAACAATACTGTATACGATGTGAAACGTATTATCGGTCGATCATTTACTGATCCTATAACTGCCGAGGAGGCTAAGGCATTCCCATTCAGTGTCGTTGAGGGTAGTGCTCATGGTGAGCCACAAATTGTTGTTGATTGGAGGGGTGAGAAGAAGGAATTACGACCTGAGGAGGTTAGTGCTATGGTTCTTGCTGGTAAGTTTATTCTGTTGATATTGACATATCTACATAGATATGCATTTCATATGAGTCATAATACTTACATATGTTTCAATGTTTCATATTTTATAAACAGAGTTAAAGCTAGCAGCCGAACGTCATCTTGGTCAGACAGTCAAGAGTGCTGTCATTACTGTTCCAGCACATTTTAACAACCAACAGCGTCAGGCAACTAAGGATGCTGGTCGTATTGCTGGTTTGGATGTGAAGCGTATCATCAATGAACCCACCGCCGCTGCTCTATCCTATGGATTACACTCCAAGAATGAAAATAAGGATGCTGGCAAGACCAATGTTGTCATTTTCGATTTGGGAGGAGGAACATTCGATGTGTCTGTCCTTTCCATGGATAGTGGAGTCTTTGAAGTGAAGGCCACAGGTGGTGATACTCACTTGGGAGGAGAAGATTTCGATAATGCCGTATTGGATTGGTGCATGGAACAGATTAAGAGTAAAGTTGATTCCAAGGTTTACAAACAGTTAGAGGATAGCGCCCGTGCTAAGTCACGTCTTCGTCGTGCTGTTGAGAATGCCAAGCGTGTATTGTCAAGTTCAATGAGTGCCGAAATTGAGGTAGACAGTCTTATTGGTGACTTTGATTTCAATGTATCGCTTGATCGTGCCAAGTTTGAAGCACTCAATGCTGATTTGTTCAAGCGTTGTATTGATACTGTCTTGGAGGTAATGCAAGATGCTTCTTGCAAGATTGAGGATGTATCCGATATTGTATTGGTTGGCGGATCCACTCGTATTCCTTGTTTACAGAAGTCATTATACGACATGTTCAATGGACGTATCGAGTTATGTAAGACTGTCCATCCCGATGAGGCCGTGGCACATGGTGCTGCTGTTCAAGGCCATATTCTTGCCACAGGTGGATCCGGCGGTGGAAAAGATTTGGCTGGCGCTGAAGCAATGACTGATCTTCTACTTTTGGATGTCACACCACTCTCACTTGGTATTGAATTGGAAGGCAAACAAATGAGTACTTTGATTAAGAGAAATACTCCCATCCCATGTAAGAAGACCAGGACTTATAGTACTGTTGATGATTGGCAAACGGTGAGTTGTTGTATCTATTTGTTTGCTACACACCAGTATTCTAGATTATATACTTACATGATCTCTGTGCCCACATATCTATCTCACTCATCATAGGAAATTGATGTTGTTGTATACGAAGGAGAACGTGCTCATGTTGATGCAAACAATAAGTTGGGCTCCTTTGTCATCTCTGGAGTTCAGCGTGCCCGTGCAGGCGAGCCTAAAGTTGATGTCACATTCTCCCTTGATGCTAATGGTATTCTAACTGTATCGGCCAAAGATCAAATCACCAACGCCGAGGCTCGGGCTGAGATCAAGGCTGAGAAGGGTCGTTTGTCTTCTGACGATATTGATAAGATGATTGCTGACGCTGAGAAGTACCGCGAGCAAGATGATGAGCTGAATGAGAAGATTGAGTACAAGACTGCATTCGAGGAGGCATTGTTCACTGTTCAGAGTAAGGTTCAAGAGACCAACAAAGACAAGGAGGTCAAAGAATTGGCTGATCTTATGGACTGGCTTGAACTTGACTCTGAGGGCGCTAGCTTAGATGAGATGCAAAAGAGGGGCAGAATCATCGAGGATACATGGGGAATCATTGTCAAGTAATCTCTCTTCTAATGTTGGCTTAAAACATAAGAATACACATTAATATGTCCAGTTAGATTTTACATAATAAGGGTGACTCCCCTGCCTAGCTGACAGTAAAAAGTAACTCTACTAGACTTCCCGAAAGAGTATGAGTATCTACATCAATAAGCAAACAGCAGACACAGAACAGCTCCGGTTATAACCCTACAATTGAGATTTGAAGCTGTCAGCCATCCGATCCATTTGTGCCTTCTTACTCGGATCTTGCATCATATCTTGCATAGCCTCGACATACTTCTTAAATGACGGATCAGATGCCATTTGTTGAAGCTGTTGTTGGAAATTAGGATCCTTCATCATTCTAGCAGCGTCGGCCATAGTTTGTGGATCCGCCATAGCTTGCATAGCCTGTGCCATAGTATCCTTAGCATCATTCTTTAAGTCAGCCTGCCCCTGCTTTACCATATGTTCCATCTTCGCTTGCATCTGTGCCTGTTCATTCGGGTCTGCCATTTTATCTTGTAACTTTTTAGCATTCTCCTTGAAGCCTTTATCATTTGTTAATGCCTTCATTTTCTTCTTCCATTCCTTTGATTCCATCATTTTCTTTGCCTCTGCCATTAGTTCCGGATCCTTCCAGTGTTTGTTGTAGAGGAGAGGGGGGGGGGGGATGATATTATGATGAGTATTTATATTTTGTTTGTTGACATATGAAAGGGCACGTCGATATCCCCTATCATATTTGCAATGGTATCCTAACAAGTACCCAGTTCAATAGAGCACGCCAATTCTAACAACTTACCTGCATATCTTGCATCAATTGTGCTAGCATTTTAGGATCCTTAGCTGCCTGTTGAATACCGGCCATACCCATTGATATGTCATACTCTGTGACGTTGTTTCGTGTTGTTTCATATAAGGAGAGGAGAAGAAGAGAGACAACGACAGATCATGTTAGCACTTATGTAGCTCGTCAAACAATTAAATAATGTATATTCTAATCAAATGAAGTAACCGGACAACCAATAATACACTTGTAACAGATCATAAGAAAAGGAAACACTACTTGCCTGCATCTTTTTTTGGATCTTTTCCATAAACATATTCCCCTGTTTCTTTCTTCGCTGTTATGCCGACTATGGACAAAATGCATGTAGTTGTGAATAGAGATAGAACCTTCATATTTATATTGATTATTATGTAGTATAATTGAATAGAGTAGAGATATATTAATGTCGTCGAGGGAAGTCTGTTGTGAGTTTTTTTGTTCCACTGTCCACTCGAAAGATTTACAGTGGAACCTAACGGTATCCTTTTAGCTTGGTTTGACTGGATGGACTCACCACAAATCTTTAGCGATACTTACCCATCTTCCGTGCTACAATACTGGTGTAAATAGCGACCGATGATATAATAACAATAGGCCTGATATGGTATCATCAAAAGAAGAAGATATATGGTTATCCGATGAGGATTACGACGATAATGATGATGAGGATGAGTGCGAGGTAGATGGGGACGATGATCAATTTACATTTTACTCAATCTGCAGTTATTCGCACATCAACCCCTCTACATCACCCAAGTTTGATACACTATCATTAGCTTTGCAACATGATATATCCAATTACGGTTTTGATTTGCTAGTGCATTTACCATCATCAGATGAAGACACCTTTTTTGAGGATACTATCAAGCTTATTAATAAGTGTCGACAATTTGTAAAAGATAGTGAAACAAACATATCCGCGGTGATGGGCAATTATCTAAACAAGTGTTTGGAACAACATAAACCTGGTGCCGAAGAGGATGATGTATATTTCAAACCAGTACTAGAAGATGATGCAATGCTCATGTGTATTGATGAAATACAAGAATTGAAAAGTAAATGTAGTACACAAGATGTGTCTACTTCGAGTAGTACTGAGGAGAAAGGGGATAGTACATCTGATTCTGAAACAATAAACAAATTACAATCTCAAATAGCACTTCTTGAGGAGAAGCTATCAAAAGCAAAATCATGTATTGCTTCTCTTGCAAATGATGATGATGTCAATGACAACAACAATACATCTGATAGTGAGAAGAAGAAGAAACCAGTCGATAATGATTCATATTACTTTTCATCATACTCCAACACATCCATCCATGAAACGATGCTCCGAGATACTGTTCGAACTGCTGCTTATGAAAAGGCGATACTTTCTAACTCAGAGTCACTCTTTAAAGATAAAATCGTTTGTGACATAGGCTGCGGCACAGGAGTATTGTCACTGTTTTGCGCAAAGGCTGGCGCTAAGAAAGTGATTGCAATTGACAATAGTGATATAATCAATCAGGCAAAAGAAATTATCAAATTGAATGGATATGAAGATGTTATACACTGTGTACGAGGCAAGGTTGAAACTCTTATTAAAGACAAAGCCTTACCTTTGTCTGATGGAGAGACTGTTGATATAATTGTATCTGAATGGATGGGATATGCTCTTTTCTTTGAGACGATGCTCCCATCAGTAATTACTGTTCGTGATGCTATCATGACTCCGGTCACTGGTAGCATGTTTCCTAATGTATCAAAGATTTACATCGAAGGTGCTAATGATAGCGAGCGACTGAACTATTGGGATAATGTACATTCACTCAACATGACACCAATGAAAGAACGCATGGTGTTAGAACTGACAAAGGAGGCAGGGGTAGAAGTGGTCGATGATAAGAATATCATCACTAACAGGGCAATGGTAATTGAGCATGATTTGAATACTTGCAAGGATGAAGAGTTGGACTTCGAGGCACCATTCGAGTTATGTCTTCGAAGTGATAGACAGTCGGGAGATGAAGATTCAACCATTGAGGTACATCAGTTGGTAGTTTCGTTTGATATCGACTTCTCTGTTCCAGGTACAAATGCAGTGAGTTTCAGTACAGGATGTCAAAGTACACCAACGCATTGGAAACAAGCAACATTGTTTTTTGATCCAATGCACAATTGTCCAGCTCTGAAGAAAGGCGATGTTATGAAGGGTACTTTCCGAATGAAAAGGAATGCCGAGAACCATAGGTCAATTGATATGGCTGTACTTTGGGAGATTGGAAGCAGTTCTGATGACGGAACATGGAATAGAAGTATGAACGGTATGCTGAAGAGAAGTCTCATTGCATAGGTATCAGAAGAAGTAGCTCGAGTACTCTCAATCTTATAATGGCAGTTACTTTAAGGTTCTCTAACTGTACACATGTGTTAGTGTTTACTAACGAAAGGAGGAACAGACATTAGGGATTCCAAAGCCACAAAATCCCGACTTGCATCTGAAACTGTGAATGTCAACCGGTCCTATCTCTTGTTCTAACTCTCTAAAGGCAGCAAGATGTCTGTTTGCAGTTTGCAATAGATCATCCCAATCAACGGTAGGCAAATCGTTGCTCTTCCTTGTGTTCATGGCATTCATTACATCGATGAGAGGCGTCTTGAAATATAAATTTGATATCGCTGGAGGTAGAGCTTTAGATGCCGGCAACCGATCTTGTTGGGCATCATCACTCTTTATTTGTTGATGTTGTGTACACTTTGCCCATACAGCAGACTTCCATCTGACATCTCGTATCTCGTTGGTTACTTTGATGATATCTCGATGACGTTTCTTATATCTCATCTCCCTCTCTAATCTCTTAAGCTGTATTAACAAAGATTTCTTAGCTCCGCCATTCTTTTCGAGCTTAAATGATCGTAGAGATATTAGCTTGTATGCTAGGCACTTGATTGTTCTCTTGTCAATCGAAGGTGCTACTTCTTGCAACATAGACTCGCTGTGATGATACGAAGAGGATAAGTTGTGTGATATAGGAGGATGATGGAAGAAGAGGAAAGTTGTTAGATGGAGATACTATTGCAAATCCACATTGCAAGAACTTACATCAAAAGAACATCAATGCCTAGGCGGCAGCAGTTTTCACAGGACCTCTGCAGATGAAAGACTCATTTTTAACATGGATACCAGATTTAACACATTAGTCTTTCACTTTGAGTCCTAGTGATGCCAGCTGTCTACTAGGCATTGATGTTGAATTGAGTCTTTCCCTTTAGGTCCTAGAGTGAAAACTGCTGCTCACTAGGTTATCGAGCTGGAAACTTCGCAGGGGATGGTATCCTAAAATCTAAATTAGCCAAATAATCTTTCTTACATCCCGGTATCTTTTTGCTAACAACTCAACGCACAAAAGCATCATAAATCGATAGACGATTAATATAGGCCTCATCCATAACATCAATACAAAGCCATTGCGTGGCATAATTGAACATCAGTTACATCATATACTAATCGATCATCCTACAAAAAACGCCACGCAAAGAAAACAATGGCGGGGCTACAGCTTACCAGTAAAATGGTCGATGCACGGATGTTATTGCTCGCTATGCTATCTTTTATTGCAAGCGGAGAATCTTATCACTATACAATTAACGGTAGCATCGATCATAATCATTCGTTGGCCCGTCGTCTTGGATATACTAACAGTAACGATTATAACGCCTTTCTTATAGTTGCCGGTCTAGCAAGATACACCACAAACACATCAAGTGAGAAGAAGGTGGAGATTCTAATAGATGAGTGGAAGATCATGCTCAATACAGAAGAGGTATCATACCAAGGCAGTGAGCCTATTAAAATCAATAGAGACTTATTTGAAATAAACCAGAAGAAATTCGACTTATTCGGTAGTTTAAATGGCAAGCCAATCGAGGGCAATCGTTTTGTTTGGCATACTCTCCGCATTGGAGAATTAAATGATTGCTATCAAAACATCAAAGAGCAAGTAGAAGATATGGGACGTCATGAATCTATACCTTCTATTACTAATTTGTATAGAACTTCCCGCAAGTTTGTACGAGAGACGCGAGTTATGGCCGCCGAAACTATTGTCAATAATCCAGATGCATATAAAGAAGACACAACAAATGAGAATAAGAAAGTTAGTGTCGAGGCATCAGATGATGCTGTTGAAGTTGTTGTTGCTGATACGCAAATGACTGATGTTAGTACCGCTACTCGTTATGTGTCACCTCCTAAACGTGCTCGTAGCATTGATATGGCAGATACATCAACGCATGGACTTGTTGAAAGAGCTTTGTGTTCAAAGATAGAAGAAGTTGATGAAAGGGCACTAGATACGTTGCTATCTCAATGTGTTGATGTCAAGCAGAGTAAGAATGGAGATAGAGTAGTGTTGAGTTATAAAGATTATACTCAATCTAATGGAAGAGGTACATCATTTGTTAAAGTACCTACTACTACTACAGACGAATCACACGCCAAGCTCGGTAGCTGGATTGACAAAGCACTAGAGATTAACGGCGCCAAGGAATTGAATGGAAAGTTCAGTAGTGCCAAACGAACAGCCAAGTATATAGCCCGTCGTTATAAACCAGCATTTAATGCTGCTCTATCTGAAATGAAGATATCAAAGCCAACGAGGATGGGCCCGATTAAGATAGCAGCTATGTTCAAAGCTGGCAATGTTAGAAGTAGGAAAGATCGGAGAGCTATCATGAGGCATTTGCGTCACCACTTCGGGAGAGATTGTTTTGCACCTGAATACGAGGTACAAATGTTATGTGAGGGTCATTCTGAGGTTATGACAGATATAGTTAAACATGCATATGACGAATTGCTGAAATCATGTGCCGCAAGGATACTGAAGCTTTACTGAAAAAGACTATCCACGAAGAGCTCACAAAAGGCCTCAAGACAATAGCAGAGAATCATCTAAACATCACCATTAATGGTGAGGGTCAAATTGAATGCTCCTTTGGTGATGAACTACCCGATTCCAACACCAAATCATTGAAACCAAACATGTATATTGTTGGTGACTTGGCCTTTTATGCTCTCATTTTGGGTAAAGAGGGTATGTCTGGAGATTGGTGCCACTTATGTACCTTGCCTGCAGCTGAATTCAAAGACCTAATGAAGGATGGAGACCCGTATACTTATCTCTTCATGAAGCAGAAGGCAGATGAATATAAAGTCAAGATGGCGGCGTGGAAGACTAGTGGTAGAAAGACCAAACCAAAGGCAACATGTGGTATGAAGGACGAACCCTGGTGGACATTCATCCCTCTTGCCAACTTTATTGTACCACTACTTCATTGTTTGATTGGTATTGGAGATAATATCTTTGTTAAGTTTCGTGACATTATTAGTGAATCAATTGAGTACATATCTGATAATGAGAAGGATACAAGGTTGGCAGCTGGATCAATAGAAGAGCTGATTGAAGAGTATAAATCTGAACGTGATACCTTTGATAAGACTACCGACGGTAAACTTAGAATGAGTGAAAAGGGTAGAGTAAGACGTGCAAAGAAGAAAGTAAAAGAATTGATGGTTATCAACTCTGTCCCCGGGGCTGCGGTTGACACAACAACTTCCACTCACTCACCAAATCAGCTCTACTTGGAGGAGGTTATGAATTTCATAAACAACCCTGACGAGACGGAGGACATTCCTATTGAAGAAGATGAAGAAGAAGAGGAACCGCCAGTACCACCGCTACTACTAATTGCAAATGCCACATCAACCACTGCCAATACAGATATACAAGCAAAGATAAATGAAGTTAATGCAATCATTAAAAATTCATTGAATACCATTAAACCATTAGACAAGAAGAGGAAAAAGATCACAGATAAGTTATCTAAAGCAAGAACTCACCTCAAAACATTAAAGGATAAGATTGCAGAGTATAAAAAAGATCGTAAGAAGGATGGTGATGGTATTGAATCTCAGTTATTTTCCGTGTTGAAGAGTATGTATGGTATCACTATCCAAGCATACCATGGCGGTAGTTTAACCGGTAAGGATATACAAAAGCTCATGTCAAATGCCGACGAGATCTTTTCTATCTTTGCCAATATTCTTAAGTCCAATAAAAAGCCTGGCTGCTCTTATGGAGATGTTGAGATTGATGCTTTGTGTAAAAGTTTTGCAAACTTGTGCATATTGTGGGATGGTGCCTTTTCGTATGCAAGCAAAGTTAATCCAACTGCCGATGATATTGCATTGTACAAACGATATGTAACTGCTGCTGTTTATTGTCATGTTGCTGAAGGTTTAAGTATTACCCCAAAGGTACATATGATGTGGAAACATGTAGCTACTCAAATGTTAGTGCCTGGTGGATTAGGACAGAAGAGGGAGGATTGGGTAGAACATCAACACCAGACTACGTCAAAGGAGAGGGATCATTATCGTCGGACCAAGGATTTACAAGTACGGTCAACTGCAAAGGCACGCTCGAATCAACTATATACTCATCCCGAGGTAGAAGCACACGAACAACAAGTGGATGATGATGCTTGCCGTGGACCAAGGAATGATTATATCAAGGTGGAGGAGGGGAGACGACAAAGGCGTATGGATGTACGATTAGCAGCACTCGTTAACTGGGAGGATAATAGGCCAAACGACCACCCATCAATGCAATAGAGTCGATTGGGTTGTACTACTAAGATAAATGTACATAGGAATTAGTATGACAAAGATGTGACATTTCGGTATCGCCAAACCGCCAAATTTAGTCTTTTTTCCAGGATACCTAGGATTGGTACCCTAGTGTGCTGCCTAGGCCTTGAAGTTTCAATTATTCATTCAAAGGTAGGATACCACTTACCGCAGGATACCACCACCAAAATATCCTCTTACCTCTTCTTACCTAATAATGCAATAATTTGTTCTTTGCAATTAGGTATATCAATTGTTCTGATTCTTCATTAGGTGGGTATTATTAGTTGGTGTTAGTGCAGATATTCAGAGGCAGCTACCTACTATGTCTACTGATCAACCAAAGCAGCCGCCAAAGCAAAGGCTAGAGCAAACTCCAAAGCCAAAGCAAAGATCAACACCAAAATCTTCTATACATGACGATATGTTGAAGTTGAAGGACAAAATGGCAAAGATGGAGGGCACAAGTACTAGGGAGAAGGGGATATTTAGAAAACTAGATGAATTTGAGCAGCACATTGCTCGGAAGAAGATTATGCGAACTATTTTAGCAACCTATCCTCCTACTTTAGACGAACAAGATTCTACAAATAATTAGCGTTATTAGAGAGTAATTTATGGAAGTTACAACAATTGAATCATTATATTAAGAAAAATGTAATGTGCATCAATCCTCAACCTATGATACTCTTTTTAGTACTATTGCAAACAAATCATAACAAACAAACAATCTCAGTTATTGCTGAAGACGATTAGTAGCCATGCATATAAAGGAATAAAAGAATGTAAATATCAAGTAGATAAGTAGATAGTTGTAGATGATCATATTGTTGGTGCCGATACAACTGGATATATACGAGGAGTTCATAATAATAGTTAGGTGATGCATCAATCAATTGAAATAGTATAGCAATGCAACAAAGTTTAAAAGAGTACAGAAGGACGTTACTCAATAGAATAAAGTTAGGGAAGAGATAATTGAACTCTACGTTGCTCTATAAAATACATGATATAAGATATGTATCAGTAGATAGTTGAGACATAATTCGATATTCTAATTCAATCTGAAATACTTTGGCACTATTAGCAACGGGTAAACTGCACCTGCCAGAGCAGGCATAAGTAAAAAGGAGGTAATAAAAACATAGAGTTGTGAAAACTGACACAATTAGTTCAAATCCACATCACACACTGTTCAATTCCGCTACCATGCTATTAACTTGATCCTTGAATCTAACCTCCCGTACGCGTCTACCTGTTCCTACTCCCCAAGAAACAGGTCTTCCTTGTTTAGCGCAAAATCTTGATATCATATGAGCCGCTTCAGCTGGTGTAGTTTTGTGTTCATCAATAAAATCACATACTCTCTTTTGTGCTCGATCCACTAGCAATCTGGAGCGTCTCATGGCAAACTTGTTACGCATTTGAGCTTCATCAATTGGACTTCTGTCCTCAGAAGTCCAATTATCCAACTCGATGACCAACTTGAGGATCTCTTTGGCACTTACAGTATTCTTCTCTAGAGCATCAAAGACTTGCTGAACGTCATCTTCATTATGAAGACCTCTACAATATTCTTGAGCATAACCTAACTTGCTCAATCCTTGCTGTGTTATATTACAAAAGAAATGTAATTTCTCGTCCACATACTTTGTTGGCATCTTCTTTGGGAGTAGGAATGATTCAGGCTGATTCTCATCTGCAAACTTCCAGACATCTGAATACTTCATTCGATACTCATTATCATCCTCTTCGTCGCACTTGAACATGAAGTATCCATCTCCATTACAATTCTGAGACTGATATAATCCCAACACGTAGTCAGGAAGACTAACATCGACAATCTCCCCCCTCCATAGCTTTCTACGCTTGCTATAACGGTTGCCACTTCCATCTTCCCACCACCACTCAGGAACACTCAAGCGAAGGCCAATGATCGATAACATCCAATTGACATCAAAACCATGGATCTCGAGATGCCTGTGTAAGACTTGTTGCAAGCGTTCGGCCAGACATTTAGGAAAGTTGTCTGCGATGGACTGTTCGGGTTTCATGATTGACAAATCACATCTTGGAAGGTTTGCCAATAGCCCCTCATCTCTGTCTTTCGTATCCTTGTATTCTTTCACTATCTCCACTCCCTTATCGCTTAGTACGAACCACTCTATCATGCATTCATCCCTATTCATAAGCGGAGTCTTCCTTTCCCAGTCTTGATAATCTTGCCAGTAGTTGACATCTTCAAGCATTTCACCTGTTTGTCGCAGTAATGTAATCTTCTCTTCTATACTCATGGTATACAAAACATTCAAGAAATGCAACCCCTCTTCAACACGAGCAACATAATCTGCCCTCTCCTTCTCGTCAGTCAATGGAGGATCATTCATACGGTCCAAGAGACGATTGACAACATGAACATATGCTACCAATATTGTCGATTCCTTCTCAAACCAATTACTACTGTTCAAATGAAAGAGCATCTGAGCAGTAGCAACATCTTCTGTGTGATGAGCCAAAGTAAAGTCCTTTCCAGGTATCTCCCATACCTTGGTATCAAGAGTTGGTTGTTTGTACTTAATCATATCCCTCTCCGATTTTCTTACTCGAGCATACTGCTTTGCATTTGCATCTTTGACTTGTTTCCTCTTTTCATCTGATTGATTGGCGCGAGACTTTGCCTGACGTCTGGCAACATCTGCTCTTTTCTCCTCTTGTGTTGGTTCTCTCTTGGTAGAAAATCCATTGGCTTGTGCAACCAAATAGCGATCAATCAACTTTGTCATCTTCCCTTTTGTTGACAAGCCTTTCTGCTTGCAAAGCTCTTTTAGCTCTCCTAATGACATGCACGACAATTCTTGGTGAGTTACTACTTTATCAACATCATCATGCAAACCATTAACATCGATGTCCATATCATTTGTTGTCGTCGATAGTGCTGTTGTTGTGTTATGTGTTGTTGGTGGTACTGCAGCAACAGCTTGTTGTGCTACATCATCTGCACTCCCAACTTTACCATCCTCGTCGACTGTAGAAGACGGATCAGGTTCCAATAGAGATGCAAGTGCACCATCCATATCGTCGATCAATTCCATCGCATCAGATACCTGATGTTTAGCTTGGAGTAGCTTTTGGATGATGTTATCCTTGAGATTTAAACGAGCGGTATTGATTGTGTCAG
>Ga0075439_12391_pt1 | contig 29037 bp, 19 predicted proteins | sample MintriSingleCell_FD_74264 | JGI IMG/M metagenome (GOLD analysis project Ga0075439, IMG submission 74264) | Marine eukaryotic communities from Monterey Bay, USA to study complex ecological interactions - Minidiscus trioculatus JGI Plate_4_G5... | ecosystem: Environmental > Aquatic > Marine >... | reverse complement strand
AAGTAATATCAAGAAAAACCTTGTTATGTTTTATTGCAACGGCATTATCTCTTCACCGTATGTCCTCAATCAACCACCATTACACACCCTTCTTCAAAATAGCGTTGTCTTCGTTGCTACTACATTCGGCTCGGCTGCGGATAAGGATGTCTACATGGTTCAATTGCTGGCCGAATGTGAAGAGGAGGGAAGGTGCACCTATTATTTCCTTCCATCTACTACCTCTTTACAGGCAATTACACCACTTCCAACACAAGTGAATTAATCTGATGCTACAATATACGTCCGACTGGCGGTTCGACTTTTTGTTGTATGTTTATTGATTATTAGAGAAGAGAAAGAATATGTGGCATTATGTGATATGAGTTGTTTTAAGGTATATGTTCGACCTTTTACATATTATCCTTTCATATGTTAGTATATAAAATAAACTATCTATTATATTTATATTTGCATCTACAGTCTATTGTCATCTACACATATCATAACCACTAGTAATACTATAAGAATACTATATCAGGATCAGCTCGCTACCTTTGATTATTTTTTCTAAGTAGAGATGAGGGCTGAGGGGCGGCAATAAACGTCCGGGGGCATTGGACAGATATGTATCCGATTGCGGATACAAGCTGGGCATAAATACCCAGTCCGAACCAGGGTGAGCGACGGACAGACCGTTCGGGCTGACCCCTAATATGGACTCTCAAAACTTTGATGTGTTGTATAAGCCTTGCTGGACCAACTCTTAGGGTCCGCAAACCCAAAAATCTCAAAAATTAAAATAAATAGCAATTTCCCCCCACAATCGATTATCTTGTCAACAACTCCTACACCATCATTATTGATGATACAAAGCTGTAAATATACCCACTAGACCAACTTTTTACGCTGATTCCAATAATAAAGCCGCCATTGAACGAATATAGCTGTGTGAAGAGCCCTAGGTATGTTTTGCAAAAAGTCATTTTCATGCATGATGTTGGTATCTATTGTATGACGATATTTCCGGGGGCAAGATACCAAAAAGATACCGCATCTTTACATTCTTACTTACAAACCACCACCAATTGAAATAGATATCACTACATACTAGACTGTACGATACATACTGTTAGTTGTAGCTATAGTATGAAGTGCTTTATTGTTGTTATCAATCTCCGAGGAGACAATTGCAATGGTATGTACTTACTTAACATAATGAGTTGCAAAAATCAAAAAGGTTACTTCAGTTTTATCTCCGCCTTTATTTTTGACTTTGATGTAGTAAAGGCATTTGCAATAGAATAATGACATTGCCCGCTGTATAGATATTCTGAGTTTGCATAGATATTGATTGATAGCGGTGGCGACATTGCAAGTGGCTACACATTATCAAATTTTACATTTTACCTGTGGTGCACCAACGCAAGATAAGTCCTTGAGAAACATATAAGAGAGCATGGCCACCTTACGCCGTACCAACATAAATACATCTACAGTACCAGCATTGACTAAACTATATATTGGTAAACTTGCACTCCTCATTCTATTAATCGTCTTGGGTATACTATCTGCACAGTTGAGCTCTCAGTTGTTTAACAATGATATTATATTACCAACTCAAGGAGATGTTATTACTCCCATTGCAATACACACCACCGCTACCAAAAATGAGAGTATGATACAAGATGCTCAATCCAGCGCACAACAAGCGCCTCAAGAAGTTGAGGTCACTCTGACTTTAGAACAGAAAGTTCCACGGTCTAATTTCACAATAAACAAAGCATATCTACAACATTTACAAACATTACCACCATTTCCAAAGAAACTTCACATCCTATTCCCTCATAAAGATTATTACAAACAACATCCAGATCTAAACTTTGTTAAATATGGTATACTACGCTTCATAAAACTCAATCCAACTTGGGAAGTTCATATATATAACGATGAAGATATGGATAATATAATAAGAAAGGCAGCAGCGGATAATATCATATCCAAAAAAGAGTTACTTCAATTAGTAGGAGATTCTAGTGGTTATAATTTACCATCAGCTCATCCAGTTGAACGAGCAGATTTGGCTCGTATGTTGATCATTTGGTATCATGGTGGATTGTACGCCGATGCTGATAGTCTTATCAATCCTCGGAACTTTGACAATGTATTCTTCCCAGATGAATATACAACAGTTACATCATCAATAACAACAACCAGTATTAAAATATGTTTACCAGTCTATCTAGATGTAAACTTTGCGCAGTCAATTGTCTGTTCGTCACCGGGTAACAACTTGTATATGAAAATGATACGATCCATGAGTCAAATACGAATGACATCCAATAATGGTAAACCAATCGAACGACGTGATGGATGGGCATCAACTAACTCATTATTTAGTATGGGACCTCCACTATATAATCGAATAGTATTTCGAACATTGTTCAATGAAGAGATTAGTGGTCATGGTGATATTCCTGGTATAGTATCGGCAATGAATCAATTGAAGAATGAAGTACCGAATGTCATAGTTACCGGTCAGTATATCGATCAATGTCATTCATTTCTGAGTACGAATTATGATGGTTGTAAAGGATGGGATAGAAGTGAGTTGTACGATGTATATAATATGACGTCATGGAGTAAAGCAGTTAAGAAACGATGGGGATTATGAACACACAATGCAACGACTGGTCTGACACTTGATGTAGCAATATGACGGGATGGAGTAAAGCTGCGAGGAAACGATGGAGAGAGTAGTATTTACATGGATGACCTTTGATAAGGTAAGAGTGGGATACAATGTTATTTCCTCTAATTTATTTGACACTAAACAAAATTGAGGGTGGCATTTTATTCTGAACACAAAAATTTAACTCAGGGTCACACACTATAACAAGACCCTGAGGAGACTCGGGAGATTTTGGAAGCCACCCAGACTTATTTGGGACGGCATCCTTTACGCCTATTCTTCCAGTAACACTTGTCATCAGTGGCATTGCATCGATTCCTCTCTAGTCCTTGACATGTGACTTCAACCTGGGTATCGTCAGGGATGTCGGCGGCGGCGGCGGCTTTAAAAGAAGGAGTATCAGGCTTGGAATTATCCCATGGGGAAGAGGCAGTAGACGATACAGGCGTAGCGGGCGCAACAGTAAACATCAAGTCATCAATATCATCATAACTGCCATTGTTACAGTTCCATACTCCACCTGGGCATTCTGAACCACTATAACGGAAACGAACCCTAACAGCTTGATTTGGCCCGTTGGACAGTACGTAACCATAATTAGGATCCGATGGGGTATAAAGATCCGCAGGCAAGTTAAGTGTTCGACGATCAGGTCCACCAGCACCAAGTGTATTCAAATAAGTCCAAACGATAGGAGTGGCAGTTGCATCATTGGTATAATAGAAGTCAGCACTATCAGATGAGCCAGTGGACCATGCCCAAACATCTACCTTGATATTAAAGAGCTCTCCTGCCATGAGTGGACCTCCATTCAGTGAGGAAACGGTAATCTTATCAAGACTTTCATCACCTTGGTATGATCCTGATGAACCATCTTCACTGTCATCAAGAGTGTTTGACGAGTTGGGTTCACTCCCTCCGCTCAAACCAAATCTTCCCACCAAAAGATTACCAGATGAACAAGATTTGCCAACAACTTCACAGTGTGGTGCACCATTTGCAGAATCATACACGGCAAACTCATCGTTAGTGCCTGGAGGAGGAAGAGACACTGGGCTATTTGTTGGCTTGGATGAGGGCGAATCAGTTGGATTTGCAGTGATAGGACTGAGAGTTGGATTGGGTGTTGGCGATTTAGTAGGACTAGTAGAACCACAAGATCCAAACGAAGTTGATGTCGAGCTACCAAAATCTCCAGATGACATGGAAGTAGTGCCATCAACAATCACCTCTACCGAACCAGATCCATAACCACAGCAAATGCCTGAAGATGAAAGTAAGTAGATATTAGCAATCTTTTCGATGAAACAGAGTAAAGGTTTATACTAAAGAGCGAAACTTACCGTCTCCATATGAATCTGTAATGGTGAACGTGTACTCAGCTTCGGGAAGACAGTCTTCATATAAGTAGGATGTGGCTGCTGAGAGTTGAGGGTTAGACGCAACAGCACTTCCATCACAGTTGTTCACGATAGTCCAATCTGTCTCGGAAGGATAGTCATCCGTTAGTAAGTCTACTTGAACAGATATCCCTTCGCAAGAATCTGGAGGAAGAGTCGGTCCTGGAGTGGGAGATAAAGTTGGTACGGATGTGGGCTATTGATACAAGAAGACAGTCATAATAAATGTCAGTAATCAATTATTTGAGAAGCAAATGAACAAAGAATGACATTAAAAACATACCTGAAGAGTGGGCGCCTTACTTGGCGACTTGGTAGGCGTAGATGACGGGCTATCAGTTGGAGCCTTCGTGGGCGATACAGAGGGCGAAACTGATGGCCCTTTACTTGGACTCTGCGAGGGCGACAAGCTTGGACTCGTTGTCGGCTGTTGAGATGAATGATGTAAAGAAGTGGAGAGCAAAAATGTAACCACATGTGTTGAGATTTTGAGTATAAGAAATACAACAACAATACACTCTTATATCCTTCCAAAGTGAGATACATTTCACAGGCATCATATAGCACAATAGACGTTGTTTCTTACATTCTTTGATGGTGACTCGGTCTCAACGACTGGACTAGAAGAGGGGCTAGATGACGGTGACACAGACGGACTTTTACTAGGGCTTGACGACGGAGATAGACTTGGACTTGAGGTGGGCTATATAGAACAAAATTATCATGTGTTGTGAGATGACGGCTGTGAGGATACCGTGGTATCTTCATATCAAAAGATGGCCAACTTAAATACAGGCACAAAAGAAGCTGCTCACCTCCTTTGTTGGCGATGCACTAGGCCCTACCGTGGGGCTAGATGACGGCTGTAGTGAAGATTGAGAGCAGGAAATATCAAGTGTGAGTAAGTGTGATGTTAAAGGTATCCTAAAAAAAAGTCGAGAGATAGATTTCGATACAACACAGCGATTGTATTATACAAACAGAACAGAAGTCTTACCTGCTTTGATGGTGACAGAGTAGGAATATCAGTTGGAGCCTTTGAGGGTCCCTTTGACGGTGAGAATGATGGACTGCCTGATATCGGAGGGTCGGTTGGTTCAGGTGGCACATCAGGATCGGTCGGGCTTGACGAAGGCCCCTTACTTGCGCTTTTTGAGGGCGAGAGACTTGGGACCTTGGTCGGCTGTGAAATGAATGATGTGGATCGCGCAAGTTGGGTGAGTTGATATTATAGAAGAGTATACACTGATATCCTCGACTATGCACAAGATATGATTGAGAAACAGGACAGAGTACTTTCTTACCTCTTTTGATGGCGATTCGGTTGGCACCTCCGTTGGATTTGCAGTGACAGGACTGAGAGTCGGATTGGATGTGGCACAATCAAGTGACAACTTGAATGTTCCCTCTGCTGTATTGTAACCACTGTCAATGTCAAGGGAGCCAAGCAAGGAAGCAAAGTGTTAGAATTTCCTTGGTCACTAAATCAAACACACATCACACCGTGAAAGTAACTTACTGAACAAGGACATCGTATTCAACTCCAGCCACAGAGTTAAAAGTGTATGTACTCTGAAGACTTGAATTTGGGCATGAACTATCATCATCATTACCACCAACACATGTACCAGAAGCCGTAAAAACTCGGATCTTGGTGTCGTAGTTGGTCTCAGCAGCACAAGTAGTAAGGGTTGTGGTAACTCCGGTTCCATAAAATTTGTACCAAACACCCCCTCCCGATCCATCAGAAGTTCCACAAGTACCCCGCTGCTGAGATTCTTTGCCGATAGTAGAGGCAATCACTTCACTTTGACATGTCAATGGACTTGGAGGAAGAGTGGGGGCAGTAGTCGGGGATGGTCCAGTGGGCTGTAAAGAGAAAATGAACATAAGATGTGAGCAATAATATACAAAGCCAGATTTAATCTCTCACAGCTTCGGTTAGAACTTACTGCTACTATTGGGGGTGGTACTGGAGAGCTTGTCGGTCCAGGTGTAGGAACTGGCGTGGGGGCAGAAGTCGGGGATGGTCCAGTGGAGGTAGCTAGATACCGTCCAAGATCAAGGGTGGAATAAGACACTGCTAATCGCCCATCAACAACATCCTGAGAGAGAGAGAGAGTTTATGTTAAGAATATGAGAGATGCACAAAATAAGTTAAGAGAATATAGAAAGGCGCTATAATACATAAAACTTTTTTCTTACCTGACAATCAAGACAATCACTTGTAACGTCGGTGCGGTTACAAGTTCCACAACTTCCTAACAGTTGACCGACAATCTGACCCTGATCATTGGTAATTGCAGATCCACTTGACCCTCCTCTCATTGATCCTGTGCTTCTTCGGGTATTGATAAAGTTAGTGGGTGAATTGAACGTTCCACAGTTGAAACTTCGGTTCCTCACAACATTGGTACTATAAGTCATATGTCTACCGGAAGGATGGGATAGCCGATGAAGTGTGGAACCGACTGAAACTGAACCTAGTGTCCATCCAAGCCACTTCATATCAGGATCAGTTGAACCACTTAGTTCGAGGAGAGTCACATCAGTTAGTTCAGATGTTTCTAACAATGTTGCACCGTTTGTTTGCCAGGTTTGAAATCCATTGTTATAAGTACTACCTGGACAGGTGTCTCCATGAACACAATCTGATACTCCACCACCATACGCCTGGAGAGTACTTGCAACTGTCTGACTATTCAAACAATGATTTGCCGTGAGGAAGTACAACTTATTATCCGGGTTGTTAATAAGAGATCCAGTACAGACGAACCAACTGCCATCTACATTATAAAGCATACCGGCAACGGCATCTGGATATAGATTCTCCGGGACACCGCTAGCATCACACGCATCTTGATAACATGAGGGGAAATCACAGCCATACAATTCACGACGTCTAACACCCCATGGAGTAGCAGGTGTATTATCAACCATATAACCAATCTCGGTTACATACCCGATAATATCTCCTGCTCCCGACGTGGACGACGATGATCCTTCTTTTGATACGATATTAACACACACCTCATCACCGGGACAAGTATACGTCCATTCATTAACATCATATACCGTTTCACTCTCGGCCAAAGGACAAGTAATAATAACCTCAACACCCTTGGGAATAATTAAATTACTTAGATGTAAGTTAATTCCACCGGCATCGTCAGATTGGATACATGTTTCGGATACACCACTCTCGTTATCAATAACAAGAGGGATAGGTTCCGATGTTACCTCCGTTAAACCAACTTGGAGAGGCGTGCCGTCCGTCACAGCCTTCTTCATCTTATTTTTAATACCATCAATCTTATTTTGGTTTGGTTTAGGAACTTTCACTTTGATTGACTTCTTGAGCTGGCCTTTGTTGTTACCATTCTTGTTCTTAAACTTTAGGAGACGATGGTAGAGTTCTAATCGTTTCGATTGATGTGTATCCTCATCGGCGGTGGTAGTAGGTGGACTGTATGGCATCATCGAGTGGTTACCATCTTCATCGATTAGTACCTTATTCTCTGGATCGGCGGCGGCGGCGGTGACGATTGATAAGGAAGATGCAGCGGCCACGAAGAGTAGCGACGCTAGGGCTAGAGTTGAAGAGAGTTTCATAGTTACTTTGCTTTTGTTTGAGTTTGAGATATGAACTTTGGAGATAAGCTTGGTTACGAACAACTTCCAAGATTATGAGAGGAGGGCTATTGCAATGGAATAGATTTATAGATCGGAGAGTAGCTCATCCCGATTAGTGAAAGAGATACGATTAATTTCAGATTGCAATACTGCCCCTAAAATTGTCCGTTATTTCGAAACGGAAATAATGCCCTCTTTGGCAGTAGATGAGGGCACAAGCAAGCCTTTCACGAGAGGACAGGCCTTGTCACTTTATCATGCAGCGGAGAGTGAGTTACTCCGTAGTTACTCAGCATTGGACTCAACACTAACAATTCCATATGTTACGGTCGGTGCATCTCTTTGTATACTTGGGTATCCTTCCTTTGGCGTCAGTAGGTTATCCTATTCTCTCAACATACTGAGCATGAATCCTTGAAGTATTGTGTTAGATTTTCTCTTTCTTTTGAATCAGGCATAGTCAGTAATACATTCAAGGCATTATGAACACATCTTCTTCGTGTGGAATTGAAAGTCCAAGCAGCCCATGGAGATGAATAGCTGCTGCTGCCGCCGCTAGAAAGTCCTTTGCCTACTAGGCTCGTTGTATTAGATATACTCATGGCTTCTTGCAATCTCGTTACTCTTGTCCTATTCACAAATGGTACAAGGAATCTTTCATGCCAACCAAAGTATCGTATTGAGTCTTCGCCATGTTTTCCTGGATCAGGAATTGATCCATGTTTACATCGAAAGAACCCTTCTCCATTCGACACCTCCTTTGCTAAACTCCATCTTTGACTTTCATAATGATATGGACTGTTTGGTTTATTTGCTTTTGATCGTAGTAGCCACATCCAGAACAATTCCCAATATGACTTGTTTGCATATGCCTTCTCTTCATCACGAACTTTCTGTAATGTTTCATGTGTACCACTTAGATATGTCGAAGCATTCAATGGTCCATGAACAACCGAAACATTCCGATCAGTCTGATATCGTATCAAATGTGTATCATTCATAAAGTGCTGTGGTATATCATTATATACATCTGGATCACCAATAACATCATTCCATTTACCTAATATATATCGTATCCGATCTCTATAATCATCATCTTCATAATATGCGGGGAAGATGTTTTCATCCCAAACACCTACATTGGCCACTGCACAACTTGTTATTATAAAGTTACTCCATGGATTTTCAATTTGACCTCGTCCGTAGATGTATCCGTAGGTATGTACTGCCAAGTTTGGTTTGTGGTGTTTCGTCTTTTGTAATTCAGTTGCCATTGTTTGTAGTACTTTGGGTGGATAGGCAATGTCGTAATTTGCAATTAACCAATAAGGAGCAGTGGGATGTGTAAATAGTGGATTGTTAACGCCAGAGGAACATCCGAGATTTGTGGAATATCTGAGTATGACGAGCTCATTGCGACACTTCTTATTCTGATGAATATCTTGACTTGTAGTATCGTAGATGCAAAACTGCTGTATGGATGTTGTTATTCGTGACAAGACTTTCAAAGACTTGAAATCGGCTAATTGAACAAGACTCTCTTCTTCTTGACCATTATCATCAACTACTTCATCATCTCTCCATGAAATCTCCTTGAAACCTTTCCGTTCAATATACTCTTTCAATGTCTTCTCTACTACATCATGACTTAAACTACTTTCCTGTTTACCAACTAGTTGTGCTTCTGTTTGTTCATCATACCATGTAATAACAATTGAACCAACTATATCCAAGTCTATTGTGTGTAATAACCGTCTTAGATATTCATTTGTGGGTGTATCATTTGCTACGGTTATACCAATCACTGGTATCGAATGCTTCTGTTGCTTTGGTCTATCATTTTCGTTTTCATAATGCTGCTGTTGACTTTCTTGACATGATTGGATAGCATGCTTTCTTAATCGTTTTGCCAACTTACCCCGTGTTATACTCACCAATTCATAATTTGGTATTGGCACTATATACTCACTCGCACTTCTTCTTACGCTATCACTATCACTGCTTTCTAAGTCAATCAAATATGGAAATTCTAGTAATATCTTTTCATTCCAACTACTATCCAACTGTATACTATTCATTTCAGAAACATCTAACTTGGATGGTATCAAATCACTAACTGAATGTTGTCTTGATAATTCCCATTCATGCCATTCATTTTCATATTGTATTATTGGTACTTGAATGTAATAGTAATAACTTGTATAATATATAATTATTATAAATAGTAGATATAGTTTATGTAGATATGTAGTTTTGAAGATTATATCGTTTATTATTGATTGTAGTTCGAGTAGTATGAAGTGTAGTAGTTTGTAAATGTGAATTAGAATTGGTTTAGACTTTTGACATATGTATGAGTAACGTGGTGATGTTTGTATTGCTTGGGTGTGTAGCTTTTGTATATTGGATAGTATATGTTCAATCTTTAATTTGAGTTTATTGATCAGTGGGGAGATATGTCGTATTCTACTTTGATTACCATTCATTTGTTTACTCATAATTGCAATGTTATTGTTTGAAGGAGATGGTATGATGTAGCTCGATGACCGCTGCTTTGGACTTTCGGATCTAGATGGTCGAGATCTTAAGTTGTTTTGAGATGAGTAGTTCATACTAACCTACCTCGTATCGCATTTGCAACTCATAGTAAATGCATCAATAATCAATTAATTAGCGTCATTGCCCATTGCTGATTTTATTATGAGAGTTTAGTTGTGGCTTTAGTGACAGTACAATGAGAGTTTAGTTGTGGCTTTAGTGATGTCGCATTGTACTGTACCTAACCTACCGTATGGCACGAGAGAAGTGGCCTCTTAGATATTTAGATATGATATGGAGCGAGATTACAGATGCAACAACTATTCATAATCGATTCTTAAGTGGTGGTGGTCCCGATAACACATCACATAGTATATGTAGTTGTCGATGGTATGGTACGTGTGCAGTGTTATTAGTTTGTAAATGTTAGATATCCAAGTTTATGTCTGTTAGTAGTAACGCTTTAATCTAGTTAACATCTATTATTCTTCCAAACATCTACATTTGATGTGACTGCGGCTATCCACAATTGCTTGGCCTCCTCCACAAGATTTGATTTCACCCAAGGCTTGAGTGCCTTGAACAAGAATTTGTTATCCTTTTCCGCCCAATGTTTCTGCAATGCCGCCGCACTATCAACACCGGCATCTGAGAGTACAGATACTATCATCAATACCTTCTTTGCTGGCTTGCGACGTGTAATAATTGCAGGCTCATCATTAAGCATGGATGATAGACCAGACAACTCCGGTATAACTTTCCCTTCCAATAAATATCTAGCAAACCAACGGAACGAATCATCTTGCATGGCTGCTGAGTTTTGTTTCTTCCTCTGATCAGTCTTCTTACTCTCCTTCTGAATCATATCATACATATCTACAAAGCATGGTGGTATCTCCCACCCATGACCACCAAATTTGGTTTCCACTGCACATTGGATAGAATCTTTCTCTTTGATATACCGAGGTACAGGAGTGGCAAGAGGAGAGCCAAGTGTCATTAAGTTGCTGCCTCGACAAAGTGTGGCTAACCAATCAGCATCAAGAGGAGTCACTCTTTGTATCGTGGCGACGGTGGTTCCATCCTTCCTTGTCTTTCGTACAATCGAATCAAAACATACCCACTCGGGTCGTTTCGAGTGCATGGTACTGTTGTTATCAATGAAGAGAGGCTCTTTTAGCTTGGAGTTGCCACAGATGTATGCTGATCTTGGTATACCGCTAAACTCTTGACCTACAGCACCAGGTGGAGCTCGTCTTGCAACATTATCCAACAAGCCAGAGGCAATCGCTTGGCGCAACAAGCTCTCTTGTAGTCTCTTTGGGGGAGGCATCGAAGGCAAGTACTTGCCAGTCTCAGCCGCCACTCCGCCGGCATGAGGTAGTCTTCCCTTGGCAAGCTTGCATAAATGTAGCCTCATCTTAGCTATCCGTTGCATGACTACCAAGTGAAGTCCATTCTCTTCACAGAATTGACGACAAGCTAGCTTTTCAGAGCTCCCACCTGCACCACGGCCAGCATAGGCATATGCTCCGACTGCTTTTAAAGCTGCTAATACATCTCCACCATCGTGATTCCATTTCGATTTCATCTCCTTTTTCAGTTCCTTTTCTTGTCTTGTGATTTGATTCCGATCAACCTCATCAAGATCCTCAAGCTTGGGATCTGATTTCTCGTCTTCTTTATCAACTTCTTCAGTGTGATACACAAATGGAGTAGACTCTGAAAGGACTGCCACTAAAGCAATGGCATAATCAAGTACATTCGCCTGAGCAGCAACCAAGAGCATTTTACCATAGCGTACTCCAAGAGGTAGCTTGGCAACAGCCTGACCAAGTGATGTAATCTTTCCATCTCCACCTTGTTCTTCTACTCGAGATACATCAACACATCCCAAATTTGCTAACAGTTTCATAGCGGCGTTAATCTGACTCTGTTCTGGAGGTGTCGGGAAGGGAAATGATGTTACATTCGACACGTCCATTGCCTTCATTGCCAAGACAACATCCTCTAATGGTCGTGTCAATACCTCTGGCAAAGCAAAATCATCCAAATATCGTGAGTAGACACTACTTGAATACAATCTATAACAATGTCCTGGACCTGTACGTCCTGCACGACCGGCACGCTGATCTGCAGCAGCCTTACTAATCCACATGACATCATACGATGCCACACCCGTTCCAGCATGATAATTGCGACACTTCTGACGACCACTATCGACAACATAGGATATACCCGGAATGGTAATCGACGTTTCGGCAATGTTCGTGGCAACGACAATCAAGCGTGTATCATCTGGTACAGGTGCAAACACCTTGGCTTGTTCATCCACTGATAGCATGGAGTAGAGTGGTAAGATACGAACCTTCTTTGGACGTTTATCGTCGTCATCTTTTATGTTGGAAGTAATGCCAATGTCTACATCTTCTTCATTTTCAAGCTGGTCAAAGTCATCCTCTTCTTCCTTTTGGAACAAATCACCATCGACTTCTTCATCGTCCATATCACGGATACCGCCATCAAGGGCATCACCTTCAGCCGTCTGATGAACATCACCATTTTCTTGCTCTTTACTTGAAGGTCTACCATCCTTCTTCCTCTTGAAATGACCAGGCTCTAGTCGCTGTTTTAATCGATTGACACATCGGACAATTTCTTGTTTGCCAGTGAGGAATACAAGTATGCCACCGGCTGGTAACTTGCGATGAATCTTGCATATCTTTTCAGTTGCCACTTTTTCTGTATAGTGGTGCAGATGATCAAGTTAAGGATGTGATGTTAGATAGACTTGGCCATACAAAATACACAAATACCTCGCCACCAACTTACCATAATCATCCAACTCAGTGATCTTACTATGATGAATACTAACTGGATACGTTCGTCCGGGTACCGTAACCAACGCCGGTTTATCCTCAACTCTTGGAAATAACCGCTTGTTATCAGTAAAGTCCTCAACTTTCAATGTAGCCGACATGACTACCAATTTCAATGGTGGTAATGATCCTTCCTCACTTGCCTTCCTTCTCATTGGTAATGCCACACTTAGTAATCCCAATAATACATCAGTATTGAGATTTCGTTCATGTGCCTGAAGATACGCGTTTCACGGTTTATGAAGATGAAAGAGAAGGGGATTGTAAGGTTCTGTTAGAACATGTTTATTTGTAAAGGCAATCAAATGAAGGCAAATAGAGTACGCACAAAGTGGCAAGATCACAAAGACATCATTATTGAACAACACGAATATATATGATAAAAACAATACTAACGCGGACTTTCCTCGTCTATAATAATGGCACCATACTTTCTCAACAACAAATCAGATTGTATCTCTTGTAATAATATACCATCTGTCATGAATTTAATTTGTGTCGATGACCCTAAGCCAGCTGTTTCATATCGAGTTTGGTAGGATATTAGATTATTGGGTGGTATAGATTGTCCAGAGCCACATCCCATTTCGTATGCTACACGCTTGGCTGTTGATACTGCCGCTACTCGTCGTGGTTGTGTAATACCAATTAAGAGATGATCATCTTTTTTGCTTGCAGAAGTAGACTCTGAGCTTCCATCTCGACCTTGCTGCTGCTGCTGCTGCTGCTTTTGACTAAAGCCAGCCTCATACAAAAACTGAGGCACTTGCGTACTTTTACCTGACCCAGTCTCACCACATAATATAGTACAATCATTCGATCGTATAGCATCAATTATTTCATATTCCATTGTTGATACTGGTAAGTTATATCGTGATTCTTGTATTTCTTGTGGTCTGTTGATTGTTTGTACTACTTTGTGTTTCTTGAGTTTAGATGTGGAGTTCTTGGTGGAAGATAAAGATGTCGATTGGTCAACTCCACCTCCTAATCCTAAAACTGTCGAAGAAACAGTAACAGTTTCAGTAGGGACATAAACCTTGCGTTTCTTCCGTTCTTCTTCTTCCAACTTTGCAATCTCTTCTTGTTGTTGTTTATGTTTTCTGAGTTTTTCATTTGCAATTTGTGTATTGGATGTATCTGTTTTAGTTTTGAGTGTTGATATACTTGCTAACATCATTGATGAATAGTCTATTGGTTTAGCAGTTGATGCTGTTTCTATGTTGTCGGCTGTGGTAAGTGTAGAGGAGTCCATGGGGGTATCCTCTTGCTTTTCATCTATCTTTGAGGAGGTAGCCGACGAGTCAACCTTCTTCTTCTCAGCATCTCTTGTATCCAACCGCGCCTTCTTTGCAACCACTGGCTTCTCTTCACCCTGTTCAATATCTATATCAGTATCCTGCTGCTTCCCATCAGTATCAGAGCTCTTTCTCTTCTTTTTCTTCTTCTTCTTAGATCTCTTCTTAGATTCTAATACTGCTTTAATACCCACCAATTCTTTTGCATCCACATCTCCCCCAAGCGTATCCGTACCACCCTCAACGGTAGTCTTCATATTGAGCTCAGTAGTACTAGGGGCTTCATGTGTATCATACAATACATCCATCTCATCACTAGTTAATTTAATCCCCATTAACTCCTTCTTATGCAATTGCTTCAATTGCTCCTTTTTAGTTAACTTCTTACCCAACTCACTACTCTTTAATAATAAGGAACGATTACTATCGGATACCTTATTGGATTCTAACTGTTTATATAATGTTGTACGTTGTTCTTTTTGTAACTTTCGTTGTGCTAATTGTTGTAATTTACGGTTAGTATTTTTATATAAGGATTTAGCTGCTTTAATTTCAGCGGGTGTTAATGGTGGTAATTGTTTCTTTTTATTGGATTTCTTCTTTTTGGATGGGAGAATGAGGAGGTTGCCACCTGACATACCTGTGAATTGTGCTTGTAATTCTGGTGATAGTAGTGATAGCATATCGTTATCTTTCTCTTTACTGTCTTCTGCTGATGCTTGATTAGTAGTAGATCTCTTCTTATTATTAGCAGAGGTATCCCCACTGTTATTAATATCATCATTTGATACACTATGACCATTCTCAGCTAAGCCACGTTTCCATGTTCGTTCCGATTGTTTTAATATCTCCTCTAATCGCTTTTGTTCTACATCTTCTTCTGATGTAGATGATTTGCCATTCTTTGTAGAATCGATACTATTACCATATCCTGTCATGTGACGTTGGGATATCTTCTTATAATTTCGTGTATACTTTGCTGGATTACTTTTAGATCGTCTCATGATTGCAATATGTTTTGTCACTAGGTTTGATGATGATACCTATCTAATGATAGCTATGCTATCGATCTATTGTTCTTTGAAAGTAAAATGATGGATGATATAATTTGACTGTGTAGGATACCACTTGCAATGCCGACACCGCTATCAATCAATATCTATGCAAATCTCAAATACGTATAAGAGGACAACTTCATTATATTGCAAATGCCCGTAGATACGAGAGCAATTGACAACCTGAAATTTATTGGTCGGTGCCCGGTATCCTTTTAGCAACTTGTAAACTTGATACAATTGTACTCGTTGTCCAATGGTTTGTTATACAACAACAATGAAGCAAGCTCAATACTACAATTAGCAGTATTCATCGCAAATTCTAGTACTAGTATATAGGTATATATTTCAATTGGTGTCACGGTATCTTTTTGTTTTATTATTTATGGCGTTGGCCTTGGCATCCATTACTACGATATTGCAATCATGATAAGTATGATCTCAGTATTACTTGTTTTTATTGCAAGTTTAATTGCCTGTAGTAATTCTTTTTCATTTGGAGATGGCGGAGCTTCAGACTGCCCATCAACAAGAAGAGATATCATTAGCTCAACTTTATCAACAGCGACGATAGCATCTGCTTCTCTACTTAAACCACAAGAAACATTTGCTTTAGAAGAAGAAGATACATCACCATTTACTGTACAATTTACAATTCAACTAGATCCAGTATCCAATCCGAATGAATTATCAAACGTCGAAATTGAATGTCATCCTGAATGGGCACCACTAGCTGCAGCTCGATTTAAAGAATTATGCACATCTGGTTTTTATAATAACTGTCCTTTCTTTCGAGTATTACCTGGCTTTATAGCACAATTTGGTATCAGTACTAATACAGAATTGAATAAACAATGGTTGTATTGTGAAGAGGGTAGTATGAATTGCAAACAACCACTACCAGATGAAAAACGAGTAGTACCTAATAAGAAAGGTACACTAAGCTTTGCAAGTAGTGGGAAGAATACACGACGAACACAAGTATTTATCAATACGGTTGATAATAGTGGTATACCAAACTTCTTGGATCAGCAGGGATTTGTACCATTTGCTCAAGTGACGAGAGGTATGGAAGTAGTAGAAAAATTGAATTCTGAATATGGAGGCAAAGTATCACAGGGCAAGGCAGCATACTATGGAGGAGAGTACTTCAATAAAGTGTTTCCACGATTGTCAACTATCAAGGAAGTCAAGTTGATTTAGAGTTTGGCACGGCACATTTATTGTATTGACAAGGTAGTAGGGTATTGATTCTTGGTTACTTATTTAAGCGGACATTGATTAACTTCATCTTTTACAAGGGGATTTACACTCATCCCCCAGACTGTGCATATTTAAAATCCTTCACAAATACTGGGGCATGCATCTCTTGCACGCATCCTATCACATGAAACCGTGTCATATCTTGGACTGGTAGTGCACAACGTCTCGTCGGAACACTCACCGAAGCCTCCATTCTTACCGCATCGTTTATTTGGCTTTTTGGCTATCCAAGAACAATCTCGGACGCGGTAGCCACTCTTTCGACCTGACACAAAGTACCATTCGTCGATATTACATGCGGGAGGTTCAGTTGTTGTGCTGCTTGTGGTGCTTGAACTTGTTGTACTGGCAATAGTGGAAGTAGAAGTTGTAGTTACTGTTGTCGACGAAGTAGTACTAACTTCGGTTGATGTCGTCGTGGTTTCAGGAGGCAATGTAGTGCCACTGGTTGTTTCAGTTGCTGACGAAGTGGTGCTAGCTCCAGTTGATGATGTCGTGGTTTCAGGAGTATTCGTGGGTGCAGATGTTGGGCTCTTTGAAGGAGAAACTGAAGGTTCCTTAGTTGGCGATGATGAAGGGGATGATGACGGCTCTTTACTTGGGCTTTTTGAGGGTGATAGACTTGGAGCCTTAGTCGGCTATGAAATTAATGTCCATAAACAAGAGAGAGGGGGTATTGAGTGAGTTTGATATTCATGAGAGAGAGTATACACTGGTATCCTCGAGGTGCTGATGCAAAAGATATGATCGAAACTGGAAACTGAACAAAAGTAATAGCTTACCTCTTTTGTTGGTGATCCGGTTGGCACCTCCGTTGGATTAGAAGAGGGTGATACAGACGGCGATTTTGAGGGTGATCTAGTGGGACTATCAGTCTCTGGATTGGATGCACATGATCCAAACGAAGTTGATGTCGAGCTACGAAAGTCTCCAGTTGTCATGACAGGAGTGCTATCAACAGTCAACTTGACGGATCCAGATCCATAACCGCAGCACACACCTATTGAGATGTCAAGAGTCGATATTAGCAATCTTTTTGACGAAACAAAGTGGAGGGTTATACTGAAAGCAAAAACTTACCGTCGCCATATGTATCAGTGACAGTGAACGTATACTCCGCTTCGGGAAGACAGTATTCAACTGTGTAGGGAGTGCCTTGTGAAGTGTATGTGGGGCTAGTCTCGGCAGTATTTCCATCACAGTCGTTCGTAATAGACCAAGCTGTCTCCTGAGGGAAATCATCAGTCCTTATATCTACTCGCACCATCATCCCTTCACATGGAGTAGGAGCAGGAGTTGGTGACGGGGTATAACCTAGGATGTAATCAACAGCTTGATTTGCCTTGACAATACCATATCCCAACGAGTTGTTGATACGATTACCACCACCAGTTGCAGTCTGTTTTAAAGCTTCACGAACTTCAGAGTTGGAGGCACCTGGCTTATGAGACCATACAATGGCAGCTACACCACTGACGTGAGGTGTGGCCATTGACGTTCCATCGTAATTTGCGTATCCACCAGATGAAACAGTCGACCTGACACTTCTTCCTGAGATATCATGGATAATGTAAAGATGGGATATGTTGTGAGCAAGAGCGTGTATACACAAGATGTGCACAGAAGGGTGATTAGAATGATACTTACCTGGAGCAGCCACTTCAACTTGATCGTTTCTTTGAGAAAATGAGACGTGGTCGCCGGCAGAGTCGACTGCGGCTACTGATATGACAGAGTCGTACGAGGCAGGGTATGACTTAGCTGTATTGCCACTGTTACCAGCCGCTGCAATGAGGAGCATGCCTTCGTTAAAGTGCTTTTGCATTTCGTCTCTTTCATAGGCGCTTGATCCGCCACCACCAAGCGACATACTTACAATATCCGCGCCCACTGAAGCACATTCATCAATAGCGGCAATAAGACCCGACGCGTAAAACCAAGCACAATTATCACCGAAGACTTTGACGATATGTAAGTCAGTGTTCTTAGTAACGCCAACAACGCCTTGGGAGTTGTCTAGAGCAGCAATTGTACCAGCTACAATGTGAAAACAAACGAGCAGGTGTGTGTGAGTTCTCATCTGTAAGAATATACTATAGATCAATCAGTGACAACAAACAAACAAACGATGAATTGATTCTACTTACCTACATGAGTACCATGGGAACATGGATCAGATGACCAGTTAAAAGTCTGTGATCCATCTTCAGTTTCAGATTGTCCAGTAACTGTTACTCCATTAGGATTATTACTGCCTGGTTGTGGTAGATCTGGATGATCACCATCGATACCTGAGTCAATGATACATATCTTCTTGCCAGGCAGATCGGTGACTTGATCAGCTTCGACCATTGCAATACCATAAGGAGGATCTTGACCTTGAAGTTTGCGTTTAGTAGTAGTAGTATCATCCTTCATCGGCTTCTTCTTGATGATAGGTTTATGATAGAATGAGCCATTATCAGTAGTAGAAGGTGATGAGCCACGAAGAGACTCTTCATACCTAACATGATCTGGCTCAATTGAGATTATATTGGGATTGTTCTGAAGACCCTTCATTGCAATAACTGGAACAGTTGCAACAATTAAGTCAAGATTCACAATGTCAAGGTGCACTTGACTGGCGGCAGTGGATACGGCTTTCCTTCCTTTCTTATTCACGTACTTGATCATCATACGTTCCTTGTCGAAACCAAATGGAAGGACTTCTTCATTCTCGTCCTCGATGAATGGAACTTGCAAGTCACGATTGCCGGTATATCGAGCGGAGATGGTGGTTGGATTAAAGACGATGAGGGCAAACGCCACAAGAGAGAACTTCATGATTGATGATTATACACTGAGTTGAGTAGTAGTAAAGTAGAGTAGATGTGTTCGATTTCAATATAGATGATATAGATTGAATTGCAATGATTGTATTATGATGTTGTTGTAAAATTATGAGCATAAGATGTGCTTATTGATCTTTGCTTGGTGTGGAGAGGAGTTGCTTTTTAATCACAATCGGGATTCAATCAATGATAAAATGATACTCGTGTTTAGCAGCAGTAGCGCCCCTATTTATGCATATGTCAATGAGATATAATTGAATCCGCCGCCTATCATCAGTTTAATCTATCATCATGTCACATTGTAGGCTAGGAGGACAATTTTTTCACCAGCCTTCGATTATGATATTTCTCTGATTATTTCTTAGGGGGCGGTACTAATATAAATGACCAGATTCTATTCTATTCCACTGAAGACGCAACAGAAAAGACTGCTGAAGCCAAAACACCTATTATATTGACCGTCAATAGAGACTATCTCAATCTTAGTAGGAAGCAGTTGTACTAATTGTTATTGCTGTCTTTTTAGCAATATTGAACAGGGTATCCTATTATTAATGAAGTAATGTAAAAAGTAATATTAGTCTAAGGTCGTCAATAATAGGTCTCTTACAATAAATATACGAATGAGTTCCTAGGATACTATCAGAGTACTCTTCTTCCCTCCTCTTGCTTAAACGTCTTACTTTTGTGAGTTTAACTGGCTTCTGATTCTTTGGCCAATGTATCCTTCGATTTCTTGGTGGTTGTTGGTGACTTTGGACTTGATGTCTTGGTATTTGTTGATATCTTGGTAGCGTCTTTGCCAACACTGAGTTGCTTTGCCGGTGCTACATTTGTTGTCTTAACAGAAGGAGGAGGGAAAGGAACTTGGCCTTGATGATAGTTAGGAGGAGGGCAATACCCTGGTTGAATATATTGTCCCATAAAATATGGATGGTATTGAAATGGATGACAGTATGGATTGTATGCATGAGGATAACCTTGTGTCTGCTGTTGATACTTCGGCTGTTGTAATAATTCAGCAGCTCCATGTATGTTACAAACTCCTCCACGAATTACCCCTCTAGTACACCCTTCGTGGCTACATTCTTTCTTTGGCGGTGCCCGTCCACCATGAGTGACACAAAGTCCACCTTGTCTAGCCCAGCTCGAACATCCAGGATGTCGGCAACCGTGTTTCGGTGCCCCATGGCTATGGCAAAGTCCTTTAGCTTGAGCCTTCTTCGTACAACCCTCATAACTACATGTTTTGGATGCTTTCTTCGGCGCCCCATCTGTATTGATGAGAAGGATTTAACGGGTAAATGAGAGGCGAAGTCAAAATCGTTTAATGCAAACTTACATAATTCATACATAGAACTTACGTCGGCAACAAACTCCATCTTTTACTGCGTTGTTGGTACAATCCTCAGCCGAGCACTTTCGCTTGACAGCCCCATGCCTAAGAGGTCAAGAATAGGTGGGTAAAGGTTAATATTGCAAATTGCAAAACAAACTACCTAATTAATAACTAACTTCTGCTTACCTGATACAAACGCCGCCGTTGACGACCATACTAGTACAACCTTCATGTTTACATTTCTTGTAATACTTCTTGGAACCGTGAGTACCACATACACCTCCCTCTTTTGCTTTATTTGTACAACCTTGGTGACTACAAATCTTGGTATTAGCTCCGTGCTTGATACAAACTCCATTATTTTGTACATGATTAGTACATCCCTCGTGGCTGCAAATCTTAATTGACACCTTTGCTCCGTGACGTCCGCATACTCCCTTGCTGATAACAATATTGGTACAGCCTTCTTGGCTACAAATCTTCCTTGGCGGTCTTTTCCCACCATGTTGTTGACAGTACCCGCCTCTTGCCCAACGAGTACAACCATCAAACTTACATAATCTCTTTGGGGCGCCATGGTCAAGGCAAACGCCTTTCCCTTGAACCTTCTTTGTGCATCTTTCCACTGAACAGAAGGGTGCCGGTTTGTAATTCTTATCCTCAGGATTGGCATGGGTGTAACAAAACCCACCTATCTGTTTCCACTTCGAACAGCCTTCAAATTTGCGCAGCATCGAAGGCGTTTTCTCAGCACCATGAGTGATACAAACGCCATTATTTACAGCTTTATGAGTACAACCTTCTGTACTGCATTCTTCTATAAAATGTTTAGTAACACATCTCATGCACACTTTTCTTTGCAAATGATATAACTAATATAACTTACGCCTGTAACAAAGTCCATCCTTTTGAGACCTGTTTGTACACCCTTCGAAACTGCAACGTTTACGAGTGTAGGATATACCATCCTTGTGATATAATTTTGGTTGTTTTGTTGTTGTCTGTGATGTTTTTGTTGATTCTGTATCTGTAGCACCACGCTTCTTACTTGCAACAGTATTACTCTTCTTTGGACTATTACTACTTCTCTTTAAACTACCTTTTGCATTTGATTTAGCCTGTTGGGCTGCCTTCCAATATTGTATACCTACGACTTTTCACATGTTCAATCTCCTCTTCAACATTAATTTCACTTTGTGACTTAGTCATAGCTTCTTGACTGTCAATACACCAATAAACAAACAATAAAGATATTAGTAGAGTGGGGAGAATAAAACAGATTAAAACATACAACTGAAGATGATGTTCAAGGACATTCCCGGCATGTACTTGGCTTGCAGCGAAGACTTTGCCTTGTCAAACCTGATACCAGCATCTGCGAATTGTACGTTTCCAATGAGTGAAAATGTTGACTGGGAAAGCATCCCCGATGAATGTCAACCTACTTCTATGTTTGGTGATCATCTACCTGCAATTGATGAACTATTACCACCATCCTTGACTACTATTAGGCTCTTCATTATGCATAATTTACCAGGACGCTCATCAAACAGCGATGATCCCAACGATCATCCTATCAGTTTCATTTCATCACTACATCGTCATGATATTGATGTAAATGCCACTAATGATGATGTGAATAATACTCTTAGTTGGTATACAGATAGTACACAGCTATTCATGGCCGAGGACAGCGATGATCCAACGAGGATTCAGTTCCGACAAACGTATGATAGTTCACAAGATATTCAAACATCTACTGGATGTATTGGGCACTGGCAATTCTATCCAGACGGTAATCGTTGGTATGACGTACAGGCACTTGGTTTAGCAGAGGTTCTAGACTTTGCAAAAGCCGATACTGGTTATGGTAACATTAAAATGGTTCGCGTTGATGAAGTGCCGGGTACAATAACAGAGGTGAATGATATTTGCAAGGAAAGAAGAGAACGATTTACCTCCTCGGCCAGTGCTATCACAAGCAAAGGGGAGAGCACCAATGAGGAAGAGGAGGAGCAATCTATTGATACCGACGAGACTGATGAGGGCAGCGGCAATGATATGTACTCTGATGTGGACTCTATGGTTGCAGAGGATGAAGAAGAATCAGAATCTGATACTGAAGAAGAAGATGACAGTAGTGCAAGCGGTGGACGTCGTCTCTTTGTTGCGGTCATGAGTATGTTTTCGACACTTATGGGGACATCTGTTTAGACACTCTTCTTTGTCTTTAGATATAATATGTGTTAGTAGCAGAAGAGGGAGAAGACTTGATATTGATTGCGGGTTATCACGCCAACTTTGGTCATAAGTAAACAATTGTTTACCGGAAACTGCATTCTCTATTATGTTTAGATATGTTAATCCAATCATCTTATAGAATCTGGAAACATGCGTAGCAACATGAAAGTTGTTTCGATGTATTCTAGGTCGTCACTGCTAGTAGCGCCTTTCTCGCAAAGCAATTGAACAGGTAACTTTCCCTCAATATTCCTTTTCGAGACTAATGCCGGGTACTTCTCCAACAACCACTTAACAGCATCATGATTGGAACCTTTGCATGCATAATGAAGAGGAGTGTTCTTGTTTACATCACATATAGCAGCACCAAAAGGCTCACACAAGAACGGAATAACACCATCCATGCCTCCGACCTCACATGCAATATGCAACGGTAATCTATTCTCATTATCTGTACATTGCAGGGCAGCAGGATACTCTTTCACTAGCCGGTATACAACGTAAAGTTCAGTCTTTTTGTGTAATACATTGTGAAGAGGAAGTCTACCACGTTCATCATATACCCTGAGAGCTGTTGAAAATTGTTCTTCAAGAAACGTATGCACCGCAGAAGTTGGATCTCTGTTTCTCTTTGATATATCAGTAGGAAGGTGCCCCTCAAACTGCTGGCTAAAACGCTCATTAAAGAAGACATAATGTTGATCCTCTGGAGGAGGCTCCATATAGATAGCCTCCGGATATGCATCAAGTATGAGTTGCAAAATACCAATCATCACTTCTTCACTAAGGCGAGGATTCCCATGACGAGGTCGTGTCCCTTCTTTGTGCTCAGCAAGATAATAAAGTGGAAGACGTGAATCTTGCCTTCGTTTAGTTGCAACCCAATTGCATCCCATACTTGCCGCTTCTGGATAATGCCGTATTAGAAGCTGAACTATTTCCAAACTGATTTTGTCATTTGATATGGCAATGTGAAGAGGAAGTCTATTGAACACATCCGACACTCGAAGGGAAGACAAGTTTGCTTCGACCATAAATTCGATAATCCTATACATATCCGCTACATTATGATGCATTAGAGCAATATGGAGAGGTATGCACTTTGTTTCCCCAAACGGGGTAGATAAATCCTCTGAATCCTGTACCAAGGATTTCACAACTTTAATATCAACATTATTTGTTTCTCGGGCAAGGTAACAAGTAATAGGAAGTCCCTTAACTTGTAAATCATCAACTAAACCCCAACCCCCAAAAATATTCTCAATAACACATGGACGTTGCCTTGCCGAAGGATGTTTCTTTGATAGTAGTAGCTCTAACACCGAAGAAGGGCACTTCTCATTTTGGCAAGCAACATGCAAAAGACTTGAAGTTGCATTATTGCAACTTTGGTTAGATTTGCAGTTCTTACACCAGTTGCATTTTTCTCCAAAGCTGTAATAATCATACCCCATATTATAGTAAAACGACTCCATTGGTGCTTCGGGATAGAATTGTAGGATATGTTTCACCATATCCAAAGTAATATACTTTCCTTTCATACATAGCAATTGGAGGAAGTGAATATTACGAAGAGATTCGGGCGGTATATCTTTTGTCTTCTCTTGTAAGCCCTCTATCGAAATACGGGAGTGTAAATAACTTTTCAATTCATCTGTCATGCGTTTAATTTCTTCTTCGTTTGTAGGTACCTTGGGTATGTTCATCTTTTATTGTATAGACAATAGCAATCGCGTTATCTCAGATTTGAATGCACATCTCTGTGTAAAAGCTGTTGCAGGTCTTATAGAGCCACTTATATCCCTTCGGCTCTCCACAATGGTAAGTATATCAACTTTAATAATGCACTATCTTTCTTAGTAATATGCCACAATACCTATTACCCTTGTCCTCCTCTTCATGCTCTTATTGATTGACTACGATTATTAGTATGCAATGGCAGTATGATCTTCAGCTACTACACTCTCATAAAAGGATACCCTATTTCACTCAAGCTTTTACTTGTGAGATTATATCAGAGATTGTATTATCAACGACCTCGCGGCTCTCCATTTAATGATGATGCAAGCAGTAGCACTAATATTATCGGCAGTTTTTGGTAGTGACAGCGGTGGTGGTGTTCTCGCATTCACTACGCCTTTATCTCAACACACATCAACTTATTTTCAAAGAACAAAATTATGTGATGGCTCTCAGTCTGAGAATGATATCAGCAGTAGTGGTAGCGCTTCATTTGAAGACTTAGGATTATCATCAGAATTAGTAGAAGTAACACAACGTATGAACTGGTACAAACCCACTCCTGTGCAGCAATTAGCATTACCTGCCATATTACAAGAGATATCAGATGTTAATACCGCTCTGGAAAGTCCGCATTAGTATCATTTTATATGTGCATGCAGGTGTTCAATATAAAGTCTCTGTGATTTGGCCGCCTAATTCGATCTAAGCTCACCTTTATTGATTGCCCTTGTATATCGTATGCACTGACATACCTTTCAATCTCCTCTCTTTTATCATCATAAAATCTGATAATGCGCATCTTCCAGTGGTGTGAAGGACCTACAGGTTCGGGCAAGACTGGCGGATTTGCATTGCCATTACTTCAATTAATACTTGAATCGAAACGAACTAGTGCAGGTAGGGGTAGTATACAAGGACAGGGCAAAATCAATACATTGATTCTATGTCCAACGCGAGAATTAGCCGCTCAAACTGGCAGTGTATTGCAAAAGTTGGTTAGTCATTTACCAAATAGTAGTGCAAGTAGAGGTACACGACGTGGTAATTCAAACATATCTATAGATGTGATCTATGGTGGTGTACCAATGGAGGCACAGGTATCACGCTTGGCACATAAAAGACGTTCAGGAGAAGATATTGATATATTAGTTGCTACGCCCGGCCGATTAGTAGATGTACTCAAACATAAAGAGAGTGCTGATCCAACAATGTCAGCATTAGAACGTCGTCTTCTTGATGCATTGGATAATAAAGCATGGGATGATGACGATGATGACGATATGCACTCTAATACAAAGAGGAATAAACGACGCAAGGCGAATAAACGAGGTGCCGATCCCATGGCGTCATCTTTATCACTTCAAGATATTCAGGAAATGGACTTGGATCGTATTGACGACGATGGAAGAGCTTCGATGGATGAAATGTTGGGTGATTTGAACTATTTAGTGTTGGATGAAGCTGATCGGTTACTTGGGGGCACATTTCAAGATGATATGGCAAGTTTGCTACCAATGTTTCCCTGGGTAGGTGGAGGTGAAACATCAACTACACTCAAGACTTTGCTCTTCTCGGCTACCTTTCCTGAACAGATTGAAGAGAAGGTTGACAAAGTCTTATCAAGACTTGCTGTTGGTACTCCTATCAGAGTTTCAACTACCGCTTCAATGATGCAAAGAGTACCAATGCTTTCAGAGGACGATGGAGGAGGAGAAGAGGAAATGTCTAATCGACAAAAGAAGCACATTGCGCATACAACCCCCATTACAAATGTGGCAAGTGATACTGCACCCAAGATACAGCATCGCGTAATTCGATTAGATGAGAGAGATCGGACACAGGCACTGAGGTTTCTACTTGAACAGAATGAAGATAAACAGGGAGCTTGGGATCGAGTACTCGTATTTGTTTCAACTCGTTATCTCACTGAACATATCTCAAGGAAACTTAGACGATATGGGATACCCGCAGCCGAGTTGCATGGCAAGTTGGATCAAGAGGCACGAGAGCGACGATTGAAAAGCTTTCGATCTGGAAAAACTCGTGTACTACTTGCAACAGATTTGGCTGCTAGAGGAATTGATGTTGAGGGGCTGCCTGTCGTGGTCAATTACGACTTACCAAGATCGACTGCTGACTTTACACACCGTACTGGCCGCACGGGAAGAGCTGGCAGGAGTGGAGAAGCCATTTCTTTTGTCACGGCAAAGGAAGAATCACATTTTGATCTCATTGAAAGAACCGAGCTGCTTGCAAGTGTTGGTAATAAAGAGATAAAGAGAGAAACATTAGACAAGTTTCCGCCCAACGAGTCAGCTTGGATGATTGAGTCTAGAGCTTCAACCATGAGTGCACCTGGAGCATCACATTCCACTAAAGGATTGGCATTTGATCGTATGCATGGCGGTATCAAAGGCAGAAGGAAGTCTAAGAAGGATAAGCTCAGAGAAAAGGCTGCAAAGGAGGCAGCTCAAAAGAATTAGAGATCTTCTTTGTATAAAACAATAATCTTAATATGACTGTATGACATTACACAATTCTCCCTATCCTACATGAACAATACTAAACCCAACAATCGACCTGTTATCTAAGAAAAACTAGCCAACAAATAGCAGCAATACTCGATGCCAATAACATTTTAAACATCTTCCTCTTCTTCCGTTGTTTGGCAAAGTTGTTGGCATATGGAGATGATGAGAATGATTTCCGAGAGCTGTATGACCCTAGTGCACCGCCTGGCATTTTCTGAGCGAGACCCATTGCTCCTCCGTAGCCACCTTGTAATACGCCCAACCTTGGCGGTTGTTGTTGTTGTGCAGGCTGGCCAAGTTTCGGAGCATTTAATGCCGGTGGAGGCTGTTGTTGTCCCATTTGTTGTGGTGGATTCATAGGCTGGATTCCTCCCATTGTATTCGGTTGTTGCATTCCCATTTGCTGTGGAGGAGGATTCATTTGTGGCATCCCTGGAGGATTCATTTGTCCCATGGTACCTCGATTCTGTTGCCCAAATTGACTTTGTTGTCCAAATTGATTATTCATTGGCTGTATTCCAGGAGGTTGATTCATTTGGGGAGGAGCTCCCAACTGTTGTTGTCCCATTGGCATCTGCTGTTGCCCCATTGGCATTTGTTGACCCGGAGCACCGGGCATCCCTCCACTAATATCAGTTTGACTAATAATCACACCATCAGCATCGGCATATATCCACCAACCTGGCTGTAACTGTGTACTACCAATACTTACTTGCATACCCTTCTGTCCCATTGTGTTCGTACCCTTCTTTGGACTTGTTCCTAATGCCTTAATACCCAATTGTTGATAACTTGATAATTGGGATGTTTTCCTTACCACACCATTAACAATTATACCCTTCCATCCATTCCGAACAGCGGCCTGGCCCATATCTGCATCAAATACTGCAGTAACATCTGGACGTAATCCACCTCCATCAATAACTAACACTTTATTTTGGCCAGGTGTATTTAATATCTGTGAAACAAAGTTAGGGGCGTCATATGCTTGAACTGTTTCAATCTGACCCGCGAAGGACTGTGCACCTCCATAATCATAGAAATGGATTGATGTATCTAATGTCATGATTTGTTGTGGATTGGAATCTGCTAACATTGCTGTTGTTTTACCATTTGGTATGCCTTGTACTCCTGTGGGTTGTTGAGGAGGGCGTAATCCTCCTGGTTGTTGTAATTGTTGTCCTGGTTGTCCTGGCTGTCCTGGCATTATTTGTCCAGGAATTGGTTGAATCTGTTGTTGTCCCGGTGGAGGTCGTAATCCACCAGGCTGTTGCACTTGGCCAGGCACAGGTTGAATTGGTTTGGGTGGAACTTGATTCTGTTGCACAGGAGCTACTTTTGGTGCCTTACCCGTCAAACGTTGTAATAAACTAGGTTTCTTTGGCTTATTCATCATATTTGGTGGCTTACCCATTATACCAGGTTTGATAGTTTTAATACCCTTGGAATTTCGTCTCATTGTAAATAACACAGCCAATCCTAATAGTATTACAATGTTACGTTTGTTTTTGTTGGATATTGACGAGATACAATCTGTTAAATTCTCACAGAAGATTTCTAATTGTATCCGTATCCTCTCCGATGGAGAATCGTAGTATGACATTGTTTGATAATG